>OIZE01001836.1_pt1 | contig 12217 bp, 7 predicted proteins | sample 1588421 | NCBI WGS metagenome assembly OIZE01 (sample SAMN03283251) | human gut metagenome | biome: human-associated habitat; material: feces | host: Homo sapiens | place: USA | collected 2013
TCTTGACCAGATCGGTGGCCATGATGTGGTACTCCTCGCCGATCTTGACGAAGGAATACTCGAACTGGCCGTTCAGGCAGATGGCCTCGTTGGCGGGCAGAGTCCAGGTGGTGGTGGTCCAGATCACGAAGTAGGTCTTGTCCATCGGGATGCCATGCTTTGCCAGCACACCGTTGGGGTCCTGGGTGACATGGAAGCGGACGAAGATGGAATCGCAGTCGTCCTCGCCGTACTCGATCTCGGCCTCAGCCAGAGCGGTGCGGCAGTCGGGGCACCAGTAAACAGGCTTCAGGCCCTTGTAGATGTAGCCCTTCTTGGCCATCTCACCGAAGATCTCGATCTGGCGGGCCTCAAACTCCGGCTTCAGGGTCAGGTAGGGGTGCTCAAAGTCGCCGATGACGCCCAGACGCTTGAACTGGTCGCTCATGATGTCGATGTGCTCGGTGGCGAACTTTTCGCAGATCTGGCGCAGCTCCAGCTTGGAGATGTCCTTCTTCTTCTCGCCGACGGAGGACAGCGCCTTCAGCTCAATGGGCAGGCCGTGGGTATCAAAGCCGGGCACATAGGGAGCCTGGAAGCCCTCCATGTTCTTGTCGCGGATGATGATATCCTTGATGATCTTGTTCAGCGCGGTGCCCATGTGGATGTTGCCGTTTGCATACGGAGGGCCGTCATGCAGAACGAACTTGGGCTTGCCGTCGTTGTGCTTGATGAGCTGATTGTACAGGTCGTTGTCTTCCCAGTCCTTGAGCATGACAGGCTCCTTTTTGGGCAGGCCTGCGCGCATCTCGAACAGCGTCTTGGGCAGATTCAACGTACTGTCGTACTGAGACTTATTCTTAGCCAATGGTTACACACTCCTCTAGTTTATTGAAACGCTCCGGTCACTCGCTGAATTTGACGCCCTTGAAAGCGGCATAATCCGGCTCTGCCGGTTCTTCCTCTTCCTCTGCGCCAACGGGTGCCTGAGACGGGTCCAGCTTGATCTTGAGCTGGCTCTCATCCTTGGACCAGAAATCCTCGCTCTTGTCGTCCTCTGCGGTTTCCTCGTCCGCAGGGGCTGCATCGGTCTCCGGCTGTGCCTGCTCGATCTCCTCGGTCAGGGCCGCAGCAGTGGTCTCCTCTGCTTTTTCCTCCACAGCGGGCTCGGCAGCCTCCGGCTCCTCCTTCTGGAACTCCGGCAGGCGGCTCAGAGACTCGACATGGCTGCGGTACAGGTTGAGCACGTCGGACTTGAAACGGGTGACTTCCAGACGGACGCGGTCATACTCGCGCTCCTCTGCCAGCTTTTTATCGTTTGCTTCGTTGATGATCTCATCCGCGCGGTCACTGGCCTTCTGGAGCAGCTCATTGGCATCGCGGATAATATCATCCCCGCGCAGATTTGCACGGTGCAGGATCTCTTCCGACTTCTGGTTTGCTTCGCGGATGACGTTCTCGCCCATGCGCTGTGCATTGATGAGCGCACTCTTGAGCATGTCGCCGTCCGCCTCGTAGTTCTTCATCTCTTCGTGGAGACGTTGGTTTTCCGCTGTCAGGTCTGCGATCTGCTTGCGCAGCTCCTCGGCCAGGGCATCGTCCTGCCGGAGCTGCTCCTCGACCTTATCCAGGAAACGGTCCACCTCTTCGGTGCGATAGCCGCGGAGGTTTTTTTCAAATTGGACGCTGCGCACGTCCTGCGAGGTCAGCATAGTAGTTTCCTCCCAAATTCATTTAATATTGAAAAAACTCGATGATCGCCCGGTCTTTTCTGCTTTTTCCGGGCAGTGCCGTCAGACCAAAGCGGCCCTTGCCCCGCACGGTGAAGACATCGCCCTCATACACCGGGGCGTGGACGCTCTCCACCGGAAGGTGGTTGATCTCCACCCGGCCTGCCGTGATGAGCTCCGCTGCCATGCTGCGGCTGCAGTGGAGCATGGCTGCCAGCACCGCATCCAGCCGCAGGGAAGAAACGGTCGCCGTTTGCAGCGTCCGCTCCGCCTGCGGGAACTCCGGAAGCTCCTCCAGCGGCAGAAGCTGAGTCGTGACCTCCACCCGGCCCGCCTGCAGCAGTTCCTGACAGATGAGCTGCGCCGCCGGTTCCAGCGCAAAGACATAGGCCGTGCCCGGCGCATCGGAGGGCAGGACGATGTCGCCCAGCGCCTCCCGCCGCAATTCCAGCCCCATCAGGCTGCCGAGGTAATCCTTGTGCGCCGGAAGAGCAGCCCCGGCCTGCACCCGGCAGGTGAGCCGGACACAGCACAGCGGGCTGTCCGGCCAGCTGCCCTCCGGCTCCAGGCAGAGAAGCCGGCGCTCTGCACCGGGCCAGCCGCCCTCGAAATGATACACATTCTCCGGGACTGCGGCGCGGTTGAGCGCTGCTCTGGCAAGATCCTGCTCCCGGTCACTCAGAAAGGCGGAATAGCGCGGGATGCCGCGGCTCTCCGCCGTGCGGGCCAGATCCTCGATGTGCCGCATCAGATAGCGCTCTTCATCGCTGCGGGCGGGGACGAAGCCCCGCACGGCTTTGGGGGCAGGATCAATAGAACGCGCCATTGTTCTCCAGCTCGTCCAGCAGATCACCCATGATATCCACGTTGTAGGGGGTGATGATGAAGGTGCTGTTTGCCACGCGCTTGATCTGGCCGTTGTTGGCGTAGGCGACGCCGGAGAGGAAATCGACCAGGCGGCGGGAAACTTCCTTGTTGGTAGACTCCAGGTTCAGGACCACGGTGCGCTTGTTGTTCAGGTGGTCGGCGATGGTGCTGGCATCCTCAAAGCGCTCCGGCTTGACCAGAACGACCTTGAGCTGGGTAGTCGCATGGATGTTGACCACCTTGTTCTTTCTGGGGGTGCCCTCTGCGGGCTCCTCATCCTCTTCGTCTGCCCCGACGCCCAGACCGTTGTTGTTGTTCACCATCTGGGGGCCGTCGTCGATGTACTGATCGTCGTACTCGTCCTCGCTGCCGAAAAGCCCCTTCTTCAGACTATCCACAAAAGACATAGAAACTGCTCCTTTCATTCGGGCGGCTTGCGCTGCCTGGCTGATTTTGCAAAGAGATGCAAATAGCTTCTACTATTATCGGATTTTTTGCCGCAGATGTCAATAACTACAAAAGTTTTCCATCATACAAATTTTGTCCGGAGACGATAATCTCGTCATAAAGGCGAACCTGACTGATCGAACCGGCCGTTCCGCTGGGCAAAACGATGAGATGATCGCCATCCAGCACCTGGGGGTGCTGGTCGTCCACGGGGTCGATCTTGCAGAAACGGGCCAGGTTGCCGTACTTGACGTAGACGCCGGGGATGTAGTTCTCGCCCTGACCCTCGGCCTCGGAGCCGTCCTCTTTGAGGTAATGGACCGCCGCCTGCGGCACCCGCAGGCCGGTGCTCTGCCCCACGATGACCTGCGCATTGGCCCGGTTCAGCCGCAGCACGTCGCCGTTGATGACCTCGCACGAGAGGACGAAGCGGGTCATGTCGTTCTCGGTGTCGATGTTCACTTCCTGCACGGTGGCCTTGAGGGGTGTTTCCGCCTGGCCGGGGAAACGGATCTCCACCGAGGTCTTCCGCGGTTTTCCGTCCGAGCCCAGCAGCTTTTCGCCCTGTTTGGCCGAGCAGATGCCCGCGTAGTACCAGGTGAAGCCAGAGACGATCTTGCCCGCGCAGCCGTCCAGTTTGATCTCCGGGGAGGACTCGATGTAGGCTTTCAGATCCGCAGCACCCAGCGCAAGGATGTCCTCCATGCCGGCATTGAGCCGCCCGGAACTGGCCGAGCGGATGAAATAGCCCGTCTGCGGGGCGGTGATCTGGGTGGGACTGCCCAGCTGGGCCTGCACATTGGACGCCTGCTGCACCAGCGCGGCGATCTGGTCCGAGAAGGTGGAGACCTCACCGGTGATGATCCAGAGCTTGTTCTGGGCCAGCAGATAGTCCTCCGTCTGGGCGTCGGTATCCTCGTAGTCGGAGGCATCCAGCGCATCCATCAGATCATACAGCGCCGCCGAGCGGTCTTTGCGCAGGGATTCCATCTGCGCCGAGGTGGTGTTCTGCGATTTTTGCAGCAGGTCGATCTGGTCGTTAATCTGGGTCAGCTGCTGGCGCAGACCGGCCTGGGAAGCATCGCTGTAGACTTCCGCCACCGCAGTGCCCGCCGAGACGCGCTCGCCATCGGCCACAAGGTAGCCCAGCGTACCGTCCCCGGCCACATAGCTTTCGTTGAACAGCAGCACGCCCTCGGCATCCACCGTGTCTTCTACCGTGGCTAGAAGGGCCGTTTCGTAGGTGTTGGGCGGGAACAGCACCTGCATGGCCTGATAGAAGACATACACGGCCGCCAGCAGCAAAAAGACGATGGCAACGCCTGCCAGCGTCTTCAGTGCGCCGGGCAGCTCACGTTTTTCCTTCTCTTCCTGCATTCTGCTCATCCTTTCGTGATAAATTCCTGCGTCAGTGCGGCGGCGCGGGCTTTGAGATCCGGTGCCGCTGCGTCCAGCCAGACAACGCCGTCCATGTGGCGGAACCAGGTCAGCTGACGCTTGGCGTAGTTGCGGGAAGCCTGCTTGAGCTTCTCCACGCAGGGCGTCAGTTCCGACTCCCCCATAAAGTAGGGAAAGAATTCCTTATAGCCAATGGCCTGCGCTGCCGTTTTGAAGCGGGCCCGGTTTGCAAACACGGTTTCGGCTTCGGCCAGAAGGCCCGCGTCCATCATCCGGTCCACCCGCAGGTCGATGCGGCGGTAGAGCTGGGCGCGCTCCGGGAAGTCCAGCCCCAGCACCAGTGCGCGGTAGGGCCGCTCCGGCGGGAGCGATGCCGCCTTCTGTTCACTGAGGCGTCGGCCGGTGGCGCGGTAGTGTTCCAGCGCCCGCAGCACCCGCACCTGATTGTTCGGGTGGATGGCGGCAGCGGCTTCGGGGTCCACCTGTTTCAGCTCTTCGTACAGGGCAGCCGGGCCTTTTTCGGCCAGCTCTGCCGCCAGCTGCTCCCGCAGGCCGTCCGGGGCTTTTTCGGCCGTGAAGCGGACGCCGTAGAGGAAGCTCTGAACGTACAGCCCAGTGCCGCCCACCAGGATGGGCAGCTTTCCGCGGGCGGAGAGGTCGGTTTCCAGCGTTCCGGCCAGCGCAGTGAAATCCGCCACGCTGAAGGTCTGGTCCGGCTCCAGAAGATCGACGGCATGGTGCGGGATGCCGTGGGTCTCTTCCGGCGTCACCTTGGCGGTGCCGATATCGAGGCCTTTGTAGATCTGCATCGAATCCGCACTGATGATCTCGCCGCCGAACTGCTCGGCCAGCGCAACGCCCAGCGCGGTCTTGCCGGTCGCGGTCGAGCCGACCACAGCGAGGACCGGGTGCTTTTTCTCAAACGATTCGGCCAAACTGCTTTTCCAGCTCCTTTCGGGTCAATTTGAGGACGCAGGGACGGCCATGCGGGCAGAAGGGCGGCACTTCGCCGGACAGGATCTTCTCGGCCAGCGCCATAAGCTCCTGCGGGGAGGTGTGGTCCCCTGCCTTAATGGCCGCACGGCAGGAGATGGAGTGGAGCACCCACTCGGTCTTTTCGCTCAGGGCGTCGCGGCTGCCGTGGGCCAGCTTCGCCGCCAGCTCCACGAGAAGGTCTTCGGCGCTGCTCTGCTCCACATCGGCAGGGACCGCGCGCAGAAAGACCGAATTGCCGCCAAAGTCGTCGATCTCCAGCCCGGCACGTTCCAGCAGGTCGATGTTGGCCAGCAGCGCCGTCTTCTCCTCGGCCGAAAGCTCCACCACCACCGGTTCCAGCAGCAGCTGGCTGGGCACATCGCCGTAGGACGCGGCCAGCTTTTCAAAGAGCTGGCGCTCGTGGGCCGCGTGTTTATCAATGATGCACACCTCGTCCCCCCGCTCCGCGAGGATGTAGGTGCGGAAAAGTTCGCCCACATAGCGGAGCGGCTCCGGCCCTTCCTGAAGATCAAAACCCATCTGTTCGGGCGTCCCGGCGGGGGCCGACGCTTCTTCCGTTTCGGCGGGTTCGGCCGCAGCGGGTTCCGGCTCTGCTGTTTTGGACTGCGGGGCCGGGTCCCATGCTGCCATGCGGTCCTGTACTCCGGGCAGGTCGTCTGCGTCCGGCTCGATGTCGAGCTGGGCCTCGCTGGACGCCGCACGGAAACGCGGCGCAACCGGTTCGGCAAAGTCTGCCTCCTCTTCCGGCCGCTGCGGGCTGTGCAGGCTGACGTCCGGGTTCAGGGGAGCCGAAGGTGCAACCGTTGTCCAGCTGTGCTCATTGGGGGATGCCGTGGACGGCCCCGGCAGGATGTCCGCTTCTGCCGCTGCCGGGCGGACGGGCCGGGCGGGCACAGCCGGAGCCAGAGCCGCCGGTGCAGCGGGTGCCACGGAAGGGGCCGTTTGGGGGTGCTGTTCCAACGCGCCCGGCTCTGCCTGCCCCGGAATGACGGCAGAAAGCCCTGTAAAGTTGTTTTTCTTTACAGTATTTTCACTCGGATTTTCGTCTTTTTCTGAAATGTTGGATTTTTCGTTGTTCTTCTCGTTTTTGGGCTCCTCGAAAGCGAACAGCCGCTCGCCGGTGCCCGGTTGAGCCAGCGCCAGCTTGGTGGCGTGGTACACGAGGTCGAAAATATCATTCTCGCGGGCGAAGCGGACTTCCGTTTTGGCCGGGTGCACGTTGACATCCACCAGGTCCGACGGCATTTCCAGAAGCAAGATTCCTCCAGGGAACTTGCCCTGCATCGTGGTGCCCTTGAACGCCATTTCCATGCCCGCCATCATGGTGCGGTTGCGGACATAGCGCCCATTGATATAGAAGTACTGCATGCTCCGGCTGGCACGGCAGCTTCTGGGCTGGGTGATGAGGCCCCACACCCGGTAGACGCCCTCGCGGTTGTCCAGCTCGATGAGGTCCCTGCTGAATTCTCGGCCCAGCACGGCATACGCTGCACTGCGCAACTGACCGTCGCCGGGAGTGACGTACTGCAATTTTCCCTCACGGATGAACTTGAAGCTGACCTCCGGGTGGCTCAGGGCCACATGGGCGACGGTATCCGCCACAAAGGTGCCCTCGCTGGAATCCTTTTTCAGGAACTTCATCCGGGCGGGCGTGTTGTAGAACAGGTCCTTCACCCGGATGGTGGTCCCCACGCTGCGGGCACCGGGTTCGATGGGATAGGCTTCCCCGCCCTCGATGCGGTAGACCGAGGCGCATTCGTCCGCTTCGGTCCGGGTCAGCACCTCCACCCGCGCCACACTGGCGATGGAGGCCAGTGCTTCGCCTCGGAAGCCGAGGGTGTGGATATGGTTCAGGTCCTCCTCGGTCTGGATCTTGCTGGTGGCATGGCGGATGAACGCCGTGGGGATGTAAGCGGCTTCGATGCCGGTGCCGTTGTCGCTGATCTCGATCAGCTTGACGCCGCCGGACTCGATGCTCACCGTGATCTGGGCGGCACCGGCGTCGATGGCGTTTTCGAGCAGCTCTTTGACCACCGAAGCCGGCCGCTCGACGACCTCACCGGCGGCGATCAGCTCTGCGGTGTGTTTGTCCAAAACATGGATGACTGCCATAGGTTCCCTCCCCTTTTCGTTGGTGTTGCGTCAGTTTCAGCCGTTCAGGCTGCCCTTCAGGGTCTTTTTGAGCTCGTACAGAAAGTTCAGTGCTTCAATGGGGGTCAGCGTCTCCACATCGAGGGCTTCCAGCTTTTCCAGCACTTCGCTGGGCACGGCCGGAGAATTGTACTCCTGCAGGGCGTCGAAATCCATCTGTTCGACGTTGTTCTTGGGGGCGCTGGCTTCCAGTGCCCGCAGCACTTCGTGGGCACGGCGGGTCACGGTGCCGGGCAGACCGGCCAGCTTTGCCACCTCGATGCCGTAGCTGTCATCTGCCGGGCCGCGGACGATCCGGCGAAGGAACGTGATATCTTCGCCGCGCTTTTTGACCGCGATGTTGTAGTTCTTCACGCCCTCCAGAATGCCTTCGAGGTCGGTCAGCTCGTGGTAGTGGGTGGCGAACAGCGTCTTGCAGCCGAGCCCTTTGGCCGGGTCGGAGATGTGCTCGACCACGGCGCGGGCAATGCTCATGCCGTCAAATGTGGACGTGCCGCGGCCGATCTCATCCAGAATGACCAGACTCTTTGTGGTGGCATTCTTCAGGATCTCGGCCACCTCAGTCATCTCCACCATGAAGGTGGACTGCCCGGCCGACAGGTCGTCCGATGCACCGATGCGGGTGAAGATGGCATCCACAACGCCCACATGGCATTCTTTGGCCGGGACGAAGGAGCCGATCTGCGCCATCAGCGCGATGAGGGCATTTTGACGCATGTAGGTTGATTTACCGGCCATGTTGGGGCCGGTGATGATGAGGCAGCGGTCGGTGGAGCAGTTGAGGGTGGTATCGTTGGGCACGAACAGGCTGCCCTTGAGCATCTGCTCGACCACCGGATGACGGCCTTCCACAATGGTCAGCTCGTCGCCGTCGTCCACGACAGGGCGGCAGTAGTTGTTCTCGGCCGCCACCTGCGCCAGCGCTGCCAGCACATCCAGTTCGGCGACGGCATTGGCCGTCCGCTGGATGCGGTCCAGCTGGGCGCTGATGGTCTCCAGCAGCTCGGCAAAAAGGCGGTGTTCCAGCGCGATGAGGCGCTCATGGGCACCGAGGATCTTGCTTTCCAGCTCCTTGAGTTCCTGGGTGATGTAGCGCTCACCGCTGGTGAGCGTCTGCTTGCGGATGTAGGTCTCCGGCACCAGATTTTTGTAGCTGTTGCTGACCTCGATGAAGTAACCAAAGACGTGGTTGTAGCCGATCTTCAGCTTGGGGATGCCGGTCTCCTGCCGCAGGCGGGTCTCCAGCTGGGCCAGGATGCCCTTGGTGTTATCGCGGATGGAACGCAGCTCGTCCACCTCAGTGTGGTAGCCCTTGGCGATGACACCGCCATCCTTTAAGGTGGACGGTGCGTCCGGGCTGACCGCCGCGTAGATCTTTTCCTTGATGTCGGTCAGCGGGTCGATCTGCGCTGCCAGTTCTGCCAGCTCCGGGCAATTGCAGTTTTCGGCCTGCCGACGCAGCCCCGGCAGGCGGTCGCAAGTCTGGGCCATGGCGTAGATCTCCTTCGGCGTGGCCGAGCCGTAGACCGTGCGGGTCATCATCCGCTCCAGATCGGAGATGTAGTGCAGCTCTTCCATGAGGTCGCCGCGCTGGACGGTCTGGTTGACCAGACTTTCCACCTCGTTCAGGCGGCGGTTGATGATGCCGCTGGAAACGAGCGGCTGTTCGATCCAGCTGCGGAGCATCCGCTTGCCCATGGCGGTGCTGGTCTTGTCCAGCACCCAGAGCAGGGTGCCCCGCTTCTCGCGGCCGCGCAGCGTCTCGGTCAGTTCCAGATTGGCCCGCGTGACCGGCGACAGCCGCATGAACTGCGCCTTGTTGTAGCTGATGACGGTCTTCAGGCGTTCGACGCCCTTGATCTGGGTATCGTGCAGATATTCCAGCAACGCCGCCATGGCAAAGCGAACATTGCCCTTTTCGTCGATGCCGGTCTTCGCGGGCCAGTCGCGGCCGAACTGATTTTCCAGCGCGATGGCCACAAGGCCCGGCGCATAGCGCTCCTCTTCGACAAGTTCGACGGAGCACTGCATATTTTTCTTCAGGTAGGTGGTCAGCTCCCGGCAGTCGAGGGTGTTGGGGTTCATCAGCACCTCGCTGGGGTGGTAGCGGCACAGCTCGGTGATGACGGCCGGGACGACCTTTTCCTGCCGGAGTTCCGTGATGTGGGCCGTGCCGGTGGAAACGTCGGCAAAGCAGAGGCCCGCCGTGTTCCCCTTGATGAAAATGCTCGCGATGTAGTTGTTCTTATCATCTTGGAGCATGCTGCTCTCGATGATGGTGCCGGGCGTGACCACACGGATGATATCCCGCTTGACGAGGCCTTTGGCCTTGGCGGGGTCTTCCACCTGCTCACAGATGGCGACCTTGTAGCCTTTGGCGATGAGCCGGGCCACATAGCCTTCGTAGCTGTGGAAGGGCACCCCGCACATGGGGGCGCGCTCCTCCTGACCGCACTGCTTTCCGGTCAGCGTCAGGTCCAGTTCCCGCGAGGCCGTCCGGGCATCGTCGAAGAACATCTCGTAAAAGTCGCCGATGCGGTAGAACAGAATCTCGTCCTTGTGTTGTTTTTTGATCTCCAGATATTGCTGCATCATGGGCGACAGTTCCGCCATGGTAGTCCACCTTTCTTGCATTGAATCCCTGTTTGAGCGCAGTTTTGAAACATCATGCCGGGAAAACCGGCCTGTGTGCGAGATGCCTTCTGCTCTGGTTTGCAGGGAGTAACCGCTTTTGCAAGGAAAACGCGGCCTGCAAAGCGCAGCCGCGTTTTCCGTTTCACATGTGCTCAGTGGCAGCCGCCGCAGGTGGAGCAGCTGCCGGTGCAGGACGCGCTGGGTTCCTGCACGGTCATGGGGTCGCCGCCGTTCATCGCGGTGTTGATGATGGCGTCGATATAGTTGACGAGATTCTCGCAGTCCTTCTTGGCCTCGTTGTAGGCCACCATGCCCTCATCGGCCATGATCCTGCCGTACAGATCGTTGACCTTCTCGTTCAGCTCGGAGATGCGCGCATCGCTGCGCTCGCTCTTGCCGATCTCGTTGTTCAGGTCCATGCGGGCAAGGTTGAACTCGCCGATCATGTTCTGCAGCTCCTCATCGTTGTCGTTGAGCTTGCGGGCCTGGTCGAGGGCCAGATAGCGGGGGTCGGTCTGCAGTGCCATGGCGGCACGCTTAAAGAGGTCGATGCAATCCATAAGAATAGTCTCCTTTAATGTTCTTTTCGTTTGATGGAGCCGTTCCGCTCCGGGAAATCCTGGTCAATCTGCCAGCTCGCCCAGCAGGACGGTGGCGCGGGCACCGGTGAGGTGCACATTGGCATACCGGCCCATCCAGCCGGGGTCGGCGGCGAACTCGACGGTCAGGTTGTTGTCCAACCGGCCGGAGAGGGTGCCCTCGCTGCGGCCAAAGCTCTCCACGAGGACGCGGACGGTCTGGCCCACCTGTGCTTTGACGAGGCCCATGGCGATCTCGTCCTGGATCTTCAGCAGGCGGCTCATCCGGTCGGTCTTTTCCTTGCGGGGGGTGGGGTCAGGCATTTCAGCCGCCTTGGTCCCGGTGCGCTTGGAGTAGATGAAGGTGAACAGCTGCATGTAACCGACCTTCCGGATCAGGTCGAGGGTGCCCTGGAAATCCTCCTCCGTCTCACCAGGGAAGCCGATGATGATGTCGCTGGAGAAGGTGATGCCGGGCACAGTCCTGCGGGCGTACTCGATGAGTTCGAGGTACTGCGCAACGGTGTAATGGCGGTTCATCTGGGCCAGCATCCGGTCCGAGCCGCACTGCACCGGCAGATGCAGGTGCTTGCACAGGTGCGGCTGCGCGGCGATGGTGTCAATGAGCTTATGGCTGGCGTCCTTCGGGTGGCTGGTCATGAAGCGGATCTGATAATCGCCGGGCACCGAGCAGAGCAGGTTGAGCAGGTCGGAAAAATCCACCTTCTCTTCCAGACCCTTGCCGTAGCTGTTGACATTCTGGCCCAGCAGGGTGATCTCCTTGTAGCCCGCTTCCACAAGGCCCCGGAATTCGGCCAGGATATCGCCGGGCTTGCGGCTCTTTTCGCGGCCGCGGACATAGGGCACGATGCAGTAGGTGCAGAAGTTGTCGCAGCCGTACATGATGGGCAGCCAGGCGCGGAACTCGCTCTCGCGCCGGATGGGGATGTTCTCCACGATGACGGGGCGCTGAGCAGGCTCCAGAAGGACCCGCTTGTGCTTTTGCAGCTTCTGCGCAATGAGCTGCGGCAGGGTGTCGATGCCGTCCACGCCGAAGACGAGGTCCACATACGGGTAGCTCTGGCGCAGCTTTTCCACCACATGCTTCTGGTTGGCCATGCAGCCGCACAGGCCGATCATCAGGCCGGGCTTTTTCTCCTTCAGGCCCTTGAGCGCGCCCACATTGCCGAAAACGCGCTGCTCGGCGTGCTCGCGGACGGCGCAGGTGTTGAAGAGGATGAGATCGGCGTCTTCGGGCTTGTCGCACAGGCCGTAGCCGATATCCACCAGCACACCCTTGATGCGCTCGCCGTCGTTGACGTTCTGCTGGCAGCCGTAGCTGTGGACGAAGGCCAGCGGCGGGGTATCGTATGTCTTGCGCACCAGCTCGGCGGCGGTGGCGTTGTGTTCAAATGCAATGTACTCCAATGATGAAAC
>OIZE01001854.1_pt1 | contig 12132 bp, 8 predicted proteins | sample 1588421 | NCBI WGS metagenome assembly OIZE01 (sample SAMN03283251) | human gut metagenome | biome: human-associated habitat; material: feces | host: Homo sapiens | place: USA | collected 2013
CGGTATAGTCCGCGACCCGCATATGATGCGGCTGAACTGGTGACTCGTCTGTGATGGCATTACAGAATGGGAATTCCGGTACCGACAGTAAAGTCTGGATGAGAGAAGAAGTTCATGCCCGCAGGATCAGAAAAAGAGATATTCGAATATGATATCTGGTTGCCTGAGAATCTTGCGAGAATGCCATTAAGAGCAGAAAACATGAATCCCGGAAGGTAATTACCTTCCGGGTTTTTTCTTGTGAAGATTACCTTTTTCAAAAAGAAAAAATGCTGTTTAGGATAAAGACAGCGGATTAGAAAAAGGAGAGTAACACTATGAGTACAGAGACAAAGACACTAACAAACGCAGATGCGAAGATTCAGCCGAAGCTGGGGGTAAAGGCATTAGTTCAGATCGGAATGCTTTCAGCAATCGCAATTATTCTGATGATGTTCGAGATTCCACTTCCGTTTGCACCGACATTTTATAAGATTGATTTAAGTGAAGTTCCGGTTCTGGTAGGATGCTTTGCAATGGGACCTATGGCAGGTGTTTTGGTAGAGCTTGTTAAGATCTTATTAAACTTTGTTATGACAGGAACATCAACAGCAGGTGTTGGAGAAATTGCAAACTTTATTATCGGATGTTCTTTCTGTGTACCGGCAGGTCTAATCTATAGAAAAAACAGAACAAGAAAAAGCGCTCTGATCGGAATGGCAACAGGAACGCTTCTAATGATCGTGATCGGATGCTTCGTGAATGGATTCGTACTTCTTCCGACTTATGCAAAAGCATTCGGAATGCCGATTGATGCACTGGTTGGTATGGGAACAGCAGTTAACTCACATATCACAAGCCTTTCTACATTTGTTATGTTTGCGGTAGCACCGTTCAACCTTGTGAAGGGAATTGTTGTATCACTTGTTGTATTTCTGATCTACAAGAAGATCAGCCCAATCTTCAGAATCAGATAATAGACGAAGAGAAAAGTTTGAGATAAAAGAATATAAGTGAAAGAATATAAGTTGCTCTGGGACAGATTGTTTTCAAAGTCTGTCCCGGGGCATTTTTTGTTGGCGGCATATCCGAAAACTGCAAAAAGTCGAATATGCAGTTTATTTCCGTATCTTCATCGCACTAAGTGCAGCACCGATCGCACCGGCGTAGCGGGCATCCGGGCAGGAAATTACTTCTTTTCCAAGTTCTTTTGATAAAGCTTCGCGGATATATTCACATTCACATAGACCGCCGGTCAGACAGAACGTGGACAGCTCACCATTCATCCGGCTGACTTGGGCAGCAACTTTACGGATGGTGGAATTTACTACTGCATAAGCAATATTTTCTTTCGGTTCTCCCTTACCGATCAATCCGATGACCTCAGATTCTGCGAATACAGTACACATGGAGCTGATCGTTGTGTCAGAACCCAGGCGTGCCAGATCAAACATTTCATTCGGGCGAAGAGAGAGTGTGTTGGCCATCACTTCAAGAAAACGTCCGGTTCCGGCGGCACATTTATCATTCATAATAAAATCTTTTACGAATCCCTGTTCAATCTGGATGATCTTCGTATCCTGGCCACCGATGTCGATCACGGTCAGGTCCGGCTGTTGAAACAGATGCACAGCACCAAGAGCATGGCAGGTGATCTCTGTGACGGTCTTATCTGCGTAAGGAACAGAGATGCGTCCGTAACCGGTTGCTACACAGCAGGAAGAGTCATCAGAAAGATTGATTCCGGCAAGCTCAAGTTTCTGATGGATTTCCTCGGCTGTATCTACGCTGCTCCATCCGGTTGGCTGAACGAATTCCTGGATAATTTCTTTTTTTTCGTTCAAAACAACGGTTTTCGCACAGGTTGAACCGATGTCAATTCCAATGTAGTTCATAATAAAAACTCCTTTATAAAAACAGTCGGCTCTCGCATGAGAACAGCCGACAGTTCAGAGCCAACCTCCAAAATGCTACGCATTTCGTCGGTGTGGCGTATCCGCCAAATAAAATTTCAAAAACATTCTTAAAAATGCAAGCATTTTATAGCTGTTTTTTGAAATTTTGCTTGGCTCTGAACAGTTACCAGATTATAACATTTCGATAAAGGCTGCTATACGTGTATTCAGCTGTCCAACATCAGTCTGGGAATAATCTGTCTCAACATGCATGTATGGAATTCCGTTTTCCTCGTTTACAAAACGGCGGATGGAAAGAGTCTCTACGTTATAAGTGTGGCATGCCTGAAGAGTCATTTCAAGGACTCCGTCTACTTTATACTCATCAATCAATCTTCCGAGAAGTTCCAGACGGTTCGGGTTTGGAGTCATAACAGAACATCCGATAGAGAGGTAACGCTCTGCGATTGCCTGGTAAATGTCTTCAGCATCTTCGTCAATGAGGCGGTCGATGGATTTTGCACCGGAGCAGTTTTCAAATGTAACAACGATTCCACCGTTATTCTCAACAGCGTCGATAACCTTCTCTGTTGCACCGCCGATCGGACATCCTGTGATCAGGATTCTAGGTTTCTTATCTTCACGTTTTCCTTCCGCATATTCTTTCTCGATCTTGGCTGTCAGTGCGTCAACTTCATCAGCAATCAGAGTGCGGTCAAGCTTAAAACCGCTTCCATACAGAACGCGGAAAAGATCATGACCTTTGATCGGTGCAGGATCATGTCTCATAACTCCGTAAAGATTCTTCAAGGAGGTGCGGACTTCATTTTCAAGCTTAACTGCTTCACGAACCTGTTCCTCCGTGATCGTTATCTCGAATTTTTTTTCGAGATATTCTTTGAAGCGGAGAATCTCAGACTTCCAAAGGTCGAGTACTTCAGCTTTCTGGGATTGTGGCAGTTCCATAATGAAGACCTCTTTGAATTCGCCCATGTATTCGTACATTTTCTTCTTACCGTCACATGTTGTCTCTCCGACAACAATGTCTGAGAAGTAGAAGAAAGGGCATTTGTCTGTCTTTGCAAATCCATAACTTGATTTGATCAGTGGGCATAAGTTACGTGGAAGATCTTTTTCTGCTGCTGGGATCGTCTCATCAGATGTAGAGCAGAGGCTGACTGTTGCTGCGCCCATTGCCATGGCAATCTCCTTTGGAAAATAAGTACAGTAGGATCCAATCACAGGGATTCCTTTGTCTTTCAACTGTTTTACAGCGAGAAATGATTTCTGACGCTGTTCTGCGAATTCTTCAAATACTTCCGGTAAATCTTTAATAATTTCCATAATCGTTCTCCTTATTGTTGGTTTTGTGGATGGCTGTTGTAGAGAGATTATTTTATTAAACGTATGCTTTCCAAAAAACAAACGATGGGAATAATACACTCATAACCAAAGTCTTTATAGATAAATTTTATCGTTTTTGAATGAAGTTTTCCAATAGATAATGTGTATATGAAATGAATATATATAGATGAAACCTATAAGTGGAAAAGGAGAAGAAACTACAGTCGGAAATGCGGGTTATAATTTACATATATCATTAAGTGCCAAATGTTATTACAAACCCTACTCTTTGTTTAAGCGGAAAATATGATACAATAGGGAAAGTAATGTGATGATAACATGCGGAAAGGATCTGGATTATATGAACCAGTTTATGAATCAGGTTGCACTTCAGACCTTTAGCAGTTTTGATACCGGGAATAAGCCATCCGAAGAACAGGAACCGGAGAGATTCTACTACGGATTCGTTCTTGGACTGATCGTGGATTTAGCCGAAAAATATAGAATTACATCAAACAGAGAAAGTGGATTCGCATTTCGTGGAAAAAAGGTTTTGATAGGAACAGAAGAATAAAGGTAAAATAAAGGGATGAAGATTTTAGGGGATTCATCCTTTTGTTATAGTAACAAAAAGATTTTAAAAAGTTTTCTTTCCACTGGCTTTCCTTGTATTTACCAGTGAAATCGGATATACTAAAGAATAGTCAATCTTTGAACAAATTTGATATTTATAAGAACAAAAACCAAGGAGAAGAAGAATGAGTATATATGATCTGAATGCGTATGAAGTACTCCAGACAGAAGATTTATCTGATCTGAAGTCAAAGGGGACACTTCTGAAGCATAAGAAAAGCGGAGCACGAGTGCTTCTTATGGAAAATGATGATGAGAACAAGGTGTTTACAATTGGATTCCGTACACCACCGTCAGACAGTACAGGAGTTCCACACATTATGGAACATTCTGTTCTGTGCGGATCGAAAGAATTCCCGGTGAAGGATCCGTTTGTTGAGCTTGTGAAAGGTTCTCTGAATACATTTTTGAATGCGATGACTTATCCGGACAAGACAGTATATCCGGTGGCAAGCTGCAATGACAAGGATTTTCAGAACCTGATGCATGTCTATATGGATGCAGTATTTTATCCAAATATTTATCAGAATGACAAGACATTCCGCCAGGAAGGTTGGAGCTATAAGCTGGATGATCCAGATGGAGAGTTGACAATCAGCGGTGTTGTATACAACGAGATGAAAGGAGCATTCTCTTCTCCGGAAGGCGTACTTGACCGCGTGGTTCTGAACTCTCTGTTCCCGGATAATGCGTATTCCGTAGAGTCCGGTGGAGACCCGGAGGTAATTCCGGAACTTACTTATGAGCAATTCTTAGATTTCCATAGAAAGTATTATCACCCATCTAACAGCTATATTTACCTGTATGGTGATATGAATATGGAAGAGAAATTAAGATGGCTTGACGAGAAGTATTTGTCAGATTTTGAGAATGAACCGGTGGATTCAGAGATTCATCTGCAGAAGCCATTCACAGAGATGAAGGAAGTCGTTCAGGAGTATTCCATCGCAAGTGAAGAGAGTGAGGAGGATAACACCTATCTTTCTTATAATAAAGTGATCGGTACTACACTGGATGAGAAACTGTATCTGGCATTTGAGATTCTGGATTACGCACTTCTGTCCGCACCGGGCGCACCGCTGAAGAAAGCGCTTCTGGATGCTGGGGTCGGCAAGGATATCTCAGGATCTTATGACAACGGAGTTTATCAGCCGATCTTCTCTGTGATTTCTAAGAATGCGAATGTAGAGCAGAAGGAAGAATTCGTTCGTGTAATTGAAGATACATTGAAAGATATTGTGAAAAATGGAATCAATAAGAAAGCACTTCGCGCAGGAATCAACTATCATGAATTCCGTTTCCGCGAGGCTGATTTCGGAAATTATCCGCGTGGACTGATGTATGGACTGCAGTTGTTTGATAGCTGGCTTTATGATGAGACGAAACCATTTATCCACATGCAGGCAATTCCGACATTTGAATTCTTAAAAGAACAGGTGGAGACAGGATACTTTGAAGAACTGATCCAGAAATATCTCCTGGATAACACACATGGTTCTATCGTGATCATTAAGCCGGAGCGTGGACGTACTGCAAGAATGGATAAGGAACTTGCAGATAAGCTTCAGGCATACAAAGACAGTTTGTCAAAAGAAGAAATCGATGCACTTGTGAAAGCAACGAAAGAGTTGGAAGAATATCAGGAAGAAGAGTCGGCACCGGAAGATCTGGCGAAGATTCCTGTACTCGGACGCGAAGATATTTCCAGAGAGATTGCACCGATTTATAATAAAGAGCTTGAGACAAGCGGAGTGAAGCTGGTACACCATGAAGTTGAGACGAATGGAATTGGATACACAGCACTTTTATTTGACCTGTCCGGTATTCCGGAAGAGAAACTTCCATATATCAGCATTCTGCAGAGTGTGCTTGGAATTATTAATACAAAGAATTATGAATACAGTGAACTGTTTAATGAGATCAATGTACACACAGGAGGAATCGGAACTTCTCTAGAGCTTTACACAGACGTAACAAAGGTAAAGGAGAAAGAATTCCGTGCGACATTTGAAATCAAAGGTAAAGCGCTGTATCCGAAGATGGATGTTCTGTTTTCTATGATGCGTGAGATTCTGATGGAATCTGATCTTGGGGATGAGAAGCGTCTGAAAGAAATCTTAGCAATGTTGAAATCCAGACTGCAGATGTCCTTCCTGTCATCCGGGCACACAACAGCAGCCCTTCGTTCCCTGTCTTATACTTCACCGATGGCGAAGTTCAAGGATGATACAGATGGAATCGGTTACTATGAGGTTGTAAAGGAACTGGAGGAAAACTTTGAGGAGAAGAAAGCAGAACTGATTGAAAACTTAAGACAGATTGCACAGCAGATCTTCCGTAAGGACAATCTGATCATCAGTTATACTTCATCTGCAGACGGACTTGCACCGATGGAAGAAGCGTTTGCAAAGATTGCAGACACACTTCATACAGAGGAAAAGGAAGCAGAGATACCGTGTGAAATTCATTGTGTGAAACGCAACGAGGGATTCAAGACATCTTCAAAAGTTCAGTATGTTGCAAGAACAGGTAACTTTATTGACCGTGGTGTTGAGTATACAGGAGCACTTCAGATTCTGAAAGTCATCTTGAGCTATGATTATCTGTGGCAGAATGTCCGTGTGAAGGGCGGAGCTTACGGATGCATGAGCAGCTTCAATCGTATTGGAGAGGGATATCTGGTATCTTACCGTGACCCGAATCTGGAGAAGACAATGGAAATCTACGAAGGAGTTGTGGATTATCTGAAGAACTTCAATGTAGATGACAGAGACATGAACAAGTTTATTATCGGAACGATCAGTAATATCGACCGTCCGATGAATCCGGCAGCAAAGGGAAGCAGATCAATGAATCTTTATATGAACCATGTATCTGCTGAGATGATCAGGGAAGAGAGAGATCAGATCCTTGATGCACAGCAGTCAGACATCCGTGCACTTGCCGATGTACTTCAAGCATTACTTGATGCACATGAACTTTGCGTGATCGGAAGTGAAGAGAAGATTGAGGAGCAGAAAGAGATGTTCCTTGAAATAAAGACACTTTAAGATGGAAAAAGAAAGGAAAAAGTATGCAGGATAATTTTAAATCAGGATTTGTCACACTGATTGGAAGACCAAATGTTGGAAAATCTACTTTGATGAATCGTCTGATCGGACAGAAGATTGCAATCACATCAAATAAACCACAGACAACAAGAAACCGTATCCAGACTGTTCTGACAACAGAGGAAGGTCAGATTGTGTTCGTAGATACACCGGGAATTCACAAAGCAAAGAATAAACTTGGTGAGTATATGGTGAATATTGCAGAACGTTCTTTGAATGAAGTGGATGTTGTACTTTGGCTTGTAGAGCCATCTACATTTATCGGTGCAGGTGAGAAGCATATTATTGAGCAGTTAAAGAAGGTAAAGACACCGGTTATTCTTGTTATCAATAAAGTTGATATGGTGAAGAAGGAAGAGGTTCTTACTTTTATTGATGCATATCGCAAGGAATGTGATTTTGCAGAAATCGTTCCGGTATCTGCAAGAAGAGGCGATAATACGGATGAGCTTGTAAATGTAATTATGAAATATCTCCCATACGGACCGCAGTTCTATGATGAAGATACAATCACAGACCAGCCGGAGCGCCAGATCGTGGCAGAGATTATCCGCGAGAAAGCATTGCACAGCTTGAATGAGGAGATCCCTCATGGAATCGCAGTAGCAATCGATCAGATGAAGATGAACCACAAAGTGTGTCATATTGATGCTACAATCATCTGCGAGAGAGATTCCCATAAAGGGATCATCATCGGAAAGCAGGGAAATATGCTGAAAAAAATCGGAAGTACTGCAAGATTTGAAATCGAGCGTTTTCTGGATTGCAAAGTAAATTTGAAGCTGTGGGTAAAGGTTCAGAAGAACTGGAGAGACAGCGATTATATGATGAAAAATTTTGGATACAGGGAAGACGAGATGTAAGACCTGAAATGCATTTTCGGTAAATTCTGAAGAAATTCTAAAGAAAAAAGTGCTGTTCCTTAAAGAATGGTACTTTTTTCTTTAATAAATGCCAAAGCCTATTGTTATTATGAAAAAGTGGGATACAATGATGATTGTGGGAATTGCATAGCAATGGAGCAATCCGGTTACATCATAAAATGGGAAAAGAATGGAGAAAACAAGAAGTGAGACAAAGGACAGGAGATTTGGACAGAAAGAGAATAATAGAAATCTTACTCCCGCCAGTAATTGTTTTTCTGGTGAATTCAGCTGTCTACTGGGGAGCACCGAGATTGACAGATAACGGTGAGTACCATAACCTGTCACTTGCATTAGATACAAAGATCCCAATGATACCGGCATTTATTCTTGTTTATTTTGGATGTTACATTTTCTGGGTGATTAATTATCTGCTTGTATCATTGCGGGAGGAAGAGATAAAATACAGATTCTTTACGGCTGATTTGTATGCAAGAATCATTTGTTTTCTGTTTTTTGTGTTTTATCCGACAACAAATGTAAGACCAGAACTTGTCGGAAACGGAATTTTTGTTCAGGGCATGCGTTTTTTATATCAGATTGATGAACCGGTGAATTTATTTCCATCAATTCATTGTATGGCAAGCTGGTTCTGCTGTATTGGAATTAGGGGAGACAAAAAAGTACCGGTGTGGTATAAGATCGTATCTGTAATGATTGCAGTGTTGGTCTTTGTTTCTACGCTTGTAACAAAACAGCATGTAATTGTGGATGTGATCGGTGGAGTTGCGGTAGCGGAGTTGACCTGGTTTGTAAGCTGTCGGACAAACGGATGGAAAATTTACAGAAATTTGGTTCGTAAAGTAGGAGGAGAAAATGGAAAATAAAAAGAAAATGATATTTAATGTACTTTTTCTCTTTCTTGTCTTTGCGGCAACACTCTATGGAGTGTTCCATGGAGAGGATTTAAGCGAGATTGCAGAAATTCTGAAAACAGTGAATTTATACTGGTTGCTTCCGGGTGTTGCCTGTGTGATTATCTTTATCTGGGGAGAGTCAATTATTATATTTTATATGATGCATACGCTTGGTATTCATCTAAAGAAATGGAAATGTTTCTTGTTTTCCTCTGTAGGATTCTTTTTCAGCTGTATCACACCATCCGCAACAGGAGGACAGCCGGCGCAGATTTATTATATGAAGAAAGAGAAAATTCCAATCCCGGTATCAACACTTGTGCTGATGATTGTCACGATTACCTATAAGATGGTTCTCGTTGTGATCGGTCTTGGACTTATGATCTTCGGCAGGGGATTCATCAGAACACATATGTATGATATCCGTCATATTTTTTATCTTGGAACAGGTTTAAATGTGTTTTGTGTGGCTTCTATGCTGCTCCTTGTATTTCATCCGGTGCTTGCACGTTCTATTCTTGTGAAAGGGATGGAACTGCTGGAAAAAATGCATCTGATGCGATATAAAAGTACAAGAATTGAGAAACTGAATGCATCAATGGATCAGTATCATGCAACAGCGGTTTATCTGAAAGATCATATGATGGTGCTGGTTAATGTATTTGCAATTACATTATTTCAGAGGTTCGCACTGTTTACAGCAACTTGGTTTGTATATAAGGCATTTGGACTGTCCGGAACGAATGCATTCGTGATCATTCTTCTGCAGTCTGTGATTTCGGTTTCTGTGGATATGCTGCCACTGCCGGGCGGTATGGGCATCAGTGAAAAACTGTTTTCGATGATTTTTGAACCGGTTTTCGGAAGTGCACTTTTGATTCCGGGAATGATTTTAAGCAGAGGACTTGGATATTATACAGAATTATTGATCAGTGCAATTTTCACGATCGTGGCGAATTTTACAATAGGAAGAAACTTAAGGAAGAAAGCATAAATAAATGGAGAGTTATTCTGATAAGAATAAAAACAAGGGGGAAATAAAATGTTAGGTGTTTATGATTACACAGTTATACTTACATATATCAGTCTGTGGATTTCGATTGGTGGGATGATGCTGTCATTGAATGGACATCTGGATCTTGCAGTATTGTGTCTTGCACTGTCTGGTCTGTGTGATATGTTTGATGGGAAGATTGCAAGAACAAAGAAGGATAGAACAGAAATAGAGAAACGTTTTGGAATCCAGATTGATTCCCTGTGTGACATTGTCTGTTTTGGAGTTGGACCGGCGATCATCTGTTATTGTATGGGAATGAATGGGATTGTCGGTGTTCTTATTCTTATGTTCTATGTGTTGGCAGGATTGATCCGTCTGGCATGGTTTAATGTAACAGAAGAGTGCAGGCAGGATGAGACAACAGAGAACAGAAAGTGTTATCAGGGATTGCCGATCACATCCATGTCGATCGCATTACCGATTCTTGTTGTGCTTCGCCCATTTTTGCACTGTGATTTCAGAATTGCACTGCATGCGATGGTTCTTCTTGTAGGACTTCTGTTTGTTATGGATTTCAAATTAAAAAAGCCGGGGAATAAGACACTTTCTGCATTAGTCGGAGTAGTAGCGGTTGCAGTAGTCTGGACATTGAGACGAAGATTCATGTAAGAGGAGAGATTATGATTTATGCAGACAGAAACGGAAACAGGATGGAGAAAACAACAGGACAGGACAGATTCCTGGAATATATTTATGGACATACACTGACAAGAATGATGCTGAAACCATTGCTTGGTTCCAGGGTATCCCGACTTGGCGGAAAAGTGCTGGACAGCAGAGTGTCCAGGCTGTTGATTCCATCGTTTGTCAGAAAGAATCAGATTGATCTGTCAATCTATGAAAAGAAACATTATTCTTCTTATAATGACTTTTTTACGCGTAAGATTTTAGCGGAGGAACGTCCGATTGACGGAAGAAAAGAAGTACTGATCAGTCCTTGTGACGGGAAAGTGACAGTTTGTCCGATTCGAAGGGATGGACTTTTTCTTATCAAACAGACACAGTATACAGTTCGCAGTCTTTTGAAGGATGAAAAGCTTGCGAAACGCTATGAAGGTGGAACAGCTTATATAATCCGTCTCACGGTGGATGACTACCACAGATATTGTTATGTGGCAGATGGTGTGAAATCTGCACAGCGAAAGATCAGAGGAGTCTTCCATACAGTAAATCCGGAGGCAAATGACTATGCTCCGATTTACAAGATGAATACAAGGGAGTATTGTCTTGTACAGACAGAAGAACTGGGAACCGTTTTGCAGATGGAAGTCGGTGCTCTTATGGTTGGACGGATTAAGAATCATAAAAAGAAAGTATCTGTTGTACACCGGGGAGAAGAAAAAGGAATGTTCGAGTTTGGCGGGTCTACAGTCGTTCTTTTGACAGAGCCGGGAAAAGTGCAGACGGATGAAGATCTGGTGAGAAACAGTGCAACCGGTGCAGAGACATTGGTAAAGATGGGTGAGAAAATCGTAGAATTCTTTTTATCCGGTTTTTCGGGTTATGGTTGGAAAATTTGGGAATATGTCAAGGGCAAGTGGATGCTTGAAATTGACGCTATCCGTGTACGTGGACAGTTCACCGTATTCGAGCTTCTGGTGTCTAAGATCAGGGCGATAATCGGTGCGCAGACTATTACACAGGGATGTGGCAAGATTAAGACAGTCCAGATGTCGGAAGACGGGACTGCCTACCTTGTCACACTCGAAGAACAGGACATGAGTTTCATGGAGCATGACTTCATCCGGTGCCAGGAGTTTACAGGCAACCAGCGATTGTATCACGTGGAGATAGAATCAATCGTTGACGGAGTAATCCGCATTCCGGTATCGGAGTTTGAATCGGAAGTGAACGAGGACGGGGTTACCTTTGTTACGAATCCCCCCATAGTGGGTGACGACATAGTGCAATTTGGTAACAGTTCATACGAAACACAGTACGCAGGAAGGCATTCCGCTATCTATATGCACGCTGATGAAAATGCACAGCCTGCCATTGACGTGCTGGCCGGTATTTATTCAAAGGACTGGAGCAACTGCCTGAAGGTTCGTGTGGGCGGTGATATACCGGGAACGAATGGATTGAAAGGATTCTATTGCGTCAACGGTATGCTGAAAGGTGTAGACGATGACGGGACAATCCTGTACCAGTTCAATCCCGACAGTTCCGGATTCATTGCAAAAGGCAATATCAGATGGGACAAGGAAGGTAACGGTGACATATTCAACAGGGCTATATATTGGGACACTGACGGCTTCCATTTCGGAAGTGGCGTGAAACTTACTTGGGATAACTTGGATAGTGAAGTAAAAAAAAACCTGAAAGGCGAACCTG
>OIZE01001855.1_pt1 | contig 12130 bp, 8 predicted proteins | sample 1588421 | NCBI WGS metagenome assembly OIZE01 (sample SAMN03283251) | human gut metagenome | biome: human-associated habitat; material: feces | host: Homo sapiens | place: USA | collected 2013
GAGCAGACTTGTCCTCTGCGTCGAGCATTGCCTTTACTTCCTTACGGGTTTCTTCGTCAAAAGCAGGTGTGAGCCACTGCTGTGCTCTTTCTTCACACTGCTTAATCAATTCTGCGTTATTAGCCATAGTTTGATTCTATTTTGTTATTAATAATATTCAACCAGAGGGTTGTGCCCGAAAACAGCACAATATTTCTCTTTTTGCGTACAAAGATATATAAAATATTCGAGAAACCAAACAAGATTGGAGTTTTTTTTGTATTTTTGCACATTGAAACAAAAAAGTAATAAAAAAGAGGCTTATGGAATTATATTATACTGGCGTTATCATCGCCGTTTCCACCTTTTTAATAATAGGACTCTTCCACCCTATTGTCATCAAGGTAGAATATCATACGGGCACCCGCTACTGGTGGGTGTTCCTGGTTTCGGGTATCATCAGCGTGGGTGCAGCCTTTCTGGTTGCGAATGTTCTCTTCTCTGCCCTTCTCGGTGTGCTGGGTGCTTCCTGTCTCTGGAGCATCGGGGAACTCTTCGAACAGAAACAACGTTGCGAGAAGGGATGGTTCCCTAAGAACCCGAAGTTGGAAAAGAAAGGATACTATAAAAGTTAATCGTTTACAGTTAATAGTTTATAGCTTACCATTTAAAAGATGAAAACTGAACTGATATTGGTCGGCAAGACCGTAAACAAGCATTTTATTGCGGGCATCAAGGATTATGCCGAGCGCATCACCCACTATATGCCCTTCAACATAACAACGATTCCGGAACTCAAGAACACCAAGAGTCTCAGCGAACAGCAGCAGAAGGAACGGGAGGGTGAACTGATTCTGAAACTGATTCAGCCTTCTGACACCGTGGTGCTGATGGATGAGCACGGTCAGGAGTTCCGAAGCATCGAGTTTGCCAAATGGATAGAGCGCAAGCAGGCTACAGCCAGAAGACTCGTGTTTATTATCGGAGGTCCCTACGGTTTCTCGCAGGCAGTATATGACCGCGCCAACGAGAAGATCTCCCTTTCCAAGATGACCTTCTCGCATCAGATGGTACGCCTCATCTTTACAGAGGCGCTCTATCGTGCATGTACTATTATAAAAGGTGAGCCTTATCACCACGAATAAAAGAGGATCACTAATCATAAAGTTCAAAGCTCAAAGTTCAAAGTTCAATGTCAAAAGAGAAATATATAGAGATCAAGGGGGCGAGAGCCAACAACCTGAAGAACATCGACGTGAAGATACCGCAAGGCAAGTTTGTTGCCATTACGGGAGTCTCCGGGTCGGGCAAGTCTTCATTGGCTTTCGATACCTTATATGCCGAGGGACAGCGCCGGTATGTGGAGTCGCTGTCTTCGTATGCCCGCCAGTTTCTGGGCAGAATGAGCAAACCGGAATGTGATTTCATCAAGGGATTACCTCCTGCCATCGCCATCGAGCAGAAGGTGATTTCCCGAAACCCACGTTCCACCGTGGGCACCAGTACGGAAATCTACGAATACCTGCGCCTGCTCTTCGCCCGTATCGGCAAAACCTATTCGCCTATCAGCGGACAGGAAGTGAAGCGCCATACTACCGAGGATGTGCTTGCCTGCACCCGACAGTTTTCCAAGGGCACCAAGTTTGTAATCCTTGCCCCTCTACATATCGTAGAAGGCAGAAGCCTGGAAAAGCAACTGGAGATGTATCTTCAGGAGGGATACGCACGCATTCTGGTGAAAGGTGAATTCATCCGCATCGACGATTTCCAGGGCGATGCCAAACCGGAGGATATCTTCCTCGTCATCGACCGTGCTTCGGTAAGCAATGAGAAGGACGACATCAGCCGCCTCATCGATTCTGCCGAGACGGCTTTCTATGAAGGCGACGGTGCCTGCCGTCTCCTCTTCCTGCCAAGCAATATCAGCTACGATTTCTCTACCCGGTTCGAAGCCGACGGCATCACCTTCGAGGAACCAACCGACAACATGTTTGCCTTCAATTCCCCACTGGGTGCCTGCCCTACCTGCGAGGGATTCGGAAGCGTGATAGGCATCGACGAGAAGCTCGTCATCCCTAACACTTCCATGAGCCTCTACGATGGATGCGTGGTATGCTGGCGTGGAGAGAAGATGGGCATGTGGCTCAAGGAATTCATCCGACGTGCGGAGCCATACAACTTCCCGATCTTCAAGCCTTACTACGAACTCACCCAGAAGGAGAAAGACTGGCTCTGGCATGGATTGCCTTCGGATAAGACACGCGACCCACACGACCGGGTGAGCATCGACGAATTCTTCAGAATGGTGAAGGAGAACCAGTACAAGATACAATACCGTGTGATGCTGAGCCGATTCCGAGGCAAGACCATCTGTCCGGATTGCCATGGCACCCGACTCAAGAAGGAAGCCAACTATGTGAAGATTGGCGGAAAGAGCATCACCGAACTGGTAGATATGTCGATTACCAATCTCAGCGCATGGTTCCAGAAGCTGGAGCTGACAGAGCATGAGCGGGAAGTGGGCAAGCGACTCTTGACCGAGGTTACCCACCGCCTGCAATTCCTTCTGGATGTAGGACTTGGCTATCTCACGCTCAACCGTCTCTCCAACTCCCTTTCCGGAGGAGAGAGCCAGCGCATCAACCTGACCACCAGCCTCGGTTCTTCGCTGGTAGGCAGCGTGTATATCCTCGACGAGCCAAGTATCGGACTCCATAGCCGAGATACCGACCGACTCATCAAGGTACTGAGAGAGCTGCAGCAGCTGGGCAACACCGTGGTTGTGGTAGAGCATGACGAAGAGATTATGCGTGCTGCCGATTATCTCATCGATATCGGTCCGGATGCAGGAAGATTGGGTGGAAGACTGGTATATGCCGGTCCGTCATCCGAATACTCATCCACCGACCCAGAGCAGCAGAAAGCCCTTCTGGAGAAATTCCCGGAGAGCCATACCATCCAGTATCTCACCCACAAGGAAGAGATTGCCGTTCCTGCCAGTCATCGTGCATGGAACAGGGCCATCGAGATCAAGGGAGCCCGAATGAACAATCTCCGCGGCATCGATGTAAGGATTCCGCTCAACATCTTCACCGTCATCACCGGCGTATCCGGTTCGGGCAAGAGTTCCCTCATCAAGGGAATCCTCTATCCTGCCCTCCGCCGCCATCTAGACCTGGTGGCAGATGCCCCTGGCGAATACAGTTCGCTGGAAGGCGATGTGGATGCCATCAAGCACGTGGAGTTTGTAGATCAGAACCCTATCGGCAAGAGTACCCGCAGCAACCCTGCCACCTATCTGAAGGCATACGATGCCATCCGCACCCTCTTTGCCAACCAGCCACTCGCCAAGCAGATGGGATTCACCCCACAATTCTTCTCCTTCAATACCGAGGGCGGAAGATGCGAGGAATGTAAGGGAGCTGGATACGTAACCATCGAGATGCAGTTTATGGCTGACCTCACCCTTACTTGCGAGGCATGCAAGGGCAAGCGGTTCAAGCACGATATCCTGGAGGTACACTACGGAGGAAAGAACATCAATGATGTGCTGAACATGACCGTGAACGAGGCGATAGAGTTCTTCAGCGATGAAAAACTCCAGCACCATGTGGGCGATTTCGATGCCTGCCGCATCATCGTCAGCAAACTCAAGCCTCTGCAGGAGGTTGGATTGGGCTATATCAAGCTCGGTCAGAACTCCAGCACCCTCTCCGGCGGTGAGAACCAGCGTGTGAAACTCGCCTACTTTATCGGCAAGGAAGACCAGTCGCCTACGCTCTTCATCTTCGATGAGCCAACCACCGGTCTGCACTTCCATGATATCAAGCGATTGCTCCATGCTTTCCAGGCGCTGATAGAACGAGGTCATTCCTTGGTAGTTATCGAACATAACCTGGATGTCATCAAGTGTGCCGACCATATCATCGACCTCGGGCCTGAGGGTGGCGACAAGGGCGGTAACCTCGTGATAGCCGGTACTCCAGAGGAAGTTGCCGCATGCAAAACGAGCTTAACTGGTAAATTTCTTAAGAATTATATAAAATAATGTAAAAAAGTAGCGCTATAATAAACTTTATATGTACTTTTGCATCCAATTGCATATAATTAGCATATAATAAAGTACATCAATAAGTAAATTTAATAAAGAAAGGATATAAAGATGAAAAGAATCATATTGGCTTTGACGATGCTCGTAGCTATGGTTGCAACAGCCTCAGCTCAGGCAGAAATCAAGTTTGAAAAGGTAGTGCACAACTTCGGTACTTTCGAAGAGACCGCTCCTGTGCAGAAGGCAACATTCACCTTCACCAATGTGGGTAACAAGCCTCTCGTCATCAACCAGGCTATCGCTAGCTGCGGTTGCACCGTGCCATCTTATACCAAGCAGCCAATCGCTCCAGGTCAGAAGGGACAGATCAGTGTTACCTACAATGGCAAGGGTATGTTCCCTGGTCATTTCAAGAAGAGCATCACCGTTCGTACCAATGGCAATGTAGAGATGTCGCGCATCTATATAGAGGGCGTGATGAACGAGAAGAAGTAAGCTTGATATGATATTTTATTTTTCTGGAACAGGAAATACCAAGTGGGCGGCGTCGAAACTGGCGGCGGCTACTCGTGAAGACTTGATATCCATCGCTCCTTACATGAGGGCAGATGATTCAAGCCATAACTTAGCCGAGCCGTTTATTCTGAAAGAGGATGAACGGCTCGGATTCGTTTTCCCCGTACATGGATGGCGTGTGCCGAAACTGGTAAGGGAATTTATCAGCAAGATGAAGATTCTGAGAGAACCATCTGATGCCACTGGCGGAAACAAGGCGAAAGCCGATGACTGTCTGAAGAATCGCCCCTTCGCCTATTGCGTCTGCACGGCAGGCGACAGCATCGGACTAACCATCGAGAATCTCAACAAGGTGATTTCCCAGAATCCTTCGCTCCAGGCTCTGGGCATTACGGAAGTATCATCCTCCTACTCTCTCATCATGCCGGAATCGTACATCGGTCTGCCGTTCATGGATGTGGATCCGAAGGAGCGTGAAATCCGGAAGAAGGAGAATGCGGCACAGGAACTTGCCGTTGTCTGCGAGGAGATCTTCGACCGCAAGGAAGGCATCAACCGATTGGTAAAGGGACCTATCCCATGGTTCTTCACCAAGGTGGTGGGTGGTTTCTTCGAGAATGTACTCATCACCGACAAGCGCTTCCACGTAGAGAAAGACCGTTGCGTGAAGTGCGGCATCTGCGCCAACGTCTGTCCGGTAGGTGATATCAAGGGCGGGCATGGCGAATATCCAGTCTGGCTGCACCATAAGGATTGCCTCACCTGCTTTACCTGCTATCACCATTGTCCGCATCACGCCATCGAGTTTGGAAACCAGACTCAGAAGAAGGGACAATACTATTTCAAATAGAATCCATAATATCAGTAACTAATCCATAATAATGATGAAAAAGATTATCCTATGCCTAACACTCGCTTTGATGTCTGCCACTACGGTGTTTGCAGTCAAGGCGAAACCAGGTATCACCCAATTACAACTGGTGGATGGTACCATCGTGTCAGCAACGCTCCATGGAGATGAGCATTTTTCGTATTACTCGCTTCTCGACGGCACTCCGCTGAAGAAGAGTGATAACGGGAAATACGAAATCATCTCTACCGAGACGCTCAATGCCCGAAAAGCTACAGTTATCAATACTCTCAAGACTAGAGCAAGCGGCATTGGTTCAATAGACCCAGCCTATTTTCCTCATTCAGGATCGCCCAAGGCGCTGGTTATCCTGGTAGATTTCCAGGACGTGAAGTTCAAGAGCAGCAATCCCGTTGCCACTTTCAACCATTACCTCAATGCCGATTTCGGCACAGCAGTACCTAGCCAGGATGCTTCGGTATTCAACGAGGAAGATGTCAACTACGGTTCGGTAAAGGAGTATTTCAAGGAATGCAGCATGGGCAAATTCACCCCACAATTCGACATCGTTGGTCCATATACCATCAGCAAGGAATCTGCCTATTACGGAACGGATGACTCAAAGGGTAACGACCAGAATTTCAAGCAGATGATCAGCGAGGCTTGCGCCCAGGCTGCTGCCGACAAGGTTGATTTCTCTAAATATGACAACAATGGCGACAGGTTCGTAGATCTGGTTTACATCATCTACGCCGGCTATTCGCAGAGTATCAGCGGTAATTCCGACGACTATCTCTGGCCTAAGTCGGGTACCGACAATTTCTATAAATATAATGTGGCAGGCAACAAGATTGCGCCACAGGAGTATCTGATTTACAATGGTTGCAGAGTCTGCCGCTATGGTCTCAACAACGAGTTGAACGGTTCGCCAGATTCAAAAACCCCTTCCATCAATGGCATCGGACTCTTCTGTCACGAGTTCTCTCATACTATGGGTTTGCCTGATCATTACGATACCGAGTATAAGAATGCCGACAACCAGTCGCCAGAATTCTGGGATGTGATGGATGCAGGCGAATATACAGACAACGGCTACCGCCCTACCCCTTATTCACCATGGCAGAAGATGCTGATGGGATGGGCTACCCCTACTACGCTCGATGACACACAGGCGCAGCAACTCACCCTGGAACCATACGACCAGGCATCAAAAGCCTACAAGATAGAGGCTGATGTGAACGAAGATAATTTCCGCATCAACGAGAATTACTCTACAGCCGACCCAACGGTACAGGAAAAGAAGGAGTTGATGGAAAGAGCCAAGGGAGAATTTCTCCTCCTCCAGAACATCAGAAACGAGGGTTGGTACAAGGCGCTTCCAGGATACGGCTTGCTGGTATGGCGCATCGATTACAGCGATATCGATAAAGTACATCTCACGGACAGCCCTAATAATACCATCGGTATTCCTAGAGTAACGATTGTTCCTGCAGATGGTTTGGTCATCAACCAGGCAAATATCGGCAACAACAAATATACGGCAGAGCAATATTGGGAGAGCTGCCAGAACGACCCATTCCCTGCCTATAAAATAGGACAGGATGGAAGCGACATCAACAGTCTGACAGAAGTGAAGTTCAACTGGAGCACGATGACTACCCGCCCACTCTACAACATCGCAAAGGATGAGGCTACCGGCATCGTCAGCTTCGACTATCTCAAGGACTTCAAGGCTACGGGGATCGAGAACACCCTTCTTGACAAGGATGCTTCCTCTACCCCTACCGAATACTTCGACCTGGAAGGCAGGAAGATTTCCACCCCTCTCAAGGGACATCTTTACATCACCAATAAGGGAAAGAAGGTAATATACTAAGAGGAAAAACTTCCGCTATGAATAGAAAGCTACGTTCAGCGACGTTGAATGTATGTTCAACAGTGTTGAACTTAAGTTCAGCAGTGCTGAACATAGGTTCAACACTATTGAACATAGATTATCATTAAGGATAAGAACAAATGTCATTAACGATAAGAACAAATGTCATTAAGGACAAGAACAAATGATTTCAAACTACAAAATATTCATCCCGTATTTTAGAGTGTTTTAACGACTTTTCCCGTAATTTCCAATTCGCAACTATCATAGTACAAAATCCAGCCTCGCCAGAAGTAAGCGAAGCATTCTCGGAATAAAGCAAAAAAACTGCCTAAAAATTTGGAGGTTACAAATATTCAGCGTATCTTTGCATAAGATTGGCGGCGCTCGGCAATTTGAAAGCAAGCTTTCATTGCGCTCGCTGGCACAATCTTTGCAAAAGAATATTTAATTAATTATGGAGGATAGAATATGATGATATACGTAGCCAACCCACTTTACGATGCCGTCTTCAAGTATATGATGGAAGATGAGCGAATAGCCAAGACATTGCTTTCTGCACTCTTGCAGAAAACGGTGATTGCTGTAGAAATGCGTCGTCATGAATATCCCAACATTTCACGTGATGCCATCTCTATGTTTCGTGTTGACTTTGCTGCAACCGTATTGGAAGATGACGGAAGTAAGAATCTGATTCTGATAGAATTGCAGAAAACATGGCTGGAGACGGAGACCTTGCGCTTCCGTCAATACCTGGCTGTACAGTATAACAACAAGGAGAATATGCGCAAGGAGACCAAGGGCAAGTATGCCCTGCCAACAGTGGCGGTGTATCTGCTGGGGCATAACGTGGGACAATTCACGGAACCCGTCATCTATGCCAGACATAAGATATATGACTATGAGGGAAATGAAGTACACCAGGAGGAGCCAGACCCATTTGTAGAGAGTCTGCAGCATGACAGCATCATTGTCCAGATTCCGCGACTGAGAGGAAGGGTAAACAATAGACTGGAGAAAATACTGAGCGTATTCGACCAGTCGCAGATTTATCCAGACGACCAGCGAATGCTTGAGTTGGATGAGAACAAATATGGGGATGATGCTGAAATGACGCATATACTCCATCGTCTCCAGTCGGCAGCAGCTAATCCTGACATCAGAAACCGAATGAATGCAGAGGATGAGTTCTTTCAGGCCCTGGAAGACAGGGATACAGCCATTATGCAAATGGATGCTACAATCATGACGCAGAAAAAAGAAATCGAAGAGCAGAAGGCGGCACTTGAAGAGAAGGATGCGGCGCTTGAAGAGAAGGATGCATCCTTGCGCGCAGCTGTTTTGGCATTATCAAAGTCGGGCATGAATGCAGAAATGATAGCAAAGACTTTGAATATCGGAGAGGGGAAAATACAGGAAATATTATCCTAACTGATATTCCAAACCCATTTCAGTACTTGAATAACAGATAAGCAAAGAAATCCCCCATCCTACTTTCTCAAGCGGGATGGGGGTTTTGCTTATGTGATAAGTAAACCTAAAAAACAAAAGCAAGCATCAACTCTTCAGGAGTTGGTATTTATATTTATAGATATATGATATCTTTGGATTTTCGGAATAAAAGCCCTGCCGGCTTTCACAAGCTGGCAGGGATCATTATAAGTAAAAGATGTAAATAGATGTACCACTGTACAACCTACTTATTAAAACTATAAAATTAATCTTGCAGATTCTACACACATTAATCTGCTACCTTGAATATGAAGGAGGCATATTCACATACACCAGCAATCAATAGACTCTAATTCTTGCGATTATTTACCACAGGCTATCTCTAGCCTACCTATTATATATCGAACTGTCTTTTTAGAAAACGCCTCGGCGGCGACATAACTTCCGCCGAGGCGCGGCATTTTCATGCGCATTCTATGAAATGAATTTCTTCCCCTCTTACCCCGAGGGCGGATCTGGTGCCCTCGGGATATGCATTTATTACGTGCTAAGCTATATTTCGTTTTCGGCGGAGGGTGCATAAGGCTGTCTTCCGCTAGGCGTCCCACCCCGCTAGGCGTCCCGACGGAATATCCGGCGTTACGGAAGTTACTTATTACGAGTAAGCTGCGAAGGAAGCCAGGATATCTGGGCAGCGCCGCCACCTTTATGACCCTTTTCCATCGTACGTGATGGGGAAAGAAATTCCTGATTTCCTTCTATGGTGTTAGGATTTTGTAGATGCTTTTCATTCACATAACCGCAGCCACCACCGCCGTCACAATTTCCGGCTTCATTACATCCTAAGTAGGCAAGACCACCCCAGAGTCCTCCTCCTCCTCCGCCACCACCTTCAGAACCATGAAAATGATAGCCTTTACCATTTTGGAGACCATCCCAGCCTTTACCAAACTTCGCTGGACCATGATTAGCCTCAGAAACAGGTTGTCCACCTTTGTCTATACCAATAAAAGGAGCATACACTCCGGCTCCTATTTTGCCGCCACCCCATGAATAAGGAGTTACTGCATCATAGAACCATCCGCCTCCTTGTCCGCCAGCAACCAAAAGTACTTCATCTTGATAGGTATTTTCAAATTCCGTAAGAAGTCCGGTTTTGAATGCGATATGTGTGGCTCCTCCACCACCATTTCCGCCTCCTCCAGAGGGTGGATTTGAATAAGCAGTACTGCCAGTACCACCTCTTCCGCCCCCATTATATCCACCATTACCTCCCACATGGTAGTTATTATTGGAGTGATAACCTCCTCGAACACCTTCTCCTCCTGCACAGACATAAAGGATCTTATTCTTTTCTGTTGCCTCATAATTGCCATAACTATAGCCTCCTCCTGTATTGGTTTGGTCGGCACCCCAGCTAGATGCTCCCCAACATTCTAACTTATATTGGGTAATTTCAGGTGTTGAAAACTCGTCGATTTGTCCCTTATCTTTCATATCATTGGTGTAAAGACGAGCGAGATGATAGAATTCACGATTACAGTATGGTAGAAAATCCTTTTTTACTACTGACTGAGTAGCAGAAGGAGACAAACTATAATCCTCCCCTGCCAAATTTCCCCAACCATTTTGATTTCCACTTGTCGCTTGAGCAGACGCTTTATACGTCAATGAACAACCAATAGGAATAATCTGGAGATATTTCTTACCAGCATCATCAGCTTGATATGGCTTATTCCCTTCAAAATGATTGGAAGCCACTATATCTACTGTACCCAAATCATGGTAATCACCATCAGCCGGTTTTTCGCCTTCACCATCATAGTAATACTTATAAGTATCTTTAGTAAATTGGCGTGTATCAGCTAAAGTCTTGCTCTTCAAATTTATCACAGCCAAACCCACCTGGTGCTCCATATTGAAGACTATAGAGCCGGCTTCTGGACCAACAGTACCTGTTGCCACCTGGAAATCCTGGGCTAAGAGGGTTTCTTTATCTGATTGGTCCGCTACTACATTACCATCATTTGACAGCGAAGAAATCTTGGTTTTGAAGAAATCTTTGGCAGTTGCGGCGGTTCCTTCACCCTTTGTCATCGATTCACTATATGGATAGTAGGCGAAATACTTGTTATCAGGCGAGAACGAGAAGTTCTTGTTATCTTTCGTCTTCCATGTAAATGTATTATCTGCTCCTTTCGTTTTTGTAAGCTGCACATTTTCAGCAACTATCTGATTGAATTTATTTACTACGTAAAGACCTACTACGTCGTTCTCTCCGAATGATGTCTTTGGAAAGGAATAAGCTGTCCATGTATCAGGATATACAACCTTTGCATCATCCAACATATTAATAGAGTTGGACGAAAGCTTATAGATGATGGATTTACCAGCCTCCCATACCTGACCCTTGAGTGGCACTTTCCATTCCTGAGTTGTTCCATTCATATCCAATTTGAAGCACAACTCAGCACCCTCAGGCAAAGTCTGAGGAATCATCATCAAGGTTTGATTGGCTGATGTAAGCGCCTGGTCTTTATCACCGACAACTATATTCGCACCGGATAAATCAAAGGTGTATTCACCTGTTCCATTATCTATTGTCCAAGTAGCTGTTGGCACATTAGCCGTTGCGGATACTGAAAGATTACAGTTGCCCTTGTTAGGAATACCTTTCAGAGTTACGCTTGTCATCTTTCCTCCCTGACCTACAACATCTGCCAAATCCTTATCGATAGCGAAGGATACGGCAGTAAGGGCGTGGTAGAAATCCAATTGCACAGCATCATCTGCATCCGAAAGCTGACGAGAACCGGTATTGGTTGCAACGATCAAGTCTGGCTGATTGGTTATATCATCTTCTGTAGTTAATGCAGTATAGGTAATTTGTGTCTGAACATTATCCTTATCAACACCATAGGTCAACTGACTCTTATCTGCAGAGCTATGAGGAGCGTATGCATGAAAAGACACGGTGGAACCTATCGGCCACCTTGCATTACTGTTGTTTTTGAATCCCCAGAATTCACCATCTGTTTTCTCGGCTTCTGCATTATCCAATAGCAGAACATTATTTTCTTCTTCCTTATAAATAGCAGTTACGCCAAAGCTACCATAATCACCTATTTTTGTACTCATTGTTCCACGAGTCTGCGCTACCCTTTCGTGCTCTACATCTTCCAGGGGTGCGCCGGAACGGGTGATGGGTTTTCCTTCCTTGCTCCAGATATGGATGCCATCCTGCACTACCGAGTGGAGATAGAGGGGTTTTCCGAAAGGAGTTGACACGACGATGGGACCCTTCTCGGTGGCAGCAGCTATGGCAGCACGGGAAGAGGAAGCGGGAGACATGGGTTTCCAGCTGTTGTCGAGCGTTGCATGAAACGTGATTTTATCTTTTGATAGA
>OIZE01001856.1_pt1 | contig 12122 bp, 13 predicted proteins | sample 1588421 | NCBI WGS metagenome assembly OIZE01 (sample SAMN03283251) | human gut metagenome | biome: human-associated habitat; material: feces | host: Homo sapiens | place: USA | collected 2013
CCACGCCAGTTCGATGGCGTGCCGGATGGCGCGCTCGACGCGAGAGGGCGTCGTGGAAAACGTCTTTGCGACCTGCGGGTAGAGAACTTTTGTGATGGCGTTGATCACGTCCATGTCGTCGACGGCAATTAAAATTGCCTCGCGCAGATACTGATAGCCCTTGACGTGCGCCGGAACGCCGATTTCGTGGATGATCGAGGTCACCAGCGCTTCGACCTGCGCCTCCTGCCGGAAGGGCTTTTTGTCCGCGCGCTCTGCCGCAACGATTTCCATCACGCGCTCGGCGACCATCTGCAGATTGCAGGGCTTGCTGATGAAATAGCGTACACCGAGCTTTTCTGCTGCCTGCGCGGCGTAGTCGGTCAGAAAGCCCGTCAGCACCAGACCCAGCGGCGGCTTCGGAAGCGAACTTGCCTCCTTCAAAACGGAAATGCCGTCCAGCTTCGGCAGCAGCAGGTCCATGATCAGCACGTCCGGCTGCTCGCGATGTAAAAGCTCCACGGCGCATTCGCCGTCGTTTACAGCGCCGACGACATCAATGGCAGGATTCTGACCCAGCACAGACGAGAGCTGCGCGGTAAAGGTCTCATTGGCGTCGACGAGCAGAATTTTGATTTGAGATTCCATATGGGACTGTCTCCTTTAAATCGTGGAGTTGTCCGGCCAGACACTATTTTTCGCTGCGATGACTATAATTTACCACATATCTGTAGAAATTTCAATATTTTCCGCGCAGAAATTTTCCACTTTTTACAGACGCAATTCGACAATCTGAGCCGGAAGCCGGAAAATTGTCAACTTTTGTCCAAACTTGTCAAACGGCAGCGGCGGCAGAACATCTGCCGCCGCTGCCGCTTCTCTTTTATACCTTCCAGCTTGCCGCCTGCTCGCGTTCGGCAACAAAGCTGCAATAAATGCCGTCTTGCTGGATGAGCTCGTCGTGCGTGCCGCGCTGGACGATCTTTCCGCCGTCCTCATCCTTTTTTGCGCGGCAGCCGCCGCTGCAATAGACCGTCGCCACGCGGGGCGGGAATTTGCGTTTGATTGCCATTGCGTCTCCTCCCCTGTTCCATTCTGATATTGCCGCCCTCCGCGGCACAAAATTCCTCTGCTTACGCCCGATAGCCGAGTGCCGTTGAGATCTGCGCCGCCGCGGCGCAGGTCAAGTCAATATCGCGCTGGAAATCCGGCGAACGCACACTGTCGAACATGCCGACAACGCCGACGGCGTAGCGCACCGCGCCGGAGCTGTCGCGCACGGGCGCGGAGGGCGAGCACAGGCCGAAGCGGTACTCGCCCTCCTCCACGGCATAGCCGTTTTCACGCGCGGCCTGCATCACACGGAAGAGCTCCTCCCACGTGACGAGGGTCTTGGGCGTATAGGGCTCCAATGTGCGGCGCGACAGGACGCGCTTCGCCTCGTGGTCGGCCATCGCGGATAGAAACGCCTTGCCCTGCGAGGTGCAGTGCAGCGGCAGACGCGTCCCGACCTCCGACAGGGCGCGCAGTCCCGCGCGGGACTGCACCTGTTCGATGGTGATGACCTCTGACCGATTCAACATCGAGAGGAACACCGACGGCCCTGTCACGCTTGCCAAATGCTGCAAATGCGGCTTTGCCAGGTCTGAAACGCTCCAGCTTGCGCCCACGGCACAGCCGTACTCAAAAAGCCGCACGCCGAGGCAGTAGCGCCCGTCGCTCTGCTGGTCCGCGACCGCGCTCTCGCGCATCGTGCTCAAAAGGCCGTGGATCGTGCTCTTCGGCCAGCCGGTCTGCTCGCTCAGCGCGGCCAGCGTGAGCGGCTGGTGCACCTCCATCAGCAGGTCGAGCAGCCGCAGCGCCTTGGCAACGGACTGTACGGGACTGTTTTCATGGAACATCGCCTTCCCTCCTCTCGATTCGTCATTGCCGGATGAGCCGCCGTCATTTTCTTGGTGACAGTATCGCGCAGGTTCAAACAAAAGAAAAGGGCAATTTCCGCAAATCGCACAAATTCCATCAGCTAGACTATCGATTTTCCGTCAAAAAAGCCCGCCGTCGCATCTGCGACGGCGGGCCTTGCATTTTCAGTTACTTCTCTTCGCCGTGGACGATATCGCCGAAGTAGGTGCCGCGGACGATCTCCTCCACGTCCTCTCCCTCGTGTCCCCTGAGGATCTCAAGGAGCTTGCTGTGCGCGGCGACGAGCTCGTCGCCCCTGCCGCTCGTGATCATCGTGCTGACGGTCTCGTAGCGGACGGCGTGCGTCAGCGTGCGCACGACGCGGCTGATCTTGTCGGCCAGCGGATTTTTGCCCATCTGCGAGATCAGGTCGTGGAACTCGTTGTCCACGGCGAAGAAGCGGTCGACCTCGTTGTCACCGCTGTGGACGATCTCTTTCATCTGTTCGAGCATCGCCTCGAGCGCATGGCCATCCTCCTCGTCATACTTCTGGCTGGCAAGGCGCATGATGCCGGTCTCGACCATCTCACGCAGCTCCATCAGATTGTCGAAGGAATCCTGATTCAGGATGATGCCGTAGATCATCGGATCGATCATGCTCTCCTGGAAGCCGCTGCAAACAAAGGTCCCCTCTGAACGCTTGCTCTCCAGCACGCCGAGGTAGGAGAGGATTTTGATGGCCTCACGTACGGAACTGCGGGCAACGCCCATCGACGCGGCCAGCTCCGGCTCGGGCGGGATGCGGTCGCCGGGCTTGAGCTCTTTATTGCGCATGGCGTCTGTCAGGCAGTTGATGACACTCTGCACCACAGACTCTTTTTTCAAATTTTTCACATATCCGGGCGTATCGTTCATAATTTTCTCCTTTTATGCCTGACAATATGATTTCTATGTATAACATAATACAAAGTTGAGGTTTCGTCAATAAAAACCGTCTTTCATAAAAGCGGCGGGCGGCAGATGCATGTCTGCCGCCTTTTTCTTCCCTGCTGTGCGCTGTTTCTTCGTCCGATGCATAGGATAAAGCACCGATATCATGTCAGGGGGAGACGTCTATGAATTACTACACGGGGTCCTGCCGCGGGAACGGCTGCTGCCCGTCCGATCCGTATAGCTATGTCACGATCCAGGGGCCGACCGCGGTCCCATCGGCCCAAAGGGCGATCCCGGCCCGCAGGGACCCATTGGTCCCCAAGGCGAGCGCGGAGAAAAAGGCGAACAGGGCATCCAAGGCGAGAAAGGCGACACCGGCGAAACGCTGGTCATCACCGTCGCGTAGGACCCCCCACTGAGCTACAAGCTGCACTTCCAAACCAGCGAGCAGGAGTTGACGACGCCTAATCTATTCGCGCCGTTCACCGAGTACCATGTCGACCTCTCCGCGGCAGACAGCACGCTGAATATTCCGCTCAAGGACCTGATTTTGCCCTATCAGCGCGCGTCGGCCAGCGCGCTGCGCATCAGCATCGTGCCGAAGAACACCGCCGCGCCCGTTTTGGTCGACCTGCGTAGAGCGACCATCTACGACGGCAGCACGATCGAGATACAGACGCTCAACGGCAGCAGCATTTCCGCAAGCATTGCGATCGACGGCACCGTGTACACAAACTCGCAGGAGACGCACAACATGCGCATCCGCCAGCAGGATCCCGTCACGAAGCTCTGGTCGATGTGTGAGATCAATTCGTTCCTTTCCGCGGGCGGCGCACGCTGCTCCATCCGCATCCAGTAGAGCGAGAACGACGTGGCCTACGCCGCGCCGACGGTGTAACCACACCGATACCATATAAAGATACCGTCCGCGTTCCGGAAAGATATCCGGAATGCGGGCGGTGTTCACTATTTGATCTGAATTGTTTCTCCGTCATACACGCCTTGCAGCCATTCGCCGTTTCCGATGTGGTAGGCATAAAAGTCCTTCTTCGGACGCGCATAGGCCTCCATGATCGCCATGATGACGCCGCCGTGGACGACAAATCCCACGCGCGAGCCGTCCGGCACATTTTTGATCGTCTCCGCAAACGCCTCGCAGCAACGCGTTTTGAAGTCCGTTACGCTCTCACCCTCGGGGATGGGCGTCAGGCACATCGCATCGACCCACGCCTGATAGGCGGGGTCGCCCGAAAGCTTGTCTGCGGACTTCCCCTCAAAGCGGCCAAAGTCCGTCTCGGCAAGGCCGTCCACGACGGTATAGGGCATCTTCGGAAAAAAAATGTCCGCCGTCTGCCGCGTGCGCAGCATGGGGCTGACAAAAAGCCGATCGACTGAAAGTCCCCGCTTTTGCAGCGCTTTGACCTGTGCGATGCCCGCCTCGCACAGCGGCTCGTCCGTGCGGCCGATGTAGCGGCGGCGGAGGTTACCCTCTGTCGCGCCGTGGCGGATGAAGAAAATGTCGATCACAGCAGCCCTCCGATCCAGACGCCGATCAGGCCGCAGAGCTCGCAGAGCTGCAAAAAGAAGCCCGACGTGTCCCCTGTCACGCCGCCAAACTGTGCCAGCGCGAATCTGCGATACTTGAGCGCGGAAAGCACCGCAAACGCCGCCGCCATTCCGCCGACTGCGGGAGACATCCAAACCATCGTCGCAACTGCGGTAAGGCCGGCAAGCGCAAGCGCGGCTGTCGCCGTACGGCGCTGGACGCCGCTTGTGAAGGCGCAGAGCATGCCGGACTTTCGCGCATTCGGCAGATTCACCGCGCACAGGCCCGACAGCGCGCGAGAGAGCACGAACAGCGGGCAAATCAGCAAAATATGCCCTGCGGCGAACACCTCGTAGGCAAAGCCCGCGTAGGCGAGCAGGTACACGCCGCCGTAAATGACCGCGAACGCGCCGCAGTTGGCATCCTTCATGATCGCGAGCTTTTTCTCGCGCGTCTGGTGCGACGAGAGTGCGTCCACCGTGTCGAGATAACCGTCCATGTGGATGCCGCCTGTCACTAAAATCGGCAGGCACGCCGCGATTGCCGCGAACAGCACGCCGCTCATGCCCGTCGCCTGCGCAAGTACAGCCCACAGCCAGAGCGCCGCGCCGCAGAGAACACCCACCGCGGGGAAAAAGCAGATCGCGTAGCGCATATTTTTTTCGTTCCAATCAAACTGCGGAACGGGCACCGCGCTGTACGTCGACAGCGCGATCAAAAGCGATTCAAATAATCTCATCGAGGTCTCCCTTTTCGGCAAACGGCGTGCCGTCTTTCATTGCGACCGCCGCCGCGGCGCGGTCGTACAGTCTTTGATTCAGGCCGTTCAGCGCGCGGATGTAAGCCGCTGTCTCGCCGTCGTAGCCGTCGGCGCGCAGGCCTGTGATCGTCACCGCGACGAGCAGACGGCAGCGCGAGCACAGCGCTTCGATGTCCGCGTACACGCTTGCTTCATCCCCGCCGCGCTCGAACATCGCGTTTGCCAGCAGATTCGACACATCCTCAAGCAGCACGACGCCGTCCCTTTCGACCGCCGCCGCGCCGACCTGATATGGGCATTCGAGCGTCGTAAATTGCAGGTCTTTTCGCTGCTCGCGGTGCTTTTCGATGCGCTGTAAATTTTCCTCCGAGCAGGGGCGCATCGTGGCGATGTAATAGCGCTCGCCTGTCGTGCGCGCGACGATGCGCTCGGCATAACGGCTCTTGCCGCTGCCGTTTGCACCGGAGATCATGATCAGCGTTCCCATGCGCGTTCCCTTCTCTCAGGGCGTGAACTGGTCGCCCCGGCGAATTTCGTCCAGATAGTCGTCGTTGATGCCCACCTCGTCAAAGGTCGCCATGTCGTTGATGACAGCGCACGCAGCGTCGAGCACCTGAAAGGCGAGCGGACAGCCGCTCCCCTCGCCCAATCGCATGCCGAGGTCAAACAGCGGGCGCAGGTCCATCGCCTCCATCGCGAGGCGGTAGCCGATCTCAAACGAGGCGTGGCTCGGCACCAGGTAGCCGCGCACATTCGGGCACAGCCTGACGGCGCACAGCGCCGCCGCGGTGGAAATGAGGCCGTCGATGACCGCCGGCCGGCGTGCCGCCGCCGCGCCCAAAAATGCGCCGCACATCGCCGCGAGGTCAAAGCCGCCGACCTTGGAAAGGACTCCAACAACGTCGTCCCTGTCCGGCCGATTTACCTCAATGGCGGTGCGGATGACCGCTTTCTTTTTGCGAAAGCTCTCCTCCGTGATACCGCCGCCGCGGCCCGTCACGGCCTCGACGTCCGCTCCCAGCAGCACGGCCAGCACCGCCGAAGAGGTCGTCGTGTTGCCGATGCCCATTTCGCCGACACCGATCACGTCCGCGTCGACCGTTCTCGCGATCTCTGCGCCGGTCAGGATGGCCTGTAAGGTTTGCTCCCGCGTCATCGCGGGGCCGGTGCAGATATTTTGCGTGCCGTAGGCGATCTTGCGGTTCAAAACGGTGCTCTCGTAAATATCGGCATTCACGCCGACATCGCACACGGTCAAGCCGCAGCCAAAGTGCTTTGCCAGCACCGCAGCTCCCGTCTTGCCCCGCATCAGGTTGATGGTCTGCTGCTTCGTCACGGACTGCGGCGCGCTGGAAACGCCCTCGGCCACCACGCCGTTGTCCGCAGCGAAGACGAGCAGCTGCTTTTTATTGAGCGCATTATGCACCCGCCCTGTGATCCCCGCGAGCTGGATGGAGATCTCTTCGAGCCGCCCGAGGCTGCCGGGGGGCTTGGCGAGCCGCGCCTGATACTCTTCCGCCGCCGTCATCGCGCTGCGATCGAGCGGCAAAACTTCGCGCACAAGCGCGTCTAATTCCTTCTGCATGGCTCTCCCCTCCTTAAAATTCGACGCCGCGCCGCGCGGCGATCCCCCGTTCAAACGGGTGCTTGCGCTTTCGCATCTCCGTCACATAGTCGGCGGCGTCCAGCAAATGCTGCGACGGATCTCGCCCCGTCAGCACAACTTCAAGCGCTTTTGGTCTGCCGCGCAGAAAGTCGATCAGCGTTGCCTCTTCGATCAAGCCGTGGTTGCAGGCGGCGACCGCCTCGTCGAGCACGAGCAGATCAACGCCGTCCGCGCTCTTTCGCATCACGTCTTCCAGCAGCGCGGAATATGCCTTTTGCGCCGCCGCTTTCGTCTGCCCGTCCATCGCCTTGAAAAAGCCGAAGTTCTGCTCGCAGCACGCGACCTCGACATTTGGCAGCGCGCGCAGGACGTTCAGTTCCGACGAGCTGCCGTCCTTCAAAAACTGCGCAAACAGCACGCGCTTTCCAGCGCCCGCCGCGCGGACGCTCAGTCCGACCGCCGCGGTCGTCTTGCCCTTGCCGTCGCCGAAGTACAGATGAATCAGTCCCTGCATGCTCACACCTCCTGATTCAAAATGCGGTAGATGAGCGGCATATCGAGCCCCGCGCGCACCGCGTCTGCCAGCAGATCATACTGCCGCTCCTTGTAGGCCCTCGCGTCAAAGGTGCCGAGCGATTCAAAGGAAACGCCCTTTTTCGTGCACAGCGCTTTTAAGATCGTGTCGGCGACCTCTTGTTCATCGAAAATACCGTGGACATAGCTGCCGTAGACATTGCCCATGCTGAAGAGCGCGCCGCGCGCTTCTTCGCTGCGGCCCATGTGGATCTCGTAGCCCGCGTAGCGCTTGCCGTTCAGCTCAGAGAGCAGTCCCGCGACGCCGGAGAAGACGCCGTTTGTCTGCGTCTGCACCTTTTCGCCCTGAAATACTGTTTCGAGCGGCAGAAGGCCCATTCCGTCGATCTCCGTCACGCCCGCGGCCTCGACCTGTTCGGGGTCGGAAATGTGCCGCCCCAGCATCTGATAGCCGCCGCAGACGCCGAAAACCAGCGTGCCGCCGCTCGCATCCTTTTGGATCGACGCCTCCAGCCCGCTCTGGCGGAGCCATTGGAGGTCGGCGATCGTACTCTTCGTACCGGGAATCACGATCATATCCGGCGCGCGCAGATCCCGCACCCGCTCCACATAGCGGAGCGAGACATTCTCGTAGCGCTCAAACGGCGAAAAATCCGTAAAGTTCGAAATGCGCGGCAGGCGGATGACCGCAATGTCGATGAGCCGCGGCTCCTTATCCCGCCCGAAGCGTTCGCTCAAGCTATCCTCGTCGTCGATGTCGACATGGAGATATGGCACAACGCCCGCCACGGGTACGCCGCAAAGCTCCTCAAGCGTTTTGAGCCCCGGTTCCAGAATGGCGCGGTCACCGCGGAATTTGTTGACAACAACGCCCTTGATGCGCCTTCTGTCCTCTTCACTTTGCAGCGCGACCGTGCCGTAGAGCTGGGCGAACACGCCGCCGCGGTCGATGTCGCCCACCAGCAGCACCGGCGCATCCACCATGCGGGCAAGACCCATGTTGACGATGTCGTTTTCCTGCAAATTGATTTCCGCGGGGCTGCCCGCGCCCTCGATGACGATGATGTCGTACTCGCGTGCCAAGCTCTCATAGGCCTCCATCACCGCGGGGATAAAGTCGCGCTTTCTGCGATAGTATTCCATCGCGGGCATATTGCCCTGTACGCGTCCGTTCACGATGACCTGACTGCCGACGTCCGTCGTCGGCTTCAGTAAAATCGGATTCATGCGCACATCCGGCTCGATGCCCGCGGCCTCAGCCTGCACCACCTGCGCGCGCCCCATCTCGCCGCCATCTTTCGTGATGAACGAGTTGAGCGCCATATTCTGGCTCTTGAACGGGGCAACGCGATAGCCGTCCTGCTTCAAAACGCGGCAGAGCCCCGCGGCCAGCAGACTCTTGCCCGCGTTGGACATCGTCCCCTGGATCATGATAGTTTTTGCCATGCGCTCACTCCTTTCCCACACTTCTGATTGCCGCGATAAGCTGTTCGTTTTCCTCGTACTGCCGGACCGCGACGCGATACCAGCCGGATGTCAGGCCCTCGAAATTTGCGCAGTCGCGGATCGCGACGCCGCGCGCTCGCAGCTGTTCCGTCAAGCCCACATCGCCACGGAATAAGATGTAATTCACCTGCGATGGGCACACCCAAAAGCCGAATTTCCTCAGTTTTTCCTCGAGCCACGGGCGCTCCGCTCGGATGATGGTTCGGTTTTTCTCCAGAAACTCCGCATCGCCCAGCGCGGCGACGCCCGCCGCCTGTGCAAGCGTCGAGACATTCCACGGCGGCACCGCCGCCGACATCTTCCGCAGCAATGCCTCGTCCGCGCTCAGGCCATATCCCAGCCGCAGCCCCGCCATGCCAAAGCTCTTCGTAAAGGCCTTGAGGATAAAAAGCTGCGGGAAGTCAGATAGGGACGGCGTCAGATCAACGCCGCCGTCCGACAGGCTCAAAAAGCACTCGTCGACAAAAAGCGCGATATTTTTCTCGCGGCAGATGCGCAGAATTTCTTCCAGCAAATCGTCCGCAATGAGCCGTCCCGTCGGGTTGTTCGGGTTGCAGAGGAACAGCGCGTCGATCTTTTCGCGCGCAAGGATCGGCAAAAAGCTCTCCCGCAAGTCAAAGTTTTCCTCTTGCTTGAGCGCAATGCGCACGACCTCGCAGCCTGTCCGCCGCAAGGCGAGAGAATACTCCGAAAACGTCGGTGCGAGCTCCATCGCCCGCTTGGGCCGCACGGCCCCGCAATAGGCATAGATGAGCTCGGACGCGCCATTGCCGCAGAGGACAAAGTTCTTCGGCACCCCCTCATATTCCGAGATCGTCTGTACGAGTGTCCGGCAGTAGGGGTCTGGATAGCGGTAGAGCTCGGGCAGCGCGCGTTCAATCGCGTCGGTCACGCTTCTCGGCGTGCCGAGCGGGCTCACATTCGCCGAAAAGTCGAGCGCAATGCCGCCGTAGATATCTCCGCCGTGGCGGTTTTCCGTTTGATAAAGCATTCTCTTCCCTCACAGCGAAAAAATCAGCAGCCGGACCGCGCAGCCAAGCAGCAGCGCCAGAAGCGTCGTGCCGTACATCAGCCGGCAGGCGCGCGGGATATCCTCATGCTCGATCTGCCGCAGTGCGTCGCCGATGTACTCCTTTTTGTGCAGCACGCCGTGATACCACGCGTCGCCCGCGAGGCGCACATCCAAAAGGCCCGCGCAGACCGACTCCGTCTGCGCGGAGTTCGGGCTCGCGTGCTTGTAGCGGTCGCGGCGGAATATCTTCCAGCCGTTTTTCACGTCCATGCGCAGAAGTCCGCCCGCCGCGAGCATCAGCAATGCAGAGATGCGCGCAGGCAGATAGTTCGCAATATCATCCGCCTTCGCAGGCATAAGGCCGATGTCCTTATACGGCGGCTCGACATAGCCGAGCATCGAGTCCATCGTATTCACAGCCTTGTAGAAAAAGCCCAGCGGCGCGCCGCCGATGGCAAGGTACAGCAGCGGTGCGACCACGCCGTCTGACGTGTTCTCCGCCACGGTCTCCACCGCCGCCCGGGTGACCCCCGCCCGGTCCAGCCGCTGGGTGTCCCGTCCCACGATGCGGGCCACCGCCTGCTGGGCCTGCTCCAGAGTTCCCTCCCGCAGCGCCCGATAAACCCGGCTACTTTCCTTCCCCAGTCCCCGTACAGCCAGCGCCTGCCACCCCCAGAAAACCTCCAAAAAGAAGCGAAGCCCAGGATGAATCTGCCCAGCAAGCCACAATACAGAAAAGGTAAGTGCCAAAGTCCCTGCCGGCAGCAAGATCGCAAGCAGAGCACCTGCGGCCCATTCTCCCCGCGTCGTCTTGGGAAAAATCCGCCGCAGCCGCTCTTCCAGGCCGGAAATTGCCCGGCCCATCCATACCACAGGATGGGGAATCCAGCCTGGGTCCCCCAGCAGGAGGTCCAGGCAGAAGCTGAGTGCCCCAGCCACCACAAGTTCCATGTCATCCCCCTTTTGTATAGTCCCGCTTTCCCAGCAAGCGCAGTTGGCGGTGTTCTAACCATCCTTCGGCCTCCAGTACATAGCCTTGCCCGCAGGGCAGACCCCAGGAAAAATAGGGCCGGGATGGGATGGCAAACGCCTCCATCACCGCCATCTGGGTTCCCCCGTGGACCACAAGAACAAGCTGCTCTTCCTCAGAGGCCACCGCCCAATCCAGCAGTCGGGCGAAGGCCCGGCAGACACGGCGGGAAAACGCAGGCAGACTCTCTCCGCCTGGACATTGTCCCCGGCACATGCCCTCCACCCAGGCACGGTAGGACGGGTCCTCCTCCATCTCCGCCGCACTTCGTCCCTCGAACCGTCCAAAGTTCATTTCCCCTAAGTCCTCCACCACCACCAGCCGCGCTTGGGGAAACAGACGTTCCGCCGTCTGCCTCGTTCGCTGCAAAGCGGTGATGTAGACTTTCTCCGGCGAGAACGACGCGGGAGACAGCGCCTGTCTTCCCTGTTCAGACAGTGGTACATCGGTCTGTCCTTGATACCGTCCCGTCCCCTGCCACAGGGTTTCCCCATGGCGGATCAGCTCCACTCTCATGGAAGTTCCCCCTTCAGCGCCTGAGGCAAACCACAGAAAACACGGATCACCCGGTCCGCCCGCTGGGCCAAGAGGCAGGCCAAGCGCCCCGCGGCCTCTCTGTTCTGTCGCTGCACCGGGTCCACGGGAACCACGCCGCCCCCGACCTCCGTGGCGATGACCACCTCATATTGGGCCAGGTTTTTCGCCAGTTTCTCCAGGTCTTCCTCCTGGCCCGCCAGGTTCTGCACCTCCCAGATTCCCCGCCGGGCCAAGTCCTCCTCTGACCAGCCCAAAGCCTTGCAAATGTATTCTCTCTTTCCCGCAAACAACGGGCCCGTTACAAAAATCACAGAAGATGCGCCCCCCATTCCACAATCCATACGGCCGCCAGCATCCAAAGCTCCACCCGCTGCAAAAACCAGCCGGCCAAATCCCCGGACAACCCGCCAAAGTATTTCCTGGACCTTCGCCAGTAATCCCAAAATACCAGCAGTGCCGCCAGCACCATGGCTCCGCCGGCCAAACTTTTCCAGCATACGATTCCCCCCAGGCCCACGCCGGCCAGCAGCAAAATCCAAGCCACCCGCTTCCGGTCTGCGGCGGTGGCAAAGGTATAAGCCAGGCCCGAATGCTTTGCCAGCGGGAACCTCGCCACCGCCCAGCCGGACAGGCACCGGCTGAGACAAAAGCTCAGGCAGAGCTCCTTTCCCACCGGGGCGGCCAGCGTGGTCCACAGAGCAAACGAGAGCAAAAAATACCCGCACAGACGAATGACCCCAAAGGCGCCGATATGGGGGTCTTTCAGAATTTCCTGCC
>OIZE01001860.1_pt1 | contig 12109 bp, 10 predicted proteins | sample 1588421 | NCBI WGS metagenome assembly OIZE01 (sample SAMN03283251) | human gut metagenome | biome: human-associated habitat; material: feces | host: Homo sapiens | place: USA | collected 2013
ATTCTCATGCTGTCAAGCATGAGTCAGGAAGTTTGACGCCGCCTCTCCCGCCCGTTGCACCACAATGAGTCGACAAGCATCAGCCCCACCCAATTGGAGAATGTTCCCATTCGTCGGTGCACAGCTCCTGCGCGAAATATCTTTGCTAAGCAACCCCTCGAAAACGCCGGCACTTGGCAAGGCGAGCGTAAGCAAAGCCGAGCCTAGTACCGCTGCGTTTGAGACGCGCCGAAGAAATATCCACTGGATATTTCTTTAGGCATGCATGGCAAGCGAGAGCGCGGTTGCGTGCAAACATATTTCGCGCAGGAGCGTCCCCGCACCAATCAAAAAAAACATTCCCCCAATTCCCGCGAACCCCTTTACAATAGGGATTAATGGGTTTATAGTATTTATGATTATGCCTATCTATACACAAATACGGCATTTACGAAAGGATGGTTTACATGATTAAAGCAGGAATCATCGGTTCTACCGGTTACGCCGGAGGAGAACTGGTTCGCATTTTAACAGGACATAAAGACGTAGAAATTAAATGGTTTGGCTCAAGAAGCTATATCGATAAGAAATATGCAGATGTATACCGCAATATGTTTCAGATCGTAGATGCGGTATGTTTAGATGATAATATGGAACAACTTGCAGATCAGGTAGATGTGATTTTCACAGCAACTCCACAGGGACTGTGCGCATCATTAGTTAATGAAGAAATCTTATCAAAGGTTAAGATCATCGACCTGAGCGCAGATTTCCGTATCAAAGATGTCAAGACTTACGAAAAATGGTACGGTATTGAGCACAAGAGCCCGCAGTTTATCGAAGAAGCAGTTTACGGACTGTGTGAAGTGAACAGAGAAGATATCAAAGGCGCAAGACTGATCGCCAATCCTGGATGCTATACAACATGCTCCATCCTGACTGCTTATCCGCTGGCAAAAGAAGGACTGATCGATATGGATACGCTGATCATTGATGCCAAGTCCGGAACATCCGGAGCAGGAAGAGGGGCAAAGGTTCCGAACCTGTACTGTGAAGTCAATGAGAATATGAAAGCATACGGTGTGGCAACACACAGACACACACCGGAGATCGAGGAACAGCTTGGATATGCGAGCGGCAAAGAGGTTGTGATCAACTTTACACCGCATCTGGTTCCGATGAACAGAGGAATCCTGGCAACAGAGTACGCGAAGCTTACAAAGGATGTTACCTGGGAAGAAGTAAAAGCAGTTTACGATAAATATTATGCAAATGAAAAATTTGTACGTGTTCTGGAGAAAGATGTTTACCCGGAAACAAAATGGGTAGAAGGAAGCAATTATGTCGATATCGGGTTTAAGATTGATCCGAGAACAAACCGTATCATTATGATGGGTGCGATCGACAACCTGGTAAAAGGTGCAGCAGGACAGGCTGTACAGAACATGAACCTGATCTTTGGACTTCCGGAAAGTGAAGGTCTTGATCTGGTTCCGATGTTCCCGTAGAACACGGCAGAAAAAGAAAAGGAATGGAAAATATATGACAACAATTATTCGTGCGATGACAGTAGAAGATTATGACCAGCTTCATGCACTTTGGATGCGGATCAAAGGATTTGGAATCCGGAGCATAGATGATTCAAAAGAAGGCGTGGAACGATTCCTGAAAAGGAATCCGACAACCAGTGTGATCGCCGAAATAGACGGAAAAGTAGTAGGAGGAATCCTCTGCGGACACGACGGAAGAACCGGATGTTTTTATCATGTATGTGTAGATCCAGCGTACCGCTGTCATGGGATCGGAAAGAGCATGGTTGCCTATGCAATGTCAGCTCTGAAAGAGGAACATATCAACAAGATCACACTGATCGCATTTACCAAGAATGATATCGGCAATACGTTCTGGAATACGATCGGATGGACCAAGAGACCGGATGTCAACTACTATGAGTTTGTTTTAAATGAGGAAAATATTACAGCATTTATCGAAGAGGGCTAAAGGAGGCTATATACGATGAAGATTATCGAAGGCGGTGTGACCGCAGCAAAAGGATTTGAGGCAGCATCAACAGCAGCAAAGATCAAATATCAGGACAGAACCGACATGGCAATGATCTACAGCCAGGTTCCATGTGAATGTGCAGGAACATTTACTACAAACGTTGTAAAGGCAGCATGCGTAAAATGGGATCAGCAGGTTGTAAAGAGCGGTGCGAAAGCACAGGCTGTGATCGTCAATTCCGGAATTGCCAATGCATGTACCGGTGCGGAAGGATTTGGCTATTGCAAGGACACAGCAGATGCGGCAGCAGAAGCTCTTGGAATTAATGCAGACGGTGTACTGATCGGATCGACCGGTGTCATCGGAAAGCAGCTTCCAATTGATCGCATCGTGGCAGGGGTAAAGGCTCTTGCTGAAAAGAAAAATGATACACTGGCAAACGGAACTGAGGCAGCAAAAGCAATCATGACGACTGATACCTGTGAAAAACAGATCGCAGTAGAGATCGAGGTTGCCGGAAAGACCGTTACCATCGGTGGTATGGCAAAAGGATCTGGTATGATTCATCCGAATATGTGCACCATGCTCAGCTTTATCACAACAGATGCAGCAATCACAAAAGAGGCACTTCAGAAAGCCCTCAGTGATGATGTCAATGATACATACAATATGATTTCCGTAGACGGAGATACTTCTACAAATGATTCTGTAGTTCTTCTTGCAAACGGAATGGCTGAAAATGAAGTGATCACGGTAGACAGTGAAAGCTGTAAGACCTTTGCGGAAGCATTGCATGAGATCAACGAATACCTTGCAAAGAAGATTGCAGGGGACGGAGAAGGAGCAACTGCTTTATTTGAAGTAACTGTAGTTGGCGCAGATACAAAAGAGACTGCAAAGACACTTGCAAAATCAATCGTATGCTCAAATCTTACCAAGGCAGCAATTGCAGGACATGATGCAAACTGGGGAAGAATCCTCTGTGCAATGGGATATTCCGGAGCACAGTTTGACCCGGAAAAGGTGGATCTGTTCTTCGAGAGCAAGGCAGGAAAGATCCAGATCATCGAAAATGGTACAGCGGTAGATTACAGTGAAGAAAAAGCAACGGAGATCCTCTCACAGGAAGAAGTAAAAGCAGTTGCTGATGTGAAGATGGGAAGCGAAAGCGCAACCGCATGGGGATGTGACCTGACTCACGGATATATTGACATCAATGCAGATTACAGAAGCTAGGAGGTAAGCAAAATGGATCAGGATATGCAGCAGTATCTGGACAAAGCAGAAGTTCTGATTGAGGCGCTTACTTATATTCAGCGTTTCAACCGTAAGATCATCGTTGTAAAATACGGTGGAAGTGCAATGCTGGACGAAGAACTCCAGAAAAATGTCATCAAGGATGTTACATTCTTGAAATTGGTTGGATTCAAACCGATCATCGTTCACGGCGGTGGAAAAGAGATCAGTAAATGGGTAAGTAAAGCCGGAATGGAGCCGAAATTCATCGACGGACTTCGTGTGACGGACGCAGAGACCATGGAAATTGCAGAGATGGTACTGAACAAGGTTAATAAAAATCTGGTTCGTATGGTCGAAGAACTTGGTGTCCGTGCTATCGGTGTCAGTGGAAAAGACGGCGGACTTTTAAGAGTTGATAAAAAGCTTTCCATGACAGGACAGGACGTTGGATTTGTAGGAGATATCAAGAAGGTCAATGCAGAGGTTCTTCTGGATCTTCTGGATAAAGATTTTCTCCCGATCGTATGCCCGGTCGGAATCGATGATGATTACAACACTTATAATATCAATGCGGATGATGCAGCTTATTCGATCGCAAAAGCGGTTCATGCTGAGAAGCTTGCGTTCCTCTCTGATATTGAAGGGGTATACAGAGACTACGAGGATAAATCTTCTCTGATCACAGCTCTTACTGTAGATCAGGCGAATGAACTGATCGAAAGCGGAGCTATTTCCGGAGGAATGATCCCGAAACTGCAGAACTGTGTAGGAGCGATTGAAAACGGAGTGTCCAGAGTCCATATTCTGGATGGAAGAATTCCGCACTGCCTGCTTCTTGAGATTTTCACGAAGAAAGGTATCGGAACTGCAATTTTAAGAAACGGTGAAGAAGATTAAAGGGAAGACAAAGAAAGAAGGTAATTCTTATGGCAAATCAGTATATGCAGGAAGAGGATGACGCGATTTTAAAAACTTATAACCGTTATCCGGTTGTATTGGACCATGGAGACGGCGCATACCTCTATGATCCGGAAGGAAAGAAATATCTGGATTTCTCAGCAGGATATGCAGTATCTTCTCTGGGATATAACAACAAGGAATTTAATGATGCATTAAAGGCTCAGATTGACAAGATGATCCATACATCAAACCTGTATTATAATACAACCTGCGGTAAAGCAGGAGAAGATCTGAAAAAGATCACCGGTATGTACAAGGTATTCTTCACAAACAGTGGTGGAGAAGCAATCGAAGGTGCGATCAAAACTGCAAGAAAATATGCGTACACAAAAAAAACCGGACGTTATGAATTTATTGCAATGGAGAATTCATTCCACGGCAGAAGTATGGGTGCAGTAGCACTTACCGGACACAAAGAATACAGAGAGCCATTTGAACCGGTTATGCCTGGTGTACATTTTGCAATCTACAATGATCTTGACAGTGTAAAAGCACTGGTAAATGATAAGACCTGCGCGATCATTCTGGAAACAATCCAGGGCGAAGGCGGAATTAACGCAGCGACAAAAGAATTTATGCAGGGAATCCGTAAGATCTGTGATGAGAACGGAATCCTGATGATCTGCGATGAAGTACAGTGTGGTATGGGACGAAGCGGTGCATGGTTTGCATGGCAGCAGATGGGAATCACACCGGATATTATGACAATGGCGAAAGCAATCGGAAGCGGTGTTCCGGTCGGCGCATTTGCGATGACAAAAGAAGTTGCAGATAATTCGCTGGTACCGGGAGATCACGGAACTACATATGGTGGAAACCCACTTTGCTGTGCAGCGGTCAGCAAGACTATTGAGATCTTTGAAAAAGAGCATATGCTCGATCATGTCAATGAAATCGCACCATATCTGACACAGAAACTGCAGGAAATCGTGGATACCTGCGATGCAGCCGTTAAAGTAAAGGGAAGAGGATTGATCCAGGGACTTCAGGTCACCAAGCCGCTGGGTGAAGTGACAGCCAAAGCGTTGGAAGAAGGACTTCTGATCATCGGAGCTGGAACAGATGTGATCCGAATGATCCCACCGCTTGTTATCGGTAAAGAACAGGTAGATGAGATGGCAGAGATCCTGAAAAAAGCACTTGCATAAAGTCGGTGCCTGATAAAAATAAGAGAATAAAAGAGCCGGTCATCGGATATACTTTCAGAAGAAAAGGAGGTATGAAAGATGACCGGATTTTTTATTGCCCTGCTGTCGGGAGCGCTGATGAGTGTGCAGGGGGTATTTAACACACAGGTAACAAAGACGACAGGAATGTGGGTGAGCAATGCCTGGGTGCAGCTTAGTGCATTTGCCATCTGCCTGGTAATGTGGCTGATCATGGGAAGGGACAGTATTGCCACGATAGGAGAGGTGCAGCCTAAATATATGCTGCTTGGCGGTGTGATCGGAGCAGGGATCACCTGGACCGTGATCAAAAGTATGGCGCAGCTCGGGCCTGCAAAGGCGGCACTTCTGATCGTTATGTCTCAGCTTAGTGTGGCGTATCTGATTGAACTGGTGGGATTATTTGGTGTGGAAAAAGAGCCATTTTCCTGGAGAAAAGTGATCGGTATGGGGATCGCTCTGATCGGCACGACAATTTTTCAGTGGAAATAGGTTGTCTTTTGGAAAAAAATTCGTTACAATAATCATGTCTTGGAAGTACGAGGGGACATGCTCTGCGGAAAAGGAGTATGTATGCGGAAAAGAAGACGGATTTTATATCAAATATGTGGAATTTTCCTTGGAATCAGCTGTATGCTGTCAGCATGCCATGAAAAAGAAGAGACCTTTACCAGTGTGGCTGCTGCAGAAGCGGATGCCGGGGATAAGAAAAACGAGGCAGAATCAAAGGCTGCCGAAGAAAAGCCGGATAAGGCAAAAGCAGATCCGGGTGGTGAAGAAAAAGAAGGTTCGATCTGGGTGTATGTATGTGGCGAGGTGGCATCACCCGGTGTATATGAACTGCAGGAAGGAGACCGCATCACGCATGCCATAGAAGCAGCGGGAGGTCTGACGGAGGCAGCAGGACAGGTTTATCTGAATCAGGCAGCACATCTGACAGATGGACAAAGGATTTATGTGCCATCCAGAGAAGAAGAACAGACTTTGAAAGAAGAAGGTTCACCATCGGATATGGCAGATGCCGGGATGGGAAAAGACACAGGAATAATAAACCTGAACACCGCGACAAAGGCTGAACTTTTAAGCTTAAGCGGGATTGGCGAGTCCCGCGCGGAAGCAATTATTGCTTATAGAGAGACAAACGGTGGATTCAGGAAGATAGAGGATCTGAAGAAAGTGGACGGGATCAAGGAAGGAATCTTTCAGAAGATCCGGGAGCAGATAACGGTAGAGTAGAGGAGTGCGCAAGATGGGCAGAAAAGTATTGGTAGTAGATGATGAAAAGCTGATCGTGAAAGGACTGAGATTCAGTCTGGAACAGGATGATATGGAAGTTGACTGCGCATACGACGGTGAGGAAGCACTTGAGATGGTAAAAAGAAAAGAGTATGATATGATTCTTCTGGATGTCATGCTTCCAAAATACGATGGATTTGAAGTATGCAGACAGATCCGTGATTTTTCAGATGTACCGGTCATCATGCTCACTGCGAAGGGCGAGGATATGGACAAGATCCTCGGGTTGGAATATGGCGCAGATGATTACATCACAAAGCCGTTCAACATTCTTGAGGTTAAGGCCAGAATGAAGGCAATCATGCGCAGGGTCGCTAAAAAAGACGGGATGAGCGCGAGCGGTAAAGTTGTGGTAAAGGGAGATCTGAAGATCGACTGTGAAAGCCGGAGAGTTTTTTCCGGGGACAGGGAACTGAATCTTACCGCAAAAGAATTTGATCTTCTGGAGCTTCTTGCAATGAATCCGAACAAGGTTTACAGCAGGGAAAGTCTTTTGAATATTGTCTGGGGATATGAGTATCCGGGAGATGCAAGAACGGTAGATGTACATATCAGACGACTGCGCGAGAAGATTGAAGTAAATCCAAGTGATCCGAAATACGTTTACACAAAGTGGGGAGTTGGCTATTATTTCAGGGGTTAAATTTTTTGTACCAAAATTCATAAAAAGTCTGCAAGTGCGGGTAACGGTGATCCTGAGCGTATTTGTCATATTATCCAGTGTGATCCTGATGAATGCGATTCTGCAAAGCTATGATCAGAGAACCGTATCCGTGCGCACAGCAGAGATTCAAAACCAGTGTACGATTCTGAGTAATCAGCTGGTCAATTCTGATTATCTGAAAACGGGAGTTTCTGATGTGATCGATACAGAACTATCACAGTTATCCAATATTTACAATGGAAGAGTGCTTGTTATTGATGATGAATTCCGGATTGTGGAAGATACCTATGATCTGGAGGAGGGAAAGACGATCATTTCCGAGGATGTAGTCAAATGCTTCCGCGGCGAGAAGCCGGCAAGTTATGACAGAAAGAGCCGGTACATTGAAGTGGCAGTCCCGGTCAAAAAAGGGGAAGAGCCGGTAAAAGGAATGATTCTGGTTAGTGTTTCTACAGACAGTCTGCGTGACAATGTAGAGGCATTGCAGACAAAGGCAAGAATTGCAACGGTTGCAATCAGTATTATCGGGATCTTTTTATCAGCAATCATCGGTATGCTGCTTGTAAGGCCGCTGAAAAGGATGTCTCAATCGATCGAGGAGATGGCAGGAGGCTATGGAGATAATTATCTCCATGAAAATGCTTACGATGAAACGGAACGGATTTCCAATGCATTTAATAAGCTGTGGGACCGCTATAAAGTACTGGATGCATCGAGAGAAGAGTTCGTGGCAAATGTATCCCATGAGTTGAAGACACCGTTGACCTCTATGAAGGTGCTGGCGGATTCACTGCTGATGCAGCCGGATGCACCGACGGAGCTTTACCGGGAATTTATGGGTGATTTGTCCGAAGAAATCGAGCGGGAGAATAAGATCATCAATGACCTTCTGGATCTTGTAAAACTGGATAAGAAGGGTGCAAACTTAAATATTAAGAGTCAGGATGTTAATGAACTGGTAGAACGGATTCTCAAAAGATTACAGCCACTTGCGGCAAAAAGTAATATTGAACTGGTATTTGAGAGTTTTCGTCCGGTGACAGCGGAGATTGATGAGGTAAAGATTGCACTTGTGATCACGAATCTGGTGGAAAATGCGATCAAGTACAATAAAGAGAACGGATGGGTACACGTGTCGTTAAATGCGGATCATAAGTATTTTTATCTGAAGGTTGCGGATTCTGGAATCGGGATTCCGAAAGAAGATACGGATCATATATTCGAGCGATTTTTCCGTGTGGACAAATCCCATTCTCGTGAGATCGGCGGAACCGGTCTTGGGCTTTCGATTGCAAGAAATGCGGTTGTCATGCACCGCGGTGCGATCAAGGTCTACAGTGAACCGGGAGAGGGAACGACATTTACAGTCCGGATCCCGCTTACTTATATCAAGAGGGAAGGGTGAGAAGAATGAAAAAAATTTACCAGATCATAAGCATTCTTCTTGCGGTGTGTCTTCTTACAGGCATTGTGGGATGCAGTAAAAAGGAACAGAAAGCAGATGCAAAATACACGATTTACCAGATTAACCAGAGCGGAACGGCGTTGGTTCCGAAGGACTACGATGGAACAGGAAAGTCGGTGGACGAAGAAGTAAAAGGAATGCTGTCTGCGCTGCAGAAGTGTGATGACGAGGTGAAGGCACAGGCGACATTGCCGAAAAAGGTAAAACTGGAGAGATACACTCTGGAGGATGAAAAGCTGATCCTGTACTATAATGCTGCTTACGGAAAGATGGATACGGTAAGAGAGGTTCTGTGCAGGGCAGCGCTTGTCCGTTCACTGACGCAGATCGATGGAGTGGATCTGGTGATGATCTGTGTAGATGGAATGCCACTTACGGATAAAAAAGGGAATACTTATGGATACCAGCAGGCAGAAGATTTTGTACAGAACACAGGCTCTTCTATTAACTCTTTTCAGGAGATGAAGCTTACGCTGTATTATGCAGATTCATCTGGAGAAAAGCTGCAAAAGGAAGAGGATACGGTGCGGTATAACAGCAATGAGTCGAAGGAACGGGTTGTAGTGGAACAGCTGATGCGAGGACCATCCAATAACAGACTGCTTGCTACCATACCAAAAGGAACAAAGCTGCTGGGTGTGTCGATCAAAGATCATATCTGCTATCTGAATTTTGATGAAGGACTTCGGAACATTGCTACGGGAGTCAGTCCGGAGACGGTGATCTATTCCATCGTAAATTCAGTGATCGATGGTGGAAATGTCTCTGAAGTACAGATTTCAATCAACGGAGACAGCAGTATTGTATATCAGGAGAGTATAAAGCTGGATGAACCTCTGAGCAGAAACCAGGAAATGATAAAGGAGGATTGATCGGTTGATCAAGCGAAGACTTGGTTTTGCCGGAATACTTCTGGCAGGACTGATTCTGGTACTGTATCTGACAGGGGGAGGAAAGATTTTTGGAAGACTCGGTGTGTCAAGGTGTGAGAAGCTCTGGAAAGAGTCGGAAGAAGTGATGGTGGAAGGAGAGGTTTATCAGAAAACCAGAAAAGAAGAAAAACTGATCCTGTATCTGAAAAAAATACAGATCAGAGAGATGGGGAATGGAAAAGCAGTCGCTGACGAGAGGCTGCTTGTCTATCTGGATGAAAAGGGAAATGGTCCGGAAATCGGACAGCGGATCCTGGTTAAAGGCAATGTGGGATTTTTTGATCCGGCGGCCAATCCGGGCAATTTTGACCAGAAAAATTATTATAAGCAGCAGAATATCCAGGCAGTCTTATGGAAAGGGAAGGTTCTGGAAAAACAGGTGAAAAAGACTTTCTTCCGGGAAAAGCTGTGGCAGTTTAGGAATCGGACCGCAGATGAGATCTGCAGAGAGATGGGAAAGCGTCGAGGGGGTATTTTGTGTGCGGTTCTTCTGGGAGATTCTTTTTATACAGAAGAGAAAGTGAAAGAACTTTACCGGGTGGCAGGGATCGGGCATCTGCTTGCCATATCCGGTCTGCATATTTCTTTTTTTGGCAACGGACTTTACCGGGGGCTTAGGAAAACCGGATTTTCTATTTTACAGGCCGGTGTAGTGGGAAGTCTGCTTCTTGGGAGCTATGTGGTGATGACCGGAATGAGTGTTTCGGCATTGCGGGCGTTTATCATGTTTCTGATCCGGATGGGAGCAGAGCTGACAGGAAGGGAATACGATGGATTGACGGCACTTGGGATTGCGGAAATTGGTTTGCTTCTGGCAAATCCGTTGCGGCTTTTTACGGCAGGGTTCCAGCTTTCTTTTGCTGCGGTTCTCGGTATCTATCTGATTGGTTCGGGAAATAAAAAAGGCAGATTTTCAGACAGTGTCCGGATGTCGGTGAGGCTCTGGTTTTTTCTGCTGCCAGTTACATTGTGGCACTATTATGAAACCTGCCTGTATGCGCCAGCCTGGAATCTTCTGGTAATTCCGATGGCATCCGTGCTTCTGCTTTGCGGGAGTGCAGGGATGGCAGTCATGCTGATTCCGTGTGGGGCAGGAGATATAATGCAGAGCGCACTTTGGAAAATAACAGAGTGGATTTTGCTTTTTTATGAAAAAGGGAGCGGTCTGCTCCTGGAACTTCCGGGGGCAAGGTGGATTCCGGGAAGACCACGGCTCTGGCAGATTGCCTGTTATTATGGGGTTCTTCTATTTTATTTGTGGAGAAAAAGGAAGGAAAAGAAAGAGGGCAGACAAACCGGGAAACAGGTGGTAAGACAGCTTGTGACAGCTGGGATCCTGCTCATCCTGCTCGGGATCCCAAAGTGGAAACGAGGGCAGATGGAGCTGACTATGCTGGATGTGGGACAGGGCGACTGTTTTTTCTTTCGGGACGGAAACGGAAAAAATTACCTGATCGACGGCGGAAGCAGTTCGGTAGATGCAGCAGGAAGATACCGGTTGGAACCATTTTTAAAATTCCGGGGCGTGAAGAGGCTGGATTATGTGTGGGTGACGCATGGGGATGTGGATCACTTAAATGCAGTGGAAGAACTTCTGGAACGGAGAAAGTATGGAGTAGAAATCCAGTATCTGATTTTTCCGGAACAGAAATATTGGGATGAAAGGCTTATTAAATTATGTAATCTGGCAGAAGAGGCAGGAACGAAGGTACGGGTAATGGAGATGGATACTATTTTTCTGTCTGGAAAATTGAAGATGCGTTGTCTCTGGCCTGGAGAAGGTGAGCCATCTGAAAATGGAAATGAAAATTCTCTGGTACTTCACCTGCAATATGGAAAAATTACCATGCTTTTTACCGGAGATCTGGAAAATACCGGAGAAGAGCTGTTGAAAGAGAGAATAAAGAATCTCCGGAAAAAAGGAGAACTTCCGGCGTGTTATGATCTGCTGAAAGTCGGACACCACGGATCAAGAAATGCGACCGGCGAAGAGCTTCTGGAAGTGATCCGACCACGGGCAGCATTCTGTTCATCCGGAAAAGAAAACCGTTATGGACATCCGCATGCGGAAACACTGGAAAGACTTGCAAAATGGGGCGTAAGCCTATATAATACGAAAGACAGAGGTGCTGTCAGTATGTATACAGATGGAAGGGAATATGGTATCCAAAGTCCATGAAAAGTTTGAATGAAGATTTAAAGACAGGACAGTTTAAGCAGATTTATCTTCTGTACGGAGAAGAAGCTTATCTGAAAAAATTATATAAAAACCGTTTCGTCAAAGCGATGGTTCCGGAAGGTGACACGATGAATTATCGTTATTTTGAGGGAAAGAACACGAACCCGAAAGAGATTATCGACCTTGCCGAGACCTTACCTTTTTTTGCAGAGCGCAGGCTGATCG
>OIZE01001863.1_pt1 | contig 12094 bp, 9 predicted proteins | sample 1588421 | NCBI WGS metagenome assembly OIZE01 (sample SAMN03283251) | human gut metagenome | biome: human-associated habitat; material: feces | host: Homo sapiens | place: USA | collected 2013
TACATAGTGATAAAAACAAGAATTATAACAATGTCACCAAATTGCTAGTTAAGCCTATAATTTTTAACAACTATAAGGATAGCATACAGGAACAGTTGGGCGTTGAAATTACAGCGGACGATGTAGAAGAAATTACACTTGTTCCGGCAAAAATTTCAAAGGATAATGGAACAACCCCAGACATGCATTTGGATTGTAATGTTAATATTAAATGTAAGAGCGTTGCATTAATTAAATATCATTTATTTGATGCGAATGGAACAAAATGGGAAATGTTAGGTTCTAAGAATTATTTGATTAAAGATGAATCTACAACACAACCTAGTGATGTTACAAGTAGAAAGTTCCCAACAACTAAAACAGTAAATGGTGTTACTTACACATTCTCTGGTTGGTATACAGATCAGAGTTTAACAACTCCTGCACCAAACTTCCCAGCTAAGGTTACAGGAAGCGTTGACTACTATGCGAAGTATGTTGCTGGATACCAAGTAGCGTACAATCTAGATGGTGGTAAATTTAGTGATGGTTCACCTTCAGCAACAGAAAAACATAATGTTGATACAACTGTTGTTGTAAAGGAAGCACCTACACGTAAAGGTTATAAATTCACAGGTTGGACGGTAGAAGGACTTGATGGTACTACTACTATCAATAGTGGCGAAAGTTTTACGATGCCAAACGGAAATGTAACATTAACTGCTCAATGGACAAAAGATGATTCTCAAACTAAGAAATTAACTTACACAGTTAACCACGTTATCGGTGAAACAGTAAAAGATACACAAACTTATGAAAAAGAAGTTTGGGTAAACGATCCTGATACAATCAAAATCGTTGAAGGTTCTTTAGATCAAAAGACTTACACTGGTTACAAATTTAAATCAATGAATCCAGCTAAAGTTGGTGAAACAATCAAAACTGGTTCAACAATCACTTTAACTTATGTGAAAGATGATTCTCAAACTAAGAAATTAACTTACACAGTTAACCACGTTATCGGTGAAACAGTAAAAGATACACAAACTTATGAAAAAGAAGTTTGGGTAAACGATCCTGATACAATCAAAATCGTTGAAGGTTCTTTAGATCAAAAGACTTACACTGGTTACAAATTTAAATCAATGAATCCAGCTAAAGTTGGTGAAACAATCAAAACTGGTTCAACAATCACTTTAACTTATACAATTGAAAGTTACGATTTAACAATCAATTACGTATACGAAGGTGGAGCAATCGCTGCTGAACCTCATACAGAAACATTAGATTATAACACTGCATACTCAGTAACATCTCCAGTAATTCCTGGTTATACTGCTTCAAGTCTAACAGTCGAAGGTAATATGCCAGCTGAAGATAAAACAATTACAGTAGTTTATAGTGCAAATACTAACACAGCTTATACTGTAAGACATCTATTCCAAAACACTACTCAAGATGGTTATGATCTAAATGTAGAAATGACTCAAACATTAGCAGGTACAACTGGATTTGCTACAGCTGCTAAAGTTGAAATAGTTGAAGGATTCACTGCTAAAGCATTTGGTCAAAGACCAATCGCTGGCGATGGAAGCACAGTTATTGATATCTACTATGATAGAAATACTGTTACATTAACATACGCAATCACTGGTGATTACTTCACTGATGAAGAATTTGCTACAGTAAGTGGTGTTTATGGTACAGCAGTTACTCCAAGTGAAGTACCAAGTCAAACTGGTTACACATTCTCTGGATGGACTAATGAACCAAGTACATTCCCAGCTACTTCAATGACAGTTACTGGTGAATACACAATTAGAACTGACTTACATTATGAAATCCATTACTTCTATGATGGTGTTGAAAATGAAGAAGAAATGATTGTTAACGATAACGCTACATTCAATTCTCCAATCACAATTTCAGCTCCAGCTACTAAAGATGTAAATGATGTTAACTACATGTTAGAAAGCATTGTTGGATTAGATAAACTAGTTAGCGTAAATGCTGATGAAAATATTATCAATGTATACTACACTAAAGATTCTAACGGTGGAGAAACAGATCCTAATGATTCAACTAATCCAAATAAACCAGATGGTATTCCTGATAAATATCAAGTTAAAGTAAGTTATAAAGCAGTAAATGGTACATTAAATTTTACTGAAACATATGTAACTTTATATGATGAAGAAGGTAACTATTCTGAAACTGGTAAGGGTATATTAGATGTTAAACAAATTCCATATGCTAGTCCTAATAATGGCTATAATAATGGTAAATGGGATGTTGAACCTACAGTAGGTATGGAAATTACTAAGGATGCTAAATTTACAATTACATTCAGTGCAATTCCTCCAGTAGTTCCAGCTGTAACTCCAGCAACACCAAGTACTCCTAGTACAACGCCTCGTACTCCAAGTACTCTTAGTACAACGCCTCGTACTCCAAGTGCTCCTCAGGTAACGACTCCTGCTGAAACAGTTGAAAAAGAGACAACTCCTAAGGCTGAACCTAAGAAAGAAGAAAAGGTTGAAGAAGAGTATACGCCTAAGGCATCACCTCAGTACTATTGGGCATTAATCAACTTGATTTGTGCAATCTTAACAGTATTATTCGGATTATTATTGTTGATTAGTAAACGTCATAAAGATGAAGATGATGACGAAGAAGATGATGAAACAAAACAACAAACAAATAACGATGATGAAGAGAAAGAACAAGAAAAGAAACGTGGATTATTCACTCGCGTACTTGCTGTTCTAATCGCAATCGTATCTGTTGTATTCTTCCTAGTAACTGAAGATTTAAGTCTTCCTTGGACTTGGACAGATCAATGGACAATTTGGATGGTTGTTATTGGATTAGTACAAATCGTAGTATTCTTCGTAGGACGTAAATGGAAAAACGTTGATAACGACGATGATGATGAAGAAGCACAACAAGCTTAACAAAAGTTAATAACACAAAAGGAGTAGCCTCGTGCTACTCCTTTACTGTCCAATATCCATTTCGATTCGAGCCTTTGCGAATTACAATTTCTTGTTGCTGCAACCTATTTAGCATGCGCTTAATAGTTGAGCGAGATAAGTTTAATTGATTTGCGAGCTCTATTTGAGTGATTTTTGGGTTCATTTTAATGAGTTGTATGATATCGGGTTCATTGGGTCCATTTATTTTGAACCCGATTTTTTTGTTGGGCTCATAGAATACATTATTTCTATATATGATGACTTTTAATTCGGTTTCTCCACCAATAAATACAGGTGGTTTTAAACCACATTCTTCGATTGACTTAATGATTCTAGGAATGCCGCGACCCCAGTTTTCAATGTATTTTAGATAGCGCAATGCATAGGCAGTTGCTTCATTTCTAATATTTGAATTTCCTTGTTTCATTTTCTCGATTGTTTGTCCCATAACTAGTTTTCCTGGAGAAGTTACTTCTAAACGGTCATCAAATATCGCAACTTTAATGCTGTTTCTATCTATATAGGATCTGTGCGCAATGGAATTCACAATGAGTTCTCGTATGGCATATACGGGAATTTCGTATGTTTCTTTTCTTTCTAGAGATTCAAATGATGCATTTAAATGTATGTTTCGTAATACAAATTTATACGCAAAGTCAATTTGTTCATAAATAGGTCCTGAGTATTCTTTCATATCAATGACTTCTGTTGTATCTGTTCCTTTAAAAAGAGCACATTGAATACGGTTTGGCAATGCGGGATGTCCTGTTAATAAGGCATAGGCATTAGTAGGTACAATATGATTGTTTGATTGTGTAAGTATTCCCCACGACAATAAATCTTGTTTCGTAATGGGTGTAACCGCATCTTTTTCAAATTGTGATTTAGAGTTTTCTAATGCTTTATGATAAAGGGTATCACATAAGTTTTGGATACTGTTTTCATTGATTTCTAATTCGGGACAAATCATCTTATCAAAATAGCGATTGCTACCTTCAAACATCAATTCTTTGATCATATTACGATCGGCTTTTCTGGTTGTTCCACTAACGCGTACATAAACACCATCAAATTCGCCTTCAGATTTTAAGTAAAATGGACGATCCCATCCAGATGGCACATTCACAATTAAAATGGTTTTATCTTCGATTGTATCTAAATCGATGCTAGGGATAATGTGTGGCTCAATGCTTGAAAATATTGAATTTGTGATGGAATCTTTGATTTTAAAAATATCACCTGATAGTCCACACACTTCAAATGAATCTTTCTTTTCTTTAATGCCAAAAATAATTTTTCCACCAAAACCATTCGCGAAAGCTACGACAGATTTTAAATATTTCTTATGCTCGGAAGGAACTTCCTTTTTAACTTCGATATTGTTGTTTTCGCCGTATTTGTTTAATTCATTTATCAACATAAGTCTCCTCCTTTCACACATCCACATAAGTATTATACCTAAAAACCCATCCTAGTGCGTACTAGAATGGGATCTTTGTCGTTAATAGTTTCCTGTATAATTCTACACCTTTTTCTAAGATGTCTTCATTGAAGGTGAACTTATTTGAGTGTAATGGAATGGTGTCTCCAGTACCTAAAAAGAAGAAGATGGATGGAGCTACATTTCTATAGTAACCGAAGTCTTCACTGATAAGTACAGGGCTATCTAATTTGTTTATTAGGTTGTTTTGGTATAGTATGTTGAATAATTCTTCACTGTTGAATACAGGTGGATAGTGATGATTGATTTTGAAACGGACTTGGACTTTGTATTTTTCTATGGATTTATTCATGTTTTGATGGATGATATCTACGATTTGATCAAATACTTTTGGATCATAGTAGCGAATCGATCCTCGTACATGAGCTTGGTCGGCAATAATATTGAAGGCAGAGCCAGAGTGGAAAGTACCAAAGTGTAATAGGTGGAATGTATTGTTGTCGAAGGCTTTTTCTTCTTGTTCTAAAGATTTTTGAAGGATTTCAACACAAGCCGTTAGAGCATTGATACCGTTTTGAGGTTGGGCTGCATGACTAGCCTTTCCTTTTACAAGAAGTTCAAATTCACACCCACCTGCCATCATTTCATTAGGACGAATATATACCAATGTCATTAAGTTAAGCAAAATCTAAAATTTATGAGTCTTACCTATAAAGGCGTTACTTATGAAATACGGAAAATACCTTCTTGCTTGATAAGAAGGTATTCTAATGATTATAAAGATTAATTAATCTTTTAAACATCCGATAGGAATTACTCTAACTCCATTTTGTGTTGTATAAGAGATATTTGCTTTAGCACATATGATTATTAGTAAAGATGGTTCTCTGTATTTAACACCTGGATGTTCTTTGTTTTTAGATACAGTTTCATTGTGCTGTTGGATAACGTCTTTAAATTTTAAAAGTGATTTTTCAGCAGCAGGAATTGCATTTTCACCGGTTTTAATTTCAATGAGTGCATATCTACCATCGCTTAGTTGATATATAGCATCCACTTCCATTCCAAAGTCATCACGATAATGCATAACTCTTGCATCGTGTGCTTGTGCATAGGATAAAAGGTCTCTTAATACTAAATTTTCAAATGCGTGACCAAACAAATCTAAGTCATTATTAAAATATTGTGGGCTAATTCCTAAAGCGGCCAAACCTATTGATGGATCAATAAAAATATGTTTTTTGGATGATCGAATAGCTGTTTTCGATCTGATTTGAGGTGTCCATGCATCAATATCTTTTATAACAAATAATTTTTCTAGTACGTCAATGTAAGATGCTAATGTGTTATCACTTACGTTGTAGTTTGCGTTTACGTCTGAGTAAATATTTCTTCTTTTTGCTAAAGTACCCATGTTTCGAGCATAGGACCAGAGTAAAGCCTTAGTCCATTCTGGGTTTCTAGATACTCCATCTAATGAGTTGATGTCTTTGTTGCATATTTGATGAAAATAGTCTTTTGCTATTTCTAGTTTTGCTTCTTTGTTTTTTATAGAAAGTGTTCTGGGCCAGCCTCCTCTGCAAATGGAGAAAAACAAATCATTTAAAGTTAAGGTACTAATATTTCCATCAATATTTATATCTGGACTATTAAATAACTCGGATAAAGAAACACTTCCATTAGATTCCCCTGTTTCCCACAGAGTCATTGGATACATCGTTATTTCTGATATTCTTCCAGTTCCGGTATGAGGGGTATTAACTTTAACACTTGTTGAACCTGTTAAAAAATAGTTTCCATTTTGATCGGGGTTATCGTCACATGCTTTTCTTAACGTGCCCCATATTTTTGGAGCATCCTGCCATTCATCAAATAGTATCGGCTTTGCATTATTTAAAAATAATTTTGGAGAAGTTTCTGCAACAGCTAAATAACCATCTCTTTTATCTTCATCTTGAAATTCTATTATTGTTTTACATCTTTCCTTTGCGGTTCTTGTTTTTCCACATCCTTTTGGACCGATAATATTTATAGCCCCAAATGCTTTTTCTTTTAAATCTATTTTTGAATCAATTATTCTTTTTATGTACTTCATTTCATCACCTCTTAAACCTATTATATACTTTTAAATAAAGTATTTCTAGATTCTATTTGGTGAAATTCGACCGTTTCATTTGGTGAAATTCGACAATTTTATTTGGTAAAATTCGACTTGCATGTATATTCAGTGTTTTAATAGTGATATTATAATTCATTAATGATTGAATTTTTTTCATAATCGCCTTCTTTAAAATGAAAAGAAAGATGGAGGTATAGTGAAATTGTCTGAGAATATTGATAATGTATATTAAAATTACATGATAGGCTACCAAATTCATCTAAGGAAAATCATGCATACATGAGGGCCATATCTTCCTTAACTTGTTTAAAATGGTGAATAAGTACTTTCCGTGTTTTATGTGCACCATGTATTAATGTTCGTTACAATGACTCTAGTAATTGTTTTCCATTTCTTTTTCTTGTGGCTATTTTCCATTCAAAATCAGCTAGTTCATTTTCTAAGTATTGCAGTTCTATTCCGTGCATCATCCCATCCACTTTCTTTTTAAGATTTGATATTATGTGATCTGCACTGGTTAAATGATTGTTTCTTTTTTCAAATGCCTGTATGTTCATTTTTAGGGATTTATTTGTTGTACTGGCCTCACAACTGATTAAGCAATCGGATGGTATACTCTCATTTATAAAATCTGTAATACTCACCTTATTTTCGCTGGGTATAATCTTGAATTTTACGGCCTTCAATTTTTATCCAACAACAGTTTCACCTGTGTTTTTGTCTGTATATTCCACATTGTCTTTGATGGCTGCAATAGCTACACAGGCTTTACCACCTGCTCCTAAGCCTCTTTTTCCTGTTTTTTTGCCACCAAAAAGAAAAGTGTCCATTTCAATGGCATCATAGTTCGACACAGGATATTTATCATTGTTTTCTTTTTGAGTCGCTTTTATTTTACGAAGCATCAATTTTACAGATTTATAGCTAACACTAGTAATATCACTTATACATTGTGCGGATATACCTGTTTTAGAAACAACAAAAACAAACATGACGAGAATCCAGTCTAACAAAGGTAGCTTTGTAGAATTTAAATCCGTTTTAGCAGTGAGAGACTCTTGATGTTTACATTCTCTGCATGGATATACATGTCTATTCTCAATATAGTCGGCTTTATTACAACCACATTTAGAGCAAACAAAACCATGAGGCCATTTTAATTGATAGAAAAACATTTCAGCATTTTTACGATCCGAATATTTAACGATTCATTCCTTTATATTAGTAGAATAATTAACACTATTTATGTCCATTAATTACTTAGATGAATTTGGTAGCCTATCATGTTATTTAATTTGTTTATCAACATAAGTCTCCTCCTTTCACACATCCACATAAGTATTATACCTAAAAACCCATCCTAGTGCGTACTAGAATGGGATCTTTGTCGTTAATAGTTTCCTGTATAATTCTACACCTTTTTCTAAGATGTCTTCATTGAAGGTGAACTTATTTGAGTGTAATGGAATGGTGTCTCCAGTACCTAAAAAGAAGAAGATGGATGGAGCTACATTTCTATAGTAACCGAAGTCTTCACTGATAAGTACAGGGCTTTCTAGTTTGTTGACTAGATTGTTTTTGTATAGTGTATAGAATAATTCTTCGTTATTGAATACGGGTGGATAGTGGTGATTCACTTTGAAGTTGACTTGGACTTTGTATTTTTTTGTTGCATTATTCATGTTTTTTTCAATGATATCTACAATTTGATCAAATACCTTTGGATCATAATAGCGAATGGATCCTCTTACGTGAGCTTGATCAGCAATGATATTGAAGGCTTGGCCAGAATGGAAAGTGCCAAAGTGTAATAGGTGGAATGTATTGTTGTCAAAAGCTTTTTCTTCTTGTTCTAAAGACTTTTGTAGAATTTCTACACAAGCCGTTAGTGCATTGATTCCATTTTGAGGTTGGGCTGCATGACTGGCTTTTCCTTTTACTAAAAGTTCAAACTCACATCCGCCTGCCATCATTTCATTAGGACGTGTATAAACTTTGCCTTTTTCAAGTTCTGGATAGATGTGTGTTCCATAGATGGCGGCAATATTAAATTTATCGAAGAATTTAGATTCAATGATAGGTTTGGCACCACCAGGTTTTTCTTCGCCTGGCTGAAATAACAATAATACGTTATAGTCGCTTTCCTTGGCATATTTCGCTAATTCTAGAACCATAGCCATATGGCCGTCGTGCCCACAGGCGTGCATACATCCATTGGTGCTTTTGAATTCTAGGTCTGTATTTTCTTCCATAGGAAGTGCATCCATATCGGAACGGAATACGATTGTCTTTTCTTTTTGGTTATCAAAATAGGCGGTTACACTATTTTGGATGGGATGATCAATGGTGCAGTCATATAAGTCTAATACGTTTTCAATATATTGTGCTGTCTTTTGTGTGGTAAGTTCAATTTCTGGAATTTGGTGTAAATTTCTTCTGTTTTCAATGATTGTTGGCATAAAATTCTCCTTTTATTGGGTTTATTATACTAAATGTTAAATAAATTTAACATAGATTTAACATTGTAAAGATAGTATGAATTTGCGTTTAAATTTATATTAAGTACGAAAATATGAAAAGGTGGAAAATATGACAACAACAAATATATTGTCTTTATTGGGTGGATTAGCTTTATTCCTATATGGAATGCAGATGATGGGAAATGGTCTTGAAGCTGCGGCTGGAGATCGTTTAAAACAAATTTTAGAGAAATTAACTTCAAATCGATTTTTAGGCGTCATTGTAGGTGCACTTGTTACGGCGGTTATTCAAAGCTCGAGTGCAACAACAGTTATGGTCGTTGGGTTTGTCAACGCACAGATGATGACTTTACAACAAGCTGTATGGATTATTATGGGAGCTAACGTTGGTACAACCATTACGGGTCAGTTGATTGCGTTGGATGTAAGTGCCATTGCTCCATTAGTTGCCTTTATGGGTGTGGCATTGATTATGTTTACCAAGAGTGCCAAGGCAACCGATATCGGACAGATCATTGCAGGTTTGGGTATTCTTTTTATTGGTATGAATATGATGAGTACGGCCATGATGCCGTTAAGAGAATCAAAAGAATTCGTTGAATTAGTCACACACTTCTCAAATCCATTAGTAGGTATTTTGGTGGGTGCAGGATTTACGGCTTTGATTCAATCGAGTTCAGCTTCCGTAGGTATTTTACAAGCCCTAGCAGCCAGTGGTGTTATTGGCTTGGATGGAGCTGTATATGTATTGTTTGGACAGAATATTGGTACTTGTATTACGGCTGTTCTTGCCTCAATTGGAACAAGTCGTGAGGCTAAGCAGGCTACCGCCATTCACTTGAGCTTTAATATCATTGGTACAACGATCTTTACAATTGTATGTATGTTTACACCATTGGTATCTTGGGTTATTCATTTAACGCCATACAATGCGACTGCACAGATTGCGAATATGCATACTATATTTAATGTTTGTACAACTATATTGTTGCTTCCATTTGGAACATACTTGGCTGAGTTTGCGCAACGCATCTTGCCTGTTGAAAATAAAGAAACAGAAGATGTTCGCTTGTTGTATTTACAACCGCTACCTAAGTCTAAAAAGATGATTGGTGGTGCAGCTATTTCAGTGAAACAAATCAATGATGAAACAATGCACATGTTAGAGCTTGCGTATGAGAATGTAAATCAGGCTTTTGATCAATTGTTGCAGTTTAGTGATAAGACGGATGAACAGATCTACAAAAGAGAAGATACAGTCAATTACTTAGATAAAGTCATTAGTGAATATATTAGTGCGGCTTTGGCTACGCCAAACTTGAATGTGAATATTTCTCAAGCATTGTCTAGCTACTATTTGATGTTAGTGGATATTGAGCGTATTAGTGACTATGCCGTGAATATGAATCATCAGGCGACAAAACGTCTTCAAGGAGATATGACGATATCGGAAATTGAAATTGTAGAGCACATGAAGAAGTTATGTGTGGATATGAAGAATGATTTGGAAGATGTAGAAGAGGCAGAACGTAAAGATGATGTGATTGATTCACTTGTATCTAGTTGGCGTGAAGCACAGATTCAAGCTTTAAAACAAAAGAAATGTTCAAGCGAAGTCAGCATGATGTTGTCACGTATTTTTACAGATTTTGAGCGTATTAATGACCACGCTTTAAATGTGTCTCAAGAATTGGACAAAATTACAGTGGAGATTCCTGATTAATAAGCAGTTTTTCTGCTTATTTTTTTCGTGGATTTTGTTATAATCTGTGTATGAATATTGAGAAGTTATTAAATACAATTATTGAAGCCGGAAAGATGTTAGTGGAGAGTGGTGCGGAAGTCAATCGTGTCGAAGAAACAATGGTCAGAATGTGTCGTTGTTTTGAAGGCATTGAATATGCGGATAGCTATGTGACTTTAACGGGTATCATGTTTTCTTTGACGTATGACAATCAGACAATGACGCGTATTTGCAGGGTACATACGGGAGAGGTAGATTTGAATCGTATTGATCAAATTAATACGCTTTCTAGAAGAATTTGTTCAAATCCAATATCAGTGGATGAGTTAGCTAATGAATTGGATCGAATTAAGGGGATGTCTCGCTATACATTTAAAGAGACAATGCTTTTTGGTGCGGTTGGCGCTGCTGGATTTGGAATGTTCTTTAATGGGACTTTATTAGAAATTGTGATGTCCTTTTTTATTGGAATTTTGATTCGTTGTATCAGCTGTTTCTTGTCAAAACACAAACTAAATTCTTTCTTGAATAATGCGATATCGGCAGGATCTGCAGCACTGAGTGCGCAATTGATCCATCAAGTATTACCACAGACGAATGTGGATATTATGGTTATTTCTAGCTTTATGCTTCTAGTGCCTGGACTTGCGATTACCAATGCGATTCGTGATACGATTGCAGGAGATTATGTTTCTGGTGTCGCAAGAGCGGTAGATGCTTTTTTGTGTGCTATTGCCATTGCGGTAGGGGCTGGTTTTGTGATGTATTTTTGGATATAGGGGAATGAATTATGGTATATGTGATTTTAAAAGCAGGAATCTCTTCATTCCTTGCTAGTTTAGGGTTTGGTTTCCTATTTAATATTAAAGGAAGAAATTTATGGTTTGCCGGAGTTGTAGGTGCCATTGGAGGTGTCTGTTACAAGGTGGGACTGTATTTAGATTGTTCTGAAATATTATCCAATTTCTATGGGGCTTTAGGTTTAGCCTTAGCCTCAGAAATATTGGCACGACAATGTAAGACGCCAGTCACAACATTTTTAGTTTGTGCATTGATTCCATTAGTTCCTGGAGGCGGTATGTATCGTACGATGCTTGCGGCCATTCGTGGGGATGCTCAAAACACACTAAATATGGGGCTTCAAACGTTAAGTATTGCGGGTGTTTTGGCTTTGGGAATCCTATTGGTTTCCACAATTATGCGTGTGTATTATCAGGAAAAGAGAAAATTTTTAGAAAAAAAGTAAAAAAGTACTTGCAAAGACAAAAATTTATGGTATTATATATGAGCGTCTTGGGGATATGGGCCTGTAGCTCAGGTGGTTAGAGCGCACCCCTGATAAGGGTGAGGTCGTTG
>OIZE01001867.1_pt1 | contig 12087 bp, 10 predicted proteins | sample 1588421 | NCBI WGS metagenome assembly OIZE01 (sample SAMN03283251) | human gut metagenome | biome: human-associated habitat; material: feces | host: Homo sapiens | place: USA | collected 2013
GTGCCCGGCGCAGCAAGGTACAGGCCCGGCGGATGTGGAAAAAAGCCGCCGAGGCCGGGGAAGTGCAGGCCATGATCGCCCTTGGCGATGACGCAGCGGCCTCCGGGCAGGAAGCCGCCGCCGCGCTGCAATACTACCGCCGCGCCCAGAGTGCCGCCCGCGGGATGCCGGATGTCTCCTATACGCCGCAGATCCGGCTCCGCATCGCCCAGTGCGAAACGCGGTATGTCTCCCGCAAAAAGGCGCTGATGGAGCTGGCGGAGGCCGAACAGGGCTTCTGCATCCAGCTGGAAGAGGGGGCACCGGACGCGGAGATCTGGCTGGACGAGACCCGGAAGACCGTGGCGGAGCTGATGAACGAAGGGCTGGAGAACCGATGAGATCGGCAGGAACACAAATTCTTTACATTTGTTCTATGAAATCGTCATAGGAAATCGGTAAGATGATTCTGGAAAAACATCTGTGCCGCAAGAAAAGAGGACAAGCACTATGAGCAACGTGATCGGAATCGACCTTGGAACGACCAACTCCTGTGTGGCAGTGGTCGAGGGCGGCAAGCCTGTGGTCATCGCCAATGCCGAGGGCGAACGCACCACCCCCAGCGTGGTCGCCTTTACCAGAGACGGTGAGCGTCTGGTGGGCGGCGCGGCCAAGCGCCAGATCGCGACCAACTCCGGCCGCACCATCTCCAGCATCAAGCGCTACATGGGTTCCGACCACCGGGTCCATATTGACGGCAAAGACCTGACCCCGCAGGAGATCAGCGCCATGATCCTGACGAAGATCCGCCGCGACGCTGAGAGCTACCTCGGCGAGCCGGTGACCGAGGCCGTCATCACAGTACCCGCCTACTTTGACGACAGCCAGCGCAAGGCCACGCAGGATGCAGGCCGTATCGCGGGGCTGAACGTTCTGCGCATCATCAACGAGCCTACGGCTGCTGCGGTGGCCTACGGCCTGGACAATGAAGCGCCGCAGAAGATTTTGGTCTATGACCTGGGCGGCGGCACGTTCGATGTCTCCATCATCGAGATCGAGGATGGCACCTTCACGGTGCTGGCCACCGGCGGCGATACCCATCTGGGCGGCGATGATTTCGACGAGCGGATCGTGGAGTATGCGGTGGCGGAGTTCAAGAAATCCGACCGCATCGACCTGAGCCGCGACCCCGCCGCCATGGGCCGCCTGAAAGAGGAGGCCGAAAAGGCCAAGAAGGAGCTGTCCAGCGCGCTGAGCGCCCAGCTGAACCTGCCCTTCATTGCGGTGGGCAAAGACGGCCCCCACCATCTGGACCTGACGCTCACCCGCCCGCAGTTCGAGATGATGACCGGCGACCTGCTGGCCCGCACCGTGCAGCCGGTGCAGAATGCCCTGCGGGATGCGGGCATCGCCGCCAGCCAGCTGGGCAAGGTGCTTCTGGTGGGCGGCAGCACCCGGATGCCGGCCGTAGAGCGTCAGGTCAAAGAACTGCTGGGCTGCGAGCCCAGCCACAGCCTGAACCCGGACGAGTGCGTCGCCATGGGCGCAGCGGTCCAGGGTGCTCTGCTGCAGGGCGGCGGCAAGCTGGCGGGTGCTTCCGGCGCTGCCGCACAGGGCCTTGTGCTGATGGATGTCACCCCGCTGACCTTGTCCATTGAGACGCTGGGCGGCGTGGCGACCCCGCTCATCACCCGCAACAGCATGATCCCCACCCGGAAAAGCCAGATCTTCACGACGGCGCGCCCGATGCAGACCAGCGTGGAGATCAACGTCCTGCAGGGAGAACGCCATTTTGCGCGGGACAACAAGAGCCTGGGCAAGTTCAAGCTGAACGGCATCCGTGCCAGCTTCTCGTCCAAACCGCAGATCGAAGTGACCTTTGACATCGACGTCAACGGCGTCGTGAAGGTCTCCGCCAAAGACCTCGGCACCGGGCGGGAGCAGAACATCACCATCACCGGCAGCACGAACCTGTCGGAACACGAGATCCAGCGCGCCATGGCGGATGCCGCCGCGTATGAGGCCGAGGACAGCCGCCGGAAAGAGCGGCTGGAACTCCACAATCAGGCCGAAGTGCTGGCTTACAAGGTGGATGAGGCCCTGTCCAAGTGCAAAAAGGAGCTGGACAAGGACGAGAAGAACCGCATCAAGGCCGATGTGGCCAACCTCCGCCGTTGCCTGCGGAAGGACAAACCCGAAAAGATGAACGAGACCGAGGAAGCGAACCTCCGGCAGGCCAAAGAGCAGCTGGAAGCTTCGGCCAACCACCTGATGATGCTCTACACGAGCGAAGGACAGGAAGAACAATAAGAAGGCAAAAAAATCTCCGCGCAGCTGCGCGGAGATTTTTTTGTCGGCAGGGCCGGAACAGCGGGCTGAAAAACGGACATGTTTACACGATCAGCTCCACCGTGCTCCCCCCGCTGCGGGCCTTTTTGACGAGGACCTGATGGTCGATGCGGTCTTTGAGGGCGGCGACGTGGGAGATGATGCCCACGAGCCGGTCGCCTTCGGTCAGGCCGGAGAGGACCCGGATGGCCTGTTCCAGACTTTCGTCGTCGAGGGAACCGAAGCCCTCGTCGAGGAAGAGGGTATCCAGCCGGATGCCGCCGGCCGTGCTCTGGACCTCGTCCGAGAGGCCCAGCGCCAGCGCCAGCGAGGCCTTGAAGCTCTCGCCGCCGGAAAGGGTCTTCACACTGCGGCGGGTGCCGTTGTAGTGGTCGATGACGCCGAGGTCCAGGCCGGACTGGCTGCGCTGGTTCTCGGCCCCGACCCGCTCCAGCTCGTACTGCCCGGCGGTCATCTGCATCAGGCGGGTGTTGGCGTGGACGAGGATGCGGTCGAGATAGTGCATCTGGATGTAGGCTTCCAGTTTGATCTTCTGCTTGCTGCTCAGGGTGCCGCCCGCTGTGGAGGCCAGCGCGTTGACCCACTGCCAGCGGGTCTCCAGCACCTGCCGGGCCGCGGCCAGTCGGCGGTAGTCGGCGGCGGCGCGGCGGTTGGGCACGAGCTGGGCCGTCAGGGCCTTTTCCTGTTCGGCGGCCTGCTGGCGGGCCGTTTGCAGCGCAGCGAGCCGGGTGCGCAAAGCGTCGAGGTCTGCGGCCTCGGTCTCCGGGGCCTGCTGGTCTTGCAGGGCCTGCACGGCGGCTTCGGCGGCAGCGACGGCGTTTTCCGCAGCGCGGCGGACGGCTTCGGCCTGCTCCATGCCGGTGCGCAGGGCAGTGCGCTGGGCCGTCAGGTCGGCGACCGTCTGCTGGGCCTCGGCCCGGCTGGCCGGTGCGGTCTGCCGGGCTTCGGTGATCTGCTGTTCCAGCGCCGCAGCCGTGGCTTCGCGGGCGGCGGCAGTCTGTTCGGCAGAGGCCGCTGCCGTTTCCAAGGCGGTGCGCTGGACCGTTTTGGTCTTGCGGGTGGTATCCAGCCGGGTGCGGCGGGCACAGTCGGCGGCGGCCTTTTGCCGGGCTGCGCGGTTCTCGGCCTGTGCGGTCTGGAGCGCGGCAGTCTCCTCGGCAAGGGCCGTTTTCAGCAGGGCCACGGTCAGAGCGACCGGCCCCTCCGGCGAGGTGAAGCGTTCGGGCAGAAGGCTTTCGGCGTCCCGGCGGAGGGTGGCTTTGCCCTCCCGCTGGGCGGCGAGGGCTTCGCGGGCGGCGGCCGCGCGGTCCTGCGCGGCGCGGTCTGCTGCTTCGGCCGCCTGCTTGGCGGCGGTCACCTGCACCTGGGTGGGGGCAGTGTGAGGCAGTGCTGCCTTGGCCGGGTGGTGGACACTGCCGCAGACGGGGCAGGGGGTGCCTTCGGCGAGGCCCTGCGCCAGAAGTCCGGCCTGTGCGTCCAGAAACGCCCGCTCGCAGGCGTCCCGCTCCGCGTGGGCAGCGTCCTGCGCGGCGGCTGCGGTGCGGTAGGCGTCCTGTGCCTGTCGGGCTGCGTGGGTGCGGCGCTGGTCTTCGGTCAGGCTTTGAGCCAGCGCGGTGAGGGCGGCCTCCCGGCGGGTGAGCTGCTCGGCCTGAGCAGTCAGGGCCACATTTCGGGTCTCCGGGTCGCCGAGGGCGGCCGCTTCGGCGTCCAGCGCGGCGAGTTCCGCATCCAGCGCGGTCAGCTGGGCCCGCGCCTTGCGGGCTTTGGCCTGTTCGAGGTCGGCCTCGCTGCGGGCGGCGGTCTGTGCGCGGCAGAGCTTGTCCAGCGCGTCGCAGGCGTCAAGGCCCGCTCTGGCCCGCTCCAGCTGGGCGGTCAGAGCGTCCAGTGCGGCGGCATCGCCGGCATGGCGGGCCGCATCGGCGCGGGCCGCGTCCCGGCGGGGGAGCAGGGCGGCAAGTTCGGCCTGCTTTTCGACCCGCTGGCGGCGGAGGGCTTCGGCCTGCTCGGCCCGGCCCAGCGTCTGCTGCAAAGCGTCCAGCTGCGCCTGCGCGGCGGTGTGGGCGGCGGCAGCAGCGGAGAGTTCCGCCTCCTGCCGGGTGAGGAGCCCGTCCAGAAGGGCGGTGACTTCCTCGGCGGGGCGCTGCGCCGAAAGCCCGCCCAGCGCTTCGGCGTCGGGGTCGGTCTCCGGATAGCGGATGCCGGAGAGCACCGCGTCCAGCTGGACGTTCTGGGCCGTGCGCTGGGCCGTGAGGCGGGCGTTCTCCTCTTGCAGCGCGTCCTGCAATTTCTGGTAGCGCTGGGTGCGGAACAGTTTGCGGAAGATCTTGCTCCGCTCCTCGGTCGTGGCGTTGAGCAGGCGGGTGAACTGCCCCTGCGCGATCATGGCGATCTGGCAGAACTGGTCGTAGTCCAGCCCGATGAGGGCGGTGACGGCGGCGGTGACATCCTTCGACCGGGTCACGGGCGGGCGTCCGTCCGGGTAGGTGAGGACGGCGTCCGCCTTTTCGGTGGTCGTGCCCTCGCCCCGCGCTTTGGGGCGGAGGTAGTCCGGGTTGCGGCGGACGGTGTACCGCTGGCCGCGCACCTCAAATTCCAGCTCGACAAAGGTGGGGGTGCCGGGGTCGGCGTACTTGCTGCGCAGCATGGCACCGTCCCGCACACCGCCGCTGGAATGGTCGTACAGGGCATAGGTGATGGCGTCGAAAAGGGTGGTCTTGCCCGCGCCGGTGTCACCGGTGACGAGATACAGGCCGCCTTTGCCCAGGCGCTCCAGTTCCAGCGTGACGGCACTGGCGTATGGCCCGAAGGCCGAAAGGGTCAGCTTCAGGGGTCTCATGCGTCCTCCTCCTTCCAGAGCGTTTCAATGAGCTGCTGGCAGAACGCAGCCTGCTCGGCGCTCAGGGGCTGATTGTTTTGCAGCGCATAAAAGGCTGCGAAGTATTCCAGCGGTGTTTTCTGCTCGGTCTGGGCCGGGACGTCGAGGTCGGCCTGGGTGCGGGTGCGGAGGTTGTCGTAGTCCAGCCGCATCAGGTTCGGGTAAATGACCCGCAGCCGGGCCAGCGCATCGGGCACATCCTGCTCGTCGGTCAGGGTGATGTGCAGATAGTCGTCGGTGGCCGTGCCCGCATAGCTGCGGCGGTCGGTCAGCTCCATGTAGCTGCCGCGCAGCTCCCGCAGGTCGTGCTTCGGGGTCAGCGGCGCAGTGGAAAGCGTGACCTCTCCCTTCGGCCCCAGCTCCACAAACGTTGCGCTCTTGTGCTGGTGCGCCTCCGAGAAGGAATACTTCAGCGGGGTGCCGCAGTAGCGCAGGGTATCGCGGCCCACCTTCTGGGGGCTGTGCAGGTGGCCGAGGGCCACATAGTCGAAGCCGTCAAAGAGGGCGGCATCCACACAGTCCAGTCCGCCCACCGATGGCTCCTCGCTCTCGCAGGCGGTGGCACCGGCCACGAACTGGTGGGCCACCAGCACGCTGCGGCGGGCCGGGTCGGGGGCGCAGCGGCGCAGCACACAGCCCAGGGCGTCGCTGTAGCTTTCGATGGGCTCGTCTGGGTAGATGTGGCGCACCATGGCGGGTTTCAGGAAGGGCAGTAAGTAAATGTCCACCGGGCCGTATGCGTCGGTGAGGGGGATGGGGGCCGGGACTCCTTCGAACACCGGGCTGACGTAGACCTGGCTCCCCGCCAGCAGATGGGCACCGAACGCGACCCGCTCGGCGGAGTCGTGGTTGCCGCTGATGGCGAAGACCGGCAGCTTCCGGTCGGCCAGTTCGGTGAGGAACCAGTCCAGCAGACGGACGGCTTCGGCAGGGGGCACGGGTTTGTCGTAGAGGTCGCCCGCCAGCAGAACAGCATCCACGGGGCGGGTGTCGAGGAGCGACAAGATCTCCTCCAGAATATACCGCTGGTCGTCCAGCATGGAGAACTCGCAGACCCGCTTGCCGAGGTGCAGGTCGGAGAGGTGAAGAAAACGCATGGGAGCACCGCCTTTCAGTTGGGGATGCTCTTATTATAAACGGCCTTACCCTCTCAGTCAAACCCTGCGGGTTTGCCAGCTCTCCCGAAGGGCGAGCCATTGGCATGCCGGGCAGCCCCTGCTGGACGCTGAACGTATTTCGTATCGTAAACGGAAGCGCTCCGCTGTCAGGGCCAACAACATCTGTACTGCGCTCTGACAAAGAGCGTTTGGGTAGATGCGGTCGAACGAAACAACGGAGCACTCCATTTTATGGGTTCAAGAAACTTTGCTCATCCAGTACGCCCAAAACCGTCTCGCCAGTGGCTCCCCCTTCGGGGGAGCTGTCTGCGAAGCAGACGGAGAGGGTGGGCCGTCGTCAGAACATCTTTTCCCAGGTGGCTTTGCCGACTGCGCCGTCAGCAGTGAGGCCGTTGCGGCGCTGGTAGCGCTCCACGGCGGCTGCGGTGGAAGCACCGTATTTGCCGTCGGTGGAGAGCTTTTCACCCAGCGCGTTCAGCTTCTGCTGCACCAGCCGGACCGTGCCGCCGGAACTGCCCTGCCGCAGCACGATGCCGGGGTAGGGGACCTTCAGGCCGTGTTTGGCGGTGTACTTGGTGTAGAGCACGTTCCAGGTGTTCGCGCCCACCTTGCCGTCTACATTCATGTCGTTTTTGAGCTGGAACTCCTTCACCGCGTTCACGCTCTTGATGCCGAACCGCCCGTCTGTGGTCAGCTCGTGGTACCAGGTGCAGGTGTCGCGCAGGCCGTTGAGCCAGGTCTGCACCAGTGCTACATCGGGGCCGGTAGAGCCGCGCTGGATGAGGGAATAATAGGCAGGAATTGCCATGGTCAAACTCACACTCCTTCCACCAGGAGCTTATGCGGCGGAAGGGGGAAGTGTTCGTTGGGACCTTTGTCAGCTCCAGCAGGCAATGCCCGACGGCCAGGGCCTCTCCTGCCGGGAGAGGCGGCATCGCGGATGCGGGGACGGAGAGGTCATCCCAGCAGGATGACGTCTTCCCGGCGGGCGGTGTGCTTCTGCCACCACTCCACGCATTTGAACCGCAGGAGATACCGCCCGCAGACGAGGTCGTTCTCGGCGGGGGCGGCATAGCCGCCGCAGGCGGTGCGGCAGAGGCCGGGGTAGAGCACACACCACCAGTTCCGGCCATAGGGGGCTGCGCCGATGTCGATGCGCAGGGCCTGATACCGCCCGGCGGGCAGGGCCGAGGCAGAGTAGCGGGTGGTGCCGAAGTACATTTCCACCAGATACACCCGCACCGGTGCAAAACTGCCGCGCCCGGCCAGCACGGTGCGGGCGACCCGCTGCAGCTCGGACAGATGGGCCGCAGCCCAGCGGAGGGCGGCGGGCTGGTCTGCCGCCGGGCAGGCTGTGTCCAGATACGCGAGCACGGCGTCCCGCACGGCCAGCTTGTCGGTCTGGTCGGCGGTGGTGTCGCTGGCAGCGCGGATGTGGAGCCGCAGAGTGTCGGCGGCAAGCGCGGCTCCGGTGTCGAGCTGGGTGCGGCCCCAGCCCAGCAGGCCCTGCAGACCGATGCAGAGCGCGAGCGCACCGCTGAGTGTGATGCACCAGACCGTCATCTGGCGGCGGGATAAAATGCGGCTGTACATAAAAAACAGACCCTTTCTCTGGAAATACTATCCAGAGTCTGGGTCTGTGGGAGGGATTTTATTCTTAGTTTTTCAGCGACTGCATCGGGGCGGGCAGGCGGCCGCCGCGGTTGATGAAGACCGACGGGTCGCGCTGGTTGACCGGCATGATGGGGCCATAGCCCAGCAGACCGCCGAAGTCCAGGATCTCGCCTGCCTTGCGGCCGATGGCCGGGATGACGCGGACGGCGGTGGTCTTGCTGTTGACCATGCCGATGGCGGCTTCGTCGGCGATGAGGGCGCTGATGACGGCAGGGGTGGTGTCGCCGGGGATGATGACCATGTCGATGCCCACCGAGCAGACGGCGGTCATGGCTTCGAGCTTTTCGATGGTCAGGCAGCCGCACTCCGCTGCGTGGATCATGCCGTCGTCCTCGCTGACGGGGATGAAGGCACCGGACAGGCCGCCCACGTGGTTGGAGGCCATGACGCCGCCCTTCTTGACGGCATCGTTCAGCAGGGCCAGACAGGCTGTGGTGCCGCAGCAGCCGCAGGTCTCAAGGCCCATCTCTTCGAGGATGTTGGCCACGCTGTCGCCCACGGCCGGGGTGGGGGCCAGCGACAGGTCGATGATGCCGGCGGGTACGCCCAGCGCCTTGGAGGCGAGGTTCGCCACCAGCTGGCCCACGCGGGTGATCTTGAACGCCGTGCGCTTGACCAGCTCGGCCACCTCATCGATGGGGGCATCCTTGGGCAGTTTGGCCAGCGCGGCGCGCACTGCACCGGGGCCGGAGACACCGACGTGGATCTCGCAGTCAGGCTCGCCGGGGCCGTGGAACGCACCGGCCATGAAGGGGTTGTCCTCCGGCGCATTGCAGAAGACGACCAGCTTGGCCGCACCGATGCACTGGCGGTCTGCCGTCAGCTCGCTGGCCTTTTTGACGGCTTCGCCCATCCGCTTGATGGCGTCCATGTTCAGGCCCGCCTTGGTGGCACCGATGTTCACCGAGCTGCACACGATGTCGGTCTCCGCCAGTGCGCGGGGGATGGACTCGATGAGCCGGAGGTCGCCCGCCGAAAAGCCCTTGTGCACAAGGGCCGTGTAGCCGCCCACAAAGTTGACGCCTACCTTCTTGCCGGCGGCATCCAGTGCTTTGGCAAAGTCCACCGGGTCGGCATCCGGGCAGGCACCCAGCAGCATGGCGATGGGCGTCACGCTGATGCGCTTGTTGATGATGGGGATGCCGTATTCGGCGCTGATGTGCTCCACGGCGGGCACCAGATCGGCCGCCTTGGTCACGATCTTGTTGTAGACCTTCTCACAGGCCTTTTTCGGGTCCGGGTCGATGCAGTCCAGCAGGCTGATGCCCATGGTCACGGTCCGCACGTCCAGATTGTCCTGGGTGAACATCTCGATGGTTTCGAGGATGTCACCGGTATTCATCATGCTCATAATAGATTCCCTTCTCTCTTAGATTCCTCTGTCGCTGACAAAAACGCGAAGCCCGGCTGCTTTGGAGCCGCAGGCGATCAGCACGTTCAAAACCGGCTTGCCAAGGCCTCCCCTCCATAGGGGAGGCGGCATCGCGTCAGCGATGACGGAGAGGTCAGATCGTGTGCATCGCGTCGAACACTTCCTGACGAGTGACGTTGATCTGCATCCCCATCTCCTTGGCCAGGGCGTCTGTGCGGTTGTGCAGTTCCTCGTGGCTGACGCTGCAATGGCCGATGTCCACCAGCATGATCATGGCGAACATGCCCTGCAGGATGCTCTGGGTCACGTCTTCGATGTTGATGTTGAGCTCACTGCACAGGGCAGCAACTTTTGCGACGACGCCGACAGTGTCGCGGCCGATGACCGTGATGAATGCTTTCATATTCCTTACCCCCAATAGTTAATGGAAAACCCTCTCAGTCAAACCCATAGGGTTTGACAGCTCCCCCAAAGGGGGAGCCGCTGGCGTGTCGGTTTTGGATGTGCTGGATGAAGAAGCCTCATTTTGCACAGGCTGCCGGGCTCCGCTGCAACGGTCAGCAGAAGCTTGCCTTGCACGTCAAGTCGGCAGATGCTGCCAATGAGGACAGGGGCCCGGCTGTGCGGGAGCCGCAAGGCGATCACACCGACCTGCCCGGCCTGCCAAGGGCTCTCCCCCTGGGAGAGCTGGCGCGAAGCGCCTGAGAGGGCTACAACATCACAACAAAGGGGTAGAACTATGAAAGCATTCATTACCGTCATCGGCCACGACACCGTGGGCGTCGTCGCCCGCGTCTCGGGCCTGTGCAGCGAGCTGAACATCAACATCGAAGACGTAACGGCGGCAGCTAGCACAAAATGGAACTTCGTGCCAGCTACTCCAGGACTCGTTGGCGGCCACTGCATCGCGGTAGACCCATACTACCTGATTAACAAGGCACAGGAGGTTGACGTGGTACCATCGCTGCTCTCTACAGCCCGCGAGGTTAACGAGCAGATGGCGGTATGGATGGCAGGAAAGATAAAGAATGCATCTGAAAGCAGAAAATTCAAGGCTCCGGAGACTAACGTGCTGATTCTCGGCTTCTCGTTCAAGCCAGACAGCGATGATATCAGAAACACAAAAGTAGCCGATCTCTATATCAACCTGGTAGGAGCAGGTTACAAAACCACACTCTACGATCCATTGGTAGATGTAAAGGAAGTAAAAGAAGAATATAACATCAAGGTGACAGATGATCCTAAAGTTCTGGAAAAAGAGTATCAGATTGTGGTAATCGGTACTCATCACAAGATGTTCGACAGTATCGATATGAACAATCTAATCACTGATAAAGGATTCATGTGCGACATCTACGGCATTCACAAGCCAAGAAACTAGATCTTCAAGATCGGAAAGAACCTACATAAAATAGACCAGTGAAAAATGGAAAAGAACAAAGTGCTAATCGTCGATGATATTTCAGAAAATATTAAAACTATCTCTGAAATGATAAAGGACTTTGACATCGACGTGAAAACTGCAAATGGCGGAAAAGAAGCCATTGAACTGATTGACACATTCAAGCCGGACGTGATACTGCTCGACTTGATGATGCCAAATGTAAATGGGTGGGACGTAATAGACCATGTACGCTCTAAATACTCGAAAAGTGAAATGGTCATCATCGTGGTTTCCCTGTTAAGCAACAAGGATAATGTGGATGAATGCTACGAGCTTGGAGTAAACGACTACATCACAAAGCCTATCATCAAAGCCCGTCTCACCAGTTCGCTAGACGCTCATCTAAGCAGTCTTGCAAGAGGCTAAAGTGCCTCTTGCAAGATTGCTTCTGCATGAGCAATGCGATCACTAGTAGGAGGATCTATGCCTTCCAGCAGGTAGGCAATACCTAGTTTCTCATACTTGTAGATACCCATCGTATGATAAGGTAAGACATCTATTTGCTCAATGTTTGAGAGTGTTGAGAGAAAATCGCGCAGCTGATAGAGGTATTCATCCTTGTCGGTAATACCTGGAATCAGGACGTGACGAATCCATACTGGTTTGTGTATCTCGCTTAAATATCGTGCACAATCCAGTATGTTTACATTAGAATGGCGGGTGAGTTTACGATGCTCTTCATCGTTGATATGCTTGATATCAAGAAGAACAGTATCGGTGACGGTCATCAGACACTCGAATTTATCGAAGAAAGCACCCTCTTTCCTAAATGGTTGCGCTGATGTATCAAGACAAGTGTTGATGCCACGCTGATGGGCTTTCTCGAAAAGTTCGATGAGAAAGTCTATCTGCATCAGGGCTTCTCCACCACTTACAGTAATACCACCCTTGTCTCCCCAATAACTCTTAAATCGCTCTGCCTTATCCAGCAGGTCATCTGCACTCCATTCCTCTCCTACTCCCATCTTCCATGAATCCGGGTTGTGGCAGAACTGGCAGCGCATGGGACACCCCTGCAGGAAAATCAAAAATCTGATGCCTGGTCCATCTACTGAACCAAAGCTCTCTATGCTGTGAACAAAACCCTTATGCATTCTTTCGAAGATCATATACTCCCCACAATGCAAAAAGACTCATAAATAAGGCGATAACACCCAAAAAAATAAATACACCCATAATTATTTTATCTTTTTGAAAAATGCCCGCTAAATATCCTCGGACAGAAAATCTAGCGGGCAATATTTATTCTTCTAATTGATTAGAGTCTCTCGTGAGC
>OIZE01001869.1_pt1 | contig 12075 bp, 9 predicted proteins | sample 1588421 | NCBI WGS metagenome assembly OIZE01 (sample SAMN03283251) | human gut metagenome | biome: human-associated habitat; material: feces | host: Homo sapiens | place: USA | collected 2013
GATGGATGAGGGCGATCCGTTTGCGTAGCTATGCATTCCTCCTAACAGAAAATTCACTCCGAAGTAAGTAATCAGTACTGTTATAAAAGCAGTTATACAGAAAACATGAAAAAACATGGTGCGATGAAACCATGGCAGTGATCTCGGATGCAGTGCCAAGGCATATACCAGCATGGTGATTAAGGCCCATACTTCTTTAGGATCCCATCCCCAATAGCGTCCCCATGATACGTTTGCCCATACAGCACCAATGAAAATACCGATAGCGAGTAAGAAAATTGCCGGATAAAGAATTATTTGGCTTATTATCTGCAATCGTTCTATTTGTTCTTTGCATTCTTTCTGTGATTGGTGGAGTATGACCGCTGTTACACCATTCAGCATGATAAATGCCAGCAGCGAATAAGCGATCATGATAACTACTACGTGGATACTCAATAATGGAGATTGCAGAACCGGCATCAGTTGTGTGATTTGTGGGTTTGATTCTCCCAGCATGGATACCATCAGCGTAAGTCCGCAAAGCAGGAAACCGAAAGGGAGCAACATTGCGAATTTACGTTGTAGCAGAAAAGTGAGCAATAGCGTACACCATGCCATGAACTGCATGGTTTCGAAGCCGTTGGACAATGGCAGATGATTGCTCACATAACCACGCAGGCAGATAGCAGCCGACAAATAGGTAAAAACAATCCATAGCAAAATATTCAATATTATGATTGCCTTCCGGCTTGTTCTCTTTTGCGATGCCATGCAATGGCAATAATAGATAAAACATATCAGGCCGATGCAAATACATGCCATGGCGACAGATTTGCTATAATCAAATTGATTATATATTTTCTCAGCCTTGAATTTATTATCTGCAGGAAGCAGTCCGTCACACTCTTTCTGCTGGTATTTCTTGATTTTTTCTAATAATAGGCAGGCATCATTGTACTTTTTCATCACAATCATTTCGTTTACATAACTCATAGATTTACGAATGAATACCCATTTGTCATTATCCATATCTTGAGGTAATTGGTCGCTTTGCGAATACCATTCCAATGTCTTTCCGGCTATATTGCGACAAGGGAATATTTTCATCATGGCACCGGTACATACTAAATTGATGATATTGAATTTCTCATCAGCTTCTTCTATGCCTCGTTTGTCAGTCACCTGTTCTCCTGAACGGATATGGTTCATCATTTTTTCCAGCTTGTATTCATTAATGGTACTGATATAGTCTTTCAGCCTGGCGTAATTCCCTTCTATTTCCAGTAATTTACGGGCTTCATTACTCTTGATTCGTATAATTGGCTCATTTTTCCAACTGTCATAATAAAACAGCCATCCGGTAAGTACTTCTTCTGGTGTCAGTCCTTTATATGAGGAACTACCGTAAAGTTTGACTGTAAAATCACGGGCAAAGGTTTGTAAAGGACAGATACGGTTGTTGTATAAAATATATAAATCTCCAAAATGTTCGGCTACTTCGCGCGGAAGCACCTTGGGGGATGTACTGTTTGCTTTGAGAAAATTACTGTTGAGACTGAATGCGAATAAAAGCAAGATGACTGTCAAGCTTCTGTGTAGCAAAGGGCTTTTCAGCAGTTGGCGGAACCGACTTTGCGGGCTGAAGAAAAAGAAAACGGTGGAAAGTAGCAATAAAGTATATCCTGCATAAGTGATTCCTATACCATAAGGATCATGAGATACACTAAATACGCTTCCTTCATTATCTTCACTGTAGCCTGATTGATAAAAGCGATAGTGCTGGTATGAAAATATATGATTCATGGAAACCTTCCCCTGTATCTGGCGGTGGCAGTCTTTGTCTGCTACTGAAATATGACTGATAAAGTCCATTGGAGCCAAGGTTCCTTTGTAATAAATAATTTCAAATTGGTTTAGTGTGATGCTGAAAGGTAGCTGGTGGGAAATTCCTTTGGAATCGGTGAAAGAGGTCTGTTGTTCTCCTTGGCGGACACGCATAGTGCCTTGTTCTCCATATATCCATGTGGTGAATGCCCCTGCCAATATAAAGAGAAGAGAAAGATGAAGCAAAAAAATAACAGGCTGACGATGCAGTTTGCTTTTTATGATGTATAATAAGGAAGTAATTGCGGTTACTCCCCATAAAATGACAAAAGGTACGGAACTGTAGATATACTCGTTTACAAAGTCCGTACCATATATTTTTTCCAATATAGTAGCTATAGTAAGAATCAGAAGTAATATGCCTAGCAGACTGAAGGCAGTTCGTTTTAATAATTTCATGTAGTTATAATTTTCTGAAAGATAACCAGAAGGTGAATCTTGAATTTGTCTCATCCCCCTGAATGTCCTGTCATATTATTGGTGATAGGATTCAGGAGGGAGACAATCTGTTTCATTGCTTAAATGGCATCAATAAATTTGACGATGGCGTCACGATCTTCTTTACTGAGTTCACGGAACTTGTCAATGCTCCAGCGTGCGTCACTATTTGAAGCTCCATGCCACATAATGGCTTCAATGACATTACGTGCACGACAGTCATGCAAACGGTCGCTGTGTCCGGCACAGATTAGGGAAAGTCCGCGTCCCCAAAGAGGAGTGGTACGGCACCATCCCGTGCGGATATTGTTCTTCATTTCCAGGCGGTGTTGAACCATATCTGAATATGGCCAGATAGTTTGGTGTGGATAGCGTGGCAGACGGCTGTCACCATCTTTGAAGTATCCGTTCGGATCGGGATAATTATCGTCTCCTGTAGTCCATGACGGACGATGGCAGGTAGCACAGCCTATTTCACGGAATAATTTGTGACCTCTCTGAACTGTTTCGTCATCCAGATTCCGTGCGGCAGGAACTGCCAGTCCTCTGTGCCATATCATGAAGTTTACATAATCTTCGTCTGTCATTTCCACCGGAAGTTCCTTATTCATCAGATAGTTGTATATATCTTGTTCTACATTACCGGTCTGTTTCCATTCAGGGAAATAGTTATAAAAATCTTTTTGTACATCCGGGTCTTTGGAGGCTGTTTTGGCATACGTGTCAGTCATGTAGTGATAACGGCGGTCACTACGGGTAACATTGGTGATGTTCCAGATTGCATTGGCACCGGGACCATCCTGTATGGAAGATCTGGTCAAAGCGTAAGTATAACGTTTGGGATATTGTTTACCTGTAAGTCCCTTATAGAGTGAAGTCCACTCTCCGTTTGCGAAGATGGCTGGATTCAATTTTACACCTGCTTTTTCCTGACGTGCATATTCTGCTTTCAACGAATCATCGGGAATGGCATCTAGTAATCCGGTTCCGTAGATACCAATGGTAGATTCCAGCAAAACTACTACATCAGAGTAGTTGACAGGGGTGACAACTTGATTATAAGTAGCCTCCAAAGGTACGTAGTATGCATCTTGAGGAATAGTCACTTCCGGATAGATCAGACTGTATGTTTCTCCGTCAGGAAATTTATTTCCCCATTCGTCTGTGTAAGGCAGCCAGTCTATTTTTATCTTATCTTCATCTATTGGTGCTTTGAAAGGGGCTACAGCTTTGGTTTGAGGCATTCCCGTTAAAGAACTTAGGTAGTTATCCTTTCCATCGGTCACAACAAGTAGATATCCATTTCCCCAGTCATCAGCACGATAACGGTCTACCCGTTTGCCATGACCGTATCCGGGGTGGCAGTTCATACATGAATTGCGGATATAAAGCGGTCCCAAACCATTGAAAGGTTTGGAATTCTGCGTATAAGAACGTTCAAAGAAATATTCCCCATATTTGAATTTGTCGGTCATACCTGCATTTTCCGTTGCAGGAGTAGGATCTTCATAAGCAGAAGCGGAATTGTTGAAGGTTGTACCCAATTCTCCGCCTGCATAGGTCTCTACATTTACGTTGATATCAGGATTGACTTCCGGAGATTTGTTTTCCGGATTGTCATCGTCATTACAGGCTGTTAGCGAGAGCATTGTAAGGCCGCATAGAGCAGCAAGCCAGTGTATTTTAAATAACTTATTCATATAAGAATGTTTAAAGTTAGTTACTTTTCAAATTTATATACCAAAGAATCTACATAAGGTTGTCCTCCCCCGGTCTTTTTCACTATCATGTCTGTTGTAGAGGGGACATCCGGCAGCACAAAGCCGGTACTTGGAGCGAATGTAAAATCACCATCTACAGCAAAAGATAGTACAATAGACCTTTTCCGGACACCCTCTTGCAGATCCTTTGTGGTCATTGGGGTAAACAGTTCTTTTTAATTGTTTCTTAAAGCTGTTTTAACATCAGACAATATGGCATCAAGATCCTGACAAGCTTTAATTGCTTCACCTGCACTTGGATCTTTAATATTGTTTACAAATGGAGCTGCCATGGCATTGATTTTGGTCAGAGCATTGTTTATGGCATTTACAACTTTTGTATCCAGTTCTTTATCTACTCCAGCAATATAGTTGTGTAGTGAGTTGGTTTCGTCACGTTCATTTTCTATACCGCCCATGTAAGCATTCTGAATACTGATGATGTTGTCATAAAAGTCTAGAATGGACTTGTGACTGTATGGTGATTCTATATAAGCAGGGTCTTCTCCGCTATAAGGTTTTCCTATTTTAGAAGTTCCTACTTCATCTGCGATAGTCTTGCAGCCGTCAATGATAGCTTGCATGGCCAATGTCCAGCTGGCGTATGTACTACCTGCTTTTCCTGCATTCAGCATATTCTCACCATAAGAATATTCACCACTGTTTACAGTGTAAGGCAGTTCTAACTCATTTGCGACTTTAGCGACACGGTCGGCATTGACAGCACTTTCGCCTCTCCATGAAAGTTCCAGCTGCCAGCAACGGTTACGCAAATCACCAGCTACAGCTACGGCGTAAGTCAGATGTAAGTCACTGATTTTAGAAACTGATTTGGGGCTACCATCTTCGAAAAGGATGTATTCAATACCATGAAATCCTAATAAAGAATTACCCAATTTCTCGCCGGCATAAATATCTCCGTCTTCACCACCCATTGCTTCTACCTGTTCCGTATTTTTCAGTGCGGTCTGTAATCCGTCCAAGTCCAAAGGCCATGAGTCAATATGCGGGTCGATACCGAAATCGGTAGCTGCCCCATACAGGAAAGCTTCACTCTTTTCCCACCATGCACGTGCTTCAAGGAAGGTTTCGCAGGTAGCTTTTACATTTGCATCAGTCTTGCTGCTTTTTAATGCTTGTAAATCTTTTACTAGCTGTTCGGTTTCATCAGCCAGGTTCTTGTAAGTAACATATACCGTGTGATCAAGATACTGTTTTGCGATTGCTTCGAATTTTGCATCTGTTTCAGACGTACCGGTATCCGGAGTCGGATCATCGTTATCACTGCATGCGCTGAAACTGCAAGTCATCATTGTTGCTACAGCAACAAGTAAGGGGAATTTTAACAAACTTTTCATACCTATTTAATTTTAAAAAATGAATAATCGGGTTTATTTAATGAAAAATCCTGCATAAGCTATGCCCAATGAAAAAGAGGGTTCGTTATTATACTGGCTTTTCAAGAAGCGTTTTGAGTATTCGGCTTTTACTACGATGTCTTTCATAGGATAGTAGTTCAAACCGACGGCCATGCGTTGTTTTTTAGTCCATTCATATTTGCTGAAACCTTTAGCAGCCTTATGATATGAGTCATAGTATTCATATCGTCCAAATACATATAGTTTTTTACCATTGTCTCTCATTTTCTTTACTTGAGAAAAAATATCATATCCTGCCTCGATTCCGGCGGCAATGGCTGTCTTGCCCACGGCTGTGTGAGGATAAGGGGACTGTGTGCTATTGTCTTGGCTTTTGTTGTGAGTGGAGATCAGATCAGCGTCTCCCAGATGGCCATAATCAAAATTGCCGCGTACTACCCAGTTATGATCATTATAATCAAAGTCGAATGCACCTATGACCACTGTTCCTTTCACATCTTTATATTTGGTGGATTTTTCATCTTTAATAATGTCGTTTTGGAAACTGTTACCTATATAGCCGCTTATTCCCATACGCAATCCTTTGACAGAGTAATTGTCGATACGTGCCGCTCCTGCCAGATTGTTGGCTACTTTAAATTCATAGGCTGATGCAGAACCATCATGAATCCATCCGCTATGATTGAACATATTAGCATTCAATGCGGGAATAACCATTGCCTCATAACGCCAGTCACCTATACGCCCCCATACACTAAGACCGGTTTCATGCCATGTGCAAGGCATTATTGTGTTTTCACCTTCAGGACGATATACTGTAAAGAACTGAGTGGGAAGATGGGCGTTGTTTATTTGTCCTATCGGCACGATGATGTGCCCTGCGCGGATATTGAAGCCCGAGCAAAAAGATTTCTGAATCCAGAACTGCTCCAAAGCCACTTCACCCCCACGTTCTATTTCTTTTTCAAATTCTCCGGCTTCTTCGTCTTCTACTTCTATAGCCGATTCTGTTCCTCCGTGTTCAAACTCTATTTCACTACCCATGCTCCATCCTTTTCCGAAATCGTAGCCAATCATGATTACTACATGAGGTAAGTCTACGCGTCCGTGTCCGTCAGAGTCTTTGTAACTGTCTGCTTTAGAATAGCGGTACATATTGTCACTATAAAAATTACGTGTGTACACTGCTTCTCCGTAACCTCCCAATGTTAGCCGGGATTTTTTTTTAGGTTCTTCCTCCGTAGTTTTCTCTGTGTTATCCTTATCTATACTTGTTGCTTTTTCTGCATAACTGTTTGCAAGACAGGCCGACAAGCATAATGAGAACAATAAAACCTTTCTTTTCATTTTTGCTTTAATTTTTATAATTTTAAATCGGTGCAAAGTTATGGGAGGTTAAAAGGGTGGGCAATACCTAAAAATGGGTATTATTTTATGAAAATTGGTAATGAGTAGGTATTAAAGCTTGAATGATGCTGTCCGGAAAGGTTTATTACCCTGTTTTTCAGTTGTAAAATGATGCATTAAAATTTAAGATGGCAAAATAATAGTCTGTTTTAGTCTTTCCACATATGGCCAGATGCATATCTTCTTGCCACATGCTTTTTTACCTTTTTAAAAGAAGGGTGTTAGGGGATTTTTCTCTGTAAAGAGTGCAAGCCTTGTAATCAGATTCATCCTTAAAAGATCTTGTTTGTATCCCTAACCCTTTCCTGCCGTGTGGTTAAGGTTTTTCTTCCTGCTTGTTTTATCTCCGCAAGCCTTTGGAGTTATCTCCATAAGCTTTGGAGTTAACTCCATAGTCTTGGGAGATAACTCCAAAGGCTATGGAGATAGAATATATCTGTATAAAAAGGTTTAATCTGAAGATAGAAAAGACTTATACAATAGGGAGGATATGAACATTCATTTAATTCCGTTAGCGGGTTATTGCTTCTTTCAGCCCTTCCGGCCCTTTGAACTTCATGGTGGCGGAAAGATTGATTTAGTCATTCTTTTTTTCTTGGTCCGGATTCGTAATGACTTCTTCGTTTTCCGGATGACTGCTGTTGTCTTCCTCTTCCTCGTCAATGAAAAGTTCCGGTTGTTGGGGGCCTTTGTGTCTGAACAATATGGCTGCGGCTATTCCGGCCGCCGCGCCCCCCAAGTGTCCCTCCCAAGAAGTGGTGGAGGAGGCGAACTGCGGGAACATGTTCCATACCAGACTGCCATATAGAAAAGTGACAAGCAACGACAGGGCTACTAAAGGGACGTGTTTGCGGAGAATGCCACTGAAGAACAGAAAAAAGGCGAGTGAATAAATTATACTGCTGGCACCTATATGCCATCCCGGCTTGCCTATTATAAATGTAAGTATTCCACTGACTATCCAGATGAAAAAAAGTATACCAATGCCCAAATCACGATAAAAGTAGAGCAGACACCATAATAAAAAAAGAAGAGGAAAAGTGTTCGCAAATAAATGTCCCCAATCAGCGTGTATCAATGGAGAAGTGAAAATCCCCATTATTCCTTTGGTTTCTTTGGGATATATGCCCCAGGTGATAAAATCCCAATTCATGACACTTTCCATTGTACGCAGGGTGTACAGAATGAAAAGAAGTAATAACGGAAGAGCAAAAGCCAATAGAATTTTTTGAATTTCAAGTTTCATTTTGTCATAATTATGCTGATTTCTGTGCAATACTACGGATATTTGAGCGAAAAATGAAAAATATTTTGCTATTTAATTTTGCTTTATCCATTTAATTACTAATTTTGAGCGTTGCATACAAAAATAATATGTGACATAAATTGATATGGAAATTTGATTTATAACCTTAAAATAACAACTATGAGTTACTTACGATTTGACAAGACTCTTATGACGAACCTCGGGGAATCATTACCGAAAGAAATTCTCCGCACAAACCGTTCAGGGGCTTACCATTGTACAACCATTGTTGATTGCAATACGAGAAAATATCATGGATTGCTTGTCATTCCGGTGCCTGAACTGGATGATGAAAACCATGTATTGCTATCGTCGTTGGATGAAACAGTGATACAACACGGCGCTGAATTTAATCTGGGACTTCATAAGTATCAGGGCGACAATTACAGCCCAAGGGGACACAAGTATATCCGGGAATTCGAGTGTGAGAAAGTTCCTACCACTATATATCGGGTAGGTGGTGTGATTCTGAAGAAGGAAAAGCTTTTCGTTCATCATGAAAATAGAATTTTAATCCGTTATACTTTGTTGGAGGCACATTCGGCCACTACGTTGCGTTTGCGTCCGTTTCTGGCTTTCCGCAGTGTCCGTCAGTATACTCATGAGAACGCACAAGCCAGCCGTGACTATCAGGAGGTGGACAATGGGATCAAGACATGCATGTATCCGGGCTATCCCGAATTATATATGCAATTGAACAAGAAGAACGAATTCCACTATCAGCCGGATTGGTATCGGGGAATTGAGTATCCCAAAGAGCAGGAGAGAGGATATGATTTTAATGAAGATTTGTACGTCCCGGGTTATTTTGAAGTGGACATAAAGAAAGGTGAAAGCATTGTCTTTTCAGGAGGTGTTTCCGAGGCCGGTACCCGTACATTAAAGAGAACCTTTGAAGAAGAGGTGGAAGAACGTACTCCACGTGATAATTTCCAGCACTGTCTGATAAATGCTGCTCATCAGTTCTTGAATAAACAAGGAAATGAGTTTTATATTCTGGCAGGATATCCGTGGTTTAAATGCCGTGCGCGCGATATGTTTATTTCCCTGCCGGGACTGACATTGGCGATTGATGAAGTGGCTAAGTTTGAAATGGTGATGGAAACGGCCCGCAAGGCAATTCATGACTTTATTAATGATGAGCCTGATGATGTTAAAGTGTACGAAATGGAGCACCCTGATGTTTTGCTTTGGGCGGTGTGGTGTATCCAGCAATATGCCAAGATGGTGTCGCGCGACCAATGCCGTGAGAAATATGGTACATTGTTGCAAGACATTATGGAGTACCTTCGCCGGGAGAATCATCCGAATCTTTTCTTGCATTCCAACGGTCTGCTATATGCCAACGGCACAGAAAAGGCTATCACATGGATGAATTCTACCGCAAACGGACGCCCTGTGATTCCTCGTACAGGCTATATCGTAGAAATTAATGCTTTGTGGTATAATGCTTTACGCTTTACAAGTGAACTATTGAGCGAAGGTGGAAACAATAATTTGGCTGATGCGTTAAATGTATTGGCAGAAAAGACGGGGAAGGCTTTCGTGGATACTTTCTTGAATGAGTATGGTTATTTACTGGATTATGTGGATGGCAATATGATGGACTGGAGCGTGCGTCCGAACATGATATTTACTGTAGCATTCGACTATTCTCCGCTTGATGCCCGTCAGAAGAAAGGGGTGTTGGACATTGTGACCAAAGAACTGCTTACCCCGAAAGGGCTCCGTTCGCTCAGCCCGAAGAGTGGTGGTTACAACCCAAATTATGTAGGTCCTCAGATGCAGCGTGATTATGCTTATCATCAAGGTACCGCATGGCCTTGGCTGGCTGGCTTCTATTTTGAAGCTTACCTTCGTATTTATAAGATGAGTGGCATAGGATTTGTGGAGCGTCAGCTGATAGGCTACGAAGACGAAATGACTTCTCATTGTATTGGCTCTATACCTGAACTGTTTGATGGTAACCCGCCTTTCAAAGGTCGTGGAGCTGTATCATTCGCTATGAATGTGGCAGAGATATTGCGAGTATTATATTTATTGAGTAAATACAATTATTGAAAGGAGGGACCTGTATGAAAGTATTAATGTTTGGATGGGAATTTCCTCCCAAAATATATGGTGGTCTTGCTGTAGCATCTTACGGTATAACAAAAGGTTTGAGCCTGCAAGGTGATATGGAAACAACCTTCTGTTTGCCCAAACCTTGCGGCGACGAAGAAAAGTTTCTGAACATTATAGGCATGAACCAAGTGCCCATTGTGTGGCGTGATGTGAATTACGATTACTTAAAGTCACGTCTTTCGACTTCGACTCCGGAACAGTATTATGCTTTCCGTGATCATATCTATTCTGATTTCTCGTACATGCACGTCAATGACCTGGGGTGTATGGAGTTTGCCGGCGGCTATCCGGGAAACCTTCATGATGAGATCAATAATTTTTCTATTATTGCAGGGGTGGTTGCGCGCCAGCAAGAATTTGATATTATCCATGCGCACGACTGGCTGACTTATCCGGCTGGTGTGCATGCCAAGCTGGTAAGTGGCAAACCTTTGTGTATCCATGTGCATGCTACTGATTTTGACCGTTCGCGCGGTAAGGTGAATCCTACGGTATATGCTATGGAAAAGAATGGCATGGATCATGCCGACTGTATTATGTGTGTGTCCGAGCTGACCCGTCAGACAGTTATTCACCAATATCATCAAGACCCGCGCAAATGTTTTGCCATGCACAATGCCGTTTATCCGCTTTCGCAAGATTTGCTGGACATTCCTCGTCCTGATCACTCGAAAGAAAAAGTGGTGACTTTCCTGGGGCGTATCACGATGCAGAAAGGACCCGAGTATTTTGTGGAAGCCGCCGCATTGGTCTTGAAGCGTACCCGTAATATCCGTTTTGTAATGGCAGGATCGGGAGACATGCTGGACGCCATGATCAATCTGGCTGCGGAACGAGGTATTGCAGACCGTTTTCACTTCCCGGGGTTCCAGCGTGGGCGTCAGGTTTATGAAGCATATAAAAACAGTGATGTATTCGTAATGCCTTCTGTGTCAGAACCTTTTGGTATTGCTCCTTTGGAGGCTATGCAGTGCGGAACTCCTTCTATCATCTCAAAACAATCGGGTTGCGGTGAAATTTTGGATAAAGTAATCAAGACCGATTATTGGGATATCAACGCAATGGCCGATGCCATCTATTCAATTTGTACGAATCCTTCTCTTTTCCAATATCTGCAGGAAGAAGGAAAGAAAGAAGTGGATGGCATTACATGGGAGAAAGTCGGCTTGAGAATCCGTGCCCTCTATGAGCAGGTGTTAAAAAACTATGGTAAATAATAAAACAATAACTATATGCAAAGGCAAGATTAACAATCCTAAAGTTATACAAATTATAAAAACAGAAAATTTAGCATCAGAAAAAATAAGTAACAATTTTACAATCAAATATGAAAACAAAAAAATTCAACTTTTACATACCTCATTTTCTATGCTAGGAACAATTTGTTACGTAGGACCTCTTGTTTTTATACCAGTATTAAAAAGTCTTAATACTACATTTCATAATTTAGTTGAACTATATGAAGTATTTCCTGCATTATTTGAAAAAGCACCTAAAAAAACAACCAAATTTTATGATATTATAATTGATATAATTGCTTGGGGATTTGTCCTTTTTGTTAGTGCTATTGGCTGTCTGGGAATATTATTGACGCCATTTTATCCATTTTTAAATTCAATATAATTCTCAGATTATAATCCGTTTGAACATCAAACTTTATGAATAAACAAAGTATCAAGGAGAATGTAATGAAAAAATTTGTGGTATTTATATTTACTTGTTTCTTGTTGGCAGAAAGTGCATTTGCTGGCAATACTTATGACAACTATGGTTATAAAACTGGCTCTTTTAAAAC
>OIZE01001870.1_pt1 | contig 12074 bp, 9 predicted proteins | sample 1588421 | NCBI WGS metagenome assembly OIZE01 (sample SAMN03283251) | human gut metagenome | biome: human-associated habitat; material: feces | host: Homo sapiens | place: USA | collected 2013
GGCTGCGCGAAACGCGCCTTTTGCGGCGTATGTTTTCTTATGCCAGGCGGCCTAAGCCGGGCGCTTGTTTTTTTCGTATTCCGTTGGCGCTCACACCCGCGCCCAGCGCATCCAGCCGTCCTCGAACAGGGCTGTCAGCCGCCCCGTGTCCTTCAGCCACGCCAGATAGGACCGCACCGTGCTGCCCACCAGCACATACTGCTCAAAGCTCATGGTCAGCCCGTAGGCGGCAAACAGCTGCTGCAGGATGTCCTCAAAGCCGCGGGGCGCGGCGCAGAGGTCCACGATCCTCTCCGCGATCTCATGCACCTTTCGGATATTGTACTGCGCCAGATCGGCGATGTCCTCCGTCACCTCCGTGTGCGCGGGCACAAATACCTTCGCCGTCATGGCCTGCACCTGCTCCAGCGTTTTCAGGTACCCGGCCACGTCGTAAATAAAGCCGATCTGGTACTTGTCCAGTATCTCCCGGCTGGAAAGGCAGTCCGCCAGGAACACCACGTCGTCCGGCGTCCGAAAGCCTACCATGTCGAAAAAGTGCCCGGGCAGGGGGATAGACGCAAAGCCCTCCGGCAGCTTGTCCGCCGTCAGCTCCGCCGCGTCGCTCTCCTGTGCCAGCAGAAACTTGTGCCGCAGGTCCTTGGGCGGATATCCGCCGTAGAGAAACGACGGCTCCAGCACCGGGTGCCGGGTAAACGCGCAGTCGATTCCCGGCGCGTAGATCCTACAGCCCGTCTGTCCCTGCAAATACCGGTTCCCGCCGATGTGGTCGGCGTTAGCGTGGGTGTTGTAGATCGCCGTCAGCTGCCAGCCGTTGGCGTCCAGCACCTGCCGTATCCTCCGCCCCGCGTCCTTGTCGTTGCCGCTGTCGATCAGGCAGACGTTTTTCTCATCCAGCCGGAAGAGGCCGATGTTGGTGGGGCTCTTGATGTAATACGTCCTCTCGGTAAGCTGTATCAGTTCGTACATAGCGGTATCCCCTCCGTTACTTTTTTGTATCGCCATCCGATCATGTTTTGTTGCTTCCTTGTCCTGTCATCCTATCAGTTTTTCCGCCTCTTTGTAATGTCATTCTATCATGTTTTGCTGCTTCTTTGTGCTGTCATCCTATCATATTCCCCCGCAAAACACAAGCGCCCGGCCGATAGCCGGGCGCCTGCGTACCTCATCTGTATATGGCGCCGCTGGCCGCCACACAGTTCTTTCCGTTGTTTTTGCAGATATACAGCTGCCTGTCCGCCTTTGCGATGAGTGAAAAGTCCTTCAATTCCCGGCCTGTCCCGCACGCAACACCGAAAGAGGCCGTAACAATGTGCCGGTCCTGCAGGTCCTCTCTTGGAACAGCCGCGGCGCGCACCGCGTCAAGAAGCGCACCGGCGATACGGCGGGCCTCCTCCTCACCGATACCCGGCAGGATCGCCACGAACTCCTCGCCTCCAAAGCGGAAGAGATACCGGTCAGCCGCCGCCAACACCCCGACCACGCTTCCGGCCACACGCCGCAGCGCTTCGTCGCCCTTCATGTGGGAGTAGTTGTCGTTGTACGATTTGAAATCATCCACGTCAAAAATAATGACGCTGACCCGTTCCGGCGCGGTTTTATCGGCAATGAACGTGCCATACGTCTCCATCGCCTTTTTATTCAGTGTTTCCGTCATCACGTCGTTGTAGGCCAGCTTGATGAAAGCGTGACCCATTTCCTTGATGTGCCGTTCGTTGGCAGACTGCCGAAGGAAGATGGACCGCAGCACGATAAAACCTACAATGATGGAAAATCGCAGCAGGAAATGCTTGAACAGATCATAGTTCTCCGCGTAGGGAAGCTGTCCGGGCAGCCACCAGCTGATCAATATCAGAACACATACCGCCACGGTATCCACACGGCGGTATGTGGGCGCGATCATGATCGCAAACAGATAGCACATGGAGATGGACAACCCGACCCGGTGAAAGTTGCAGGAGACCATAAAGACAGTAACGCTGGCGATCACCACCCCATAGTAGGCCAGCAGCGCAAACCGCGCCGGCGGCGCATCGTATTCTCCTCCACGCTTTTTATAGGCGATCGTAAACACCAGCATCGCCAGCGAGCCGCCGATCATCATGTAAAGCGGCACCATGTCAATGGGGATCATCGAGCGCGCCGCGATGTTCTTGACCAGGTAGATCCCGTTGGTCAGTATAAACAGAATGGCTGCATAAAATACGACCGAAAAATTCTGCCGCATAAGGATGCTCTCCACAGTCGGAATCTCATCGATCTGTATTCCCAGCACACGATCACTAAAGCTCTTAAACCTGGCAAACGCCATATCCGATATCCAGCAGGACACCCTCTGCACAATATCGACCTTATCCCTTCGTCTTTCCATACGATCCCTCCAGCAAATAATACGACCCCGTTTGTCTGCTTTTGTTGATCTATTGTTATATTTTACCATGCTTCCGCCCAAAACACAAGCGCCCGGCTGATAGCCGGGCGCTTGGTATTATGCGGGAAATCGAGCCCTTACTTGGCGTCCTTGATCGCAGCCTGTGCGGCAATATAACTATGGCAAGTTAGATGTTTATACCCTTCCATGTGCCTTTCAGGGTGCCATAGTGATACTCGTGCTGGGTGCTTATCAAGCAAACCTGCAACTATACATTGAAAATGTTTGCAACGTTAACAAATAGCCCGTTATTGTTTGATGGCAGCCTGTGCGGCGGCCAGACGGGCGATGGGCACGCGGAAGGGGGAGCAGGACACATAGTCCAGACCCACGCGGTGGCAGAACTCCACGCTGGAGGGGTCGCCGCCGTGCTCGCCGCAGATGCCCAGATGGATGTCGGGGCGGGTGGCGCGACCCAGCTTGCAGGCCATATCCACCAGCTTGCCCACACCGACCTGATCCAGCCGGGCGAACGGATCGCTCTCATAGATCTTGTTGTCGTAGTAAGCGGGCAGGAACTTGCCGGCATCGTCACGGCTGAAGCCAAAGGTCATCTGAGTCAGGTCGTTGGTACCGAAGGAGAAGAACTCCGCCTCGGTGGCGATGGCATCAGCGGTCAGCGCAGCGCGGGGGATCTCGATCATGGTGCCCACCAGGTACTTCATATTCATACCGGCAGCAGCCAGCTCCTCGTCAGCGGTCTTGACCACCACGTCCTTGACGAACTTCAGCTCCTTGACCTCGCCCACCAGGGGGATCATGATCTCGGGAACCATGTTCCAGTCGGGGTGCTTCTTCTGGACGTTGATGGCGGCGCGGATGACGGCACGGGTCTGCATGACGGCGATCTCCGGGAAGGTGACGGCCAGACGGCAGCCGCGGTGACCCATCATGGGGTTGAACTCGTGCAGGGAGGCGATGATGGCCTTGATGTCGGCTACGGTCTTGCCCATATCCTTGGCCAGCAGCTCGATGTCCGCCTCCTCGGTGGGAACGAACTCGTGCAGGGGGGGATCCAGGAAGCGGATGGTGACGGGGCAGCCCTCCATGGCCTCGTAGATGCCCTCGAAGTCCCCCTGCTGCATGGGCAGCAGCTTGGCCAGAGCCTTCTCGCGCTGCTCCTTGGTGTCGGAGCAGATCATCTCGCGGATGGCGGCGATACGGTCGCCGTCGAAGAACATGTGCTCGGTACGGCACAGGCCGATACCCTGGGCGCCCAGAGAGCGGGCGCGGGCGGCGTCGGCGGGGGTGTCGGCATTGGTGCGGACCTTCAGCCGGCGGAACTTGTCGGCCCAGGCCATGATGCGGCCGAAATCGCCGCCCACATTGGCGTCCACGGTGGGCATAGCGCCGTCGTAGATGCTGCCGGTGGAGCCGTCCAGGCTCATCCAGTCGCCCTCGTGGTAGGTCTTGCCTGCCAGGGTAAACTGCTTGTTGGCCTCGTCCATGTTGATGGCACCGCAGCCGGAGACGCAGCACTTACCCATGCCGCGGGCCACAACGGCTGCGTGGGAGGTCATACCGCCGCGGACGGTCAGGATGCCCTGAGCGGCCTTCATGCCCTCGATGTCCTCGGGAGAGGTCTCCAGACGGACCAGGACCACCTTCTCGCCCCGGGCAGCCCACTCCTTGGCGTCCTCGGCGTTGAACACGATCTTGCCGCAGGCAGCGCCGGGGGAGGCGGGCAGCGCCTTGCCCACCGGCTCGGTGGCCTTCAACGCCTTGGGGTCGAACTGGGGATGCAGCAGGGTATCCAGGTTGCGGGGGTCGATCATGGCCACGGCCTGCTGCTCGGAGATCATGCCCTCGTCCACCAGGTCGCAGGCGATCTTCAGCGCGGCGGGAGCGGTGCGCTTGCCGTTGCGGCACTGCAGCATGTACAGCTTGCCGTGCTCCACGGTGAACTCCATATCCTGCATATCGCGATAGTGGTCCTCCAGGATATTGCAGACCTTCACGAACTCGTCATAGGCCTCGGGGAACTTCTCAGCCATCTCGGCAATGGGCATGGGGGTACGCACGCCGGCCACCACGTCCTCGCCCTGGGCATTGGTCAGGAACTCGCCCATCAGCTTCTTCTCGCCGGTGGCGGGGTCACGGGTGAACGCCACGCCGGTGCCGCAGTCGTCGCCCATGTTGCCGAAGGCCATGGACTGCACGTTGACGGCGGTGCCCCAGGAATAGGGGATGTCGTTGTCGCGGCGGTACACGTTGGCGCGGGGGTTGTCCCAGCTGCGGAACACGGCCTTGATGGCGCCGATCAGCTGCTCCTTGGGATCGGTGGGGAAGTCGCTGCCGATCTTGGACTTGTACTCGGCCTTGAACTGCATGGCCAGCTCCTTCAGATCCTCGGCGGACAGCTCCACGTCCTGGGTCACGCCCTTCTTCTCCTTCATGGCATCGATCAGCTGCTCAAAGTACTTCTTGCCGACCTCCATGACCACATCGGAATACATCTGGATAAAGCGGCGATAGCAATCCCACGCCCAGCGGGGGTTGTTGGACTTCTTGGCGATCACGTCCACCACGTCCTCATTCAGACCCAGGTTCAGGATGGTGTCCATCATGCCGGGCATAGAGGCGCGGGCGCCGGAGCGCACGGATACCAGCAGGGGATTTTCCAGATCGCCGAACTTCTTGCCGGTGATCTTCTCCATCTTCTCGATATACTCCATGATCTCCGCCATGATCTCGCCGTTGATCTGGCGGCCGTCCTCGTAATACTGAGTGCAGGCCTCGGTGGTGATGGTAAAGCCCTGGGGCACGGGCAGACCGATATTGGTCATCTCCGCCAGGTTCGCACCCTTGCCGCCCAACAGCTCACGCATCTTGGCGTTGCCTTCGGTGAACAGGTAACAATACTTCTTGCTCATTGCAGTTCCTCCGTATATTAAATAGTTGTACCAAACATTGAGAACAATTTATTATAGTCATATTTTTTTTTAAAAGCAACCCTGTCGCGGATATTTTTACAAAAAATGTTGTTTCCTCTGCGGACACTCGCCGTAAACCGATAACACATTTCCGTTTCCTCTATTTTCCGTCCTTTTTGGCGCAGCACCCGCAAAGCCGCCGTCCCGGCGCGCTTCTCCCGGCGGAACGGAGGGAAGATTTTGTGTCTTGCCTATTCCCCCACTCCTGTGGTATACTATTATATTGAATTAGTAGGCACTTTACCGGGAGGTACGCGCATGGTCCAGCTGCCCCAGGAAAACAGCATATTCACCCGCACCGTGCGCCGCGCCGCCGGGGAGGACCGTCTCAGCCACGCGGTCATTCTCACGGGCCGGGGTGACCTGACCGCCGCTGCCCGGTTTCTCGCCGCCGCCCACGTCTGCGAGGGGACGGACAGGCCCTGCCTGCGCTGCCGCCACTGCCGCAAGGTACTGGAGGGCATCCACCCGGACGTGATCCCCGTGCTGGATACAGAGCACAAGGAGCTGACGGTGGAGGCAGTCCGCGCCCTGCGTAAGGATGTGTACATCCGCCCCAACGAGGCCCGGCGCAAGGTATACGTCATCTCTGACTGCCGCCAGCTGAACCAGCGGGATCAGGATGTCCTGCTGAAGGTGGTGGAGGAGGGACCGCCCTATGCCGCTTTCATCTTCTGCGCCGACGCTCCCGCCGCCCTGCTGGAGACCGTCCGTTCCCGCTGTGCTCTGCTGAAATACGACGGGGAAGACGCGCCCCTCAGCGACGGTACCGCGGAGCTGTGCCGTGCGTTTGCCTCCGGGCGTCTGCTGCCGGTGACCACGGCGCTGCTCTCCCGCGAGCAGTCCCTGAAGCGCGAGACGCTGCAGGCCCAGCTGGAGGAGCTGTGGCGCGCCGCGGCCGAAGCCCTGCTGGTGCAGCAGGGCAAGGCGCGGCCAGATCCCGCCTGCGCGGAAGCCGCCCTTCTGCTGGCGGACAGGCTGACGGCGCGGCAGCTGCTGGGACTGTGCGCGGCCAGTCAGCGCTTTGCCGAACAATGTGACCAAAATGCGGGCGTGGGCCAGATATTGGGCGCCCTCGCCGTGAAATGGGAGGAACTTTTATGACCGATGTGATCTCTGTCCGCTTCCGCAGCGGCTGCAAGGAATACTACTTCGACCCCAAGGGGCTCACGATCCCCGCCGGCACCGACGTGATCGTGGAGACCGCCCAGGGCCCGGAATTCGCCCACTGCGCGGCGGGCAACCACCAGGTGCCCGATGACGCGGTGGTCAAACCCCTGCGATCCGTCCTCCGCATCGCCACCGACAACGACAAACACACCGCCGCCTACAACCGCAGCCGTGAGAAGGAAGCCTTCGACGTCTGCAAAAAGAAGATCCAGCAGCACAAGCTGGAGATGAAGCTGGTGCGGGTGGAGTGCAGCTTTGACGGCAGCAAGATCCTGTTTTTCTTCACCGCCGACGGCCGCGTGGACTTCCGCGAGCTGGTCAAGGACCTGGCCGGTGTGTTCCGCGCCCGCATCGAGCTGCGGCAGATCGGCGTCCGAGACGAGGCCAAGATGATCGGCGGCCTGGGCATCTGCGGCCGGCCCTTCTGCTGCGCCCAGTTCATGGACGAGTTCCTGCCCGTGTCCATCAAGATGGCCAAGACCCAGAACCTGAGTCTGAACCCTACCAAGATCTCCGGTACCTGCGGCCGGCTGATGTGCTGCCTGAAATATGAACAGGACGCCTATGAGGATGCCATTAAGCGCCTGCCCAAGAACGACTCCTTCGTCCTGACGCCGGACGGCACCGGCAACGTCAGCGACGTAAACGTGCTGAAGGAGACTGTGAACGTCCGCCTGGATGACCGCACCGACGGTCCCCGCTGCTACCACAACTGCGAGGTCTGCGTCCTGCGGAGCGGCAAGGGCAGCCGCGACGGTATCGCGGTCCCCGACAAGCGCCCCGAGCGCTATGTGGAGCCCCTGGCCGAGGAGGAGCTGCCCACTATCACCCTGCTCAGCGACTTCGACCCGGACGCCGCGGCGGAGAGTGAAAAGAAACGCGGCCGCCGGAGCCGCAGCCGCCGTCGGGGCGACGGCGAGAAGCGCACGGCGGAGAAGTCCGCCGCCCCTGCGGAAAAAGCCCCGCGTTCCGATATCCCCACCGAAGGCGGCAAGCCCCGCCGCGAGGGCGGTGATCGCCGCCGCAGAAGCGGACGCCGCGGCGGAAACGGCGGTGCCAACGCCGCCGGCAGCACCGGCGCACCCGCACCCAAGGCAGTCAAGCTCACCGGGGACAGCCAAAGCGCCGCGGGCGGCGAGAAGAAACGCAGCCGCCATCGGCCCCGCCGCAGAAGCGGCGGCAGTAAGCCCAACGGCGGCACGGAGGCGTAAATCATGCGTAAATTCAACAGCTTGCTGCTGGTCAGCGATTTTGACAACACCCTGGTCTACACCGAGGAGGCCCTGCAAAAGTGCGTGGATATGCCCCCCGTCTCTGACGAAAACCGCGCCGCCATCGAGTATTTCATGGCCAACGGCGGCATCTTTTCCGTGGCCACCGGCCGCGCCAAGCCCGCCTTTGAAACGGTTGTGGACGGCATCCCCATGAACGGTCCCACCGTGCTGTTCAACGGCGCGGCAATCTACGACTTCCCGCAGAAAAAGTATCTGGTCACGGCCTTTTTGCCCGACTCCGTCCGGCAGCATGTCACGGAGGTCGTCACCGCCCTGCCCCAGGTGGCTGTGGAGCTGTACCACGATGACAACACCATCCACGCCCTGAACGCCAACGACGTCACCCGCCGTCATATGCACATCACCCACGCGCCGTCCATTGAGGTAGACACCATGGACGACGTGCCGTCCCCCATCAGTAAGGCCCTTTTCTCCACCGAGGAGGCGCACCTGCCCGCCCTGCTGGACTTTCTGGCCTCCCGGCCCTGGTACCACGACTATGAGGTAGTCCCCAGCGCCGTGACCCTGGTGGAACTGACAGCCAAGGGCGCCAACAAGGGCGGCATGGTCCGGCGTCTGGCGGACCTGCTGGATGTGGCACGGGAAAACGTGATCTGCGTGGGCGACCACGCCAACGACATCAGTATGCTCACCTGGGCCGGCCAGGGCTACGCCCCCGCCAACGCCATTCCCCAGGTGCTGCACACACCCGGCGTCCGCCGCCTGCCCGACTGCCGCGACAACGCCATTGCCCAGCTGATCCGTTCCCTGGACAAGCAGCTTTGAAAAAGACAAAAGCCAAGCCCCCTTTCGGGGCTTGGATTTTTATTTTATCAGGAACAATACAGACCGCGTTTGACCGCCCCGGCCACTGTCCCGTCGCTTTTCATCAAAAAAGTTTTTTCCGAAAACCCGCCGTTTCCCCCCCATTAAAGCCCCTTTTTATAAGGTTTTCTCTTCACAGCAAGGTTTGTTTACAATTTAATCCTTGACGTGAGAGGAAAATCATTGTATCATACGCTTTGTAACTATTTGTAACTTTTAGGGGCTTACACCATGACGCAGGATCAACAACAGAAAAAAGCCGCCGGCCGCGACCCCAACCGGGAGCACATGACCCTATCGGAGCTGTGGCAGCTGTGGCGTGACAATTTAATGAGCTGGCGGAGCTTCTGCGATGAGCACCACGATCTGTTCACCCTGAACATACAAGCGGGCTTCCGCCGCATCGGTCGGTGGCTGTCCGATCTGCGCAGCAATGCGCGGGCTCTGGCGGCCGCCAACCGCGACAGGCGGTTCCCCGAATCCGAATACGGCGCAGCCCAGCTGTTCCTCTTCTTCCGCAGCAGCCTGGAGCGCCGGGCCGCCGCCATACGCGAGGGCTTCTCCAACCGGCGCAAGGCACTGACCTGGATGGGCGGCAAACGCCGCCACTTTTTTGAGAAGATGCATCTGCACCCGGTGGCATTCCTGTGCGGCGCCATGGCCATCGCCGCCGCGGCCACCGTTCTGTCCCTGTACACCCTGGGCGCTCAGGTGACCTATGACGGTCAGGACCTTGGCATCGTCTCCTCCCGCCGCGCCGCCGAAAAGGTGGTGGCGGAGCTGGAGGATGTCACCCGCGCGACCACCGGCGACGGTGGCTACACTGTGGATACGGCGCTGCTCACCGCCGAAACAGGCGTTTTCCCCCGCCGCGAGCTGATCTCCGACGACGAGTTTGAAGAGACACTGAGCGACACCCTCGGCGTGGTGGATTACGCCTATGTCCTGTATGTGGACGGCGAAAAGGTGGTGGCCACCACCCGCTCCGGCGCGCTGGAGGACCTGCTGGAGCAGCTGAAGCTGGGCTATGAGACGGCGGACACGGTGAACGCCTACTTCGCGGAGGAAGTGGACATCCGGCAGGAGTACGTGGAGTCGTCCTACGTGATGAACCTGGGCTACATCGCCGAGATCCTCAACGAGACGAAGGAGGGCGAGGTGACGTACACCGTCACCTCCGGCGACAGCTATTACAGCATCGCGGAGAAATACGACCTGAGCGTGGAAGCGCTGATGAAGCTGAACCCCGGCTATGACCCGAAGATCCTGCGGGTGGGCGATGTGCTGACCATCAGCAACGCCGTGCCCTATCTGACGGTGGTGAACGTGGAGCGGCAGCGGTACGTGCAGGATGTGCCGTACCAGGTGGAGTACACCGACGACGCGTCCATGTATCAGGGTGAGTATAAGGTCACGTCCCCCGGCGTGTACGGCAAGGCGGACATGACCGCCAACGTGACGTACATCAACGGCGAGGAGACGGAGCGCGAGGTGGTGGCCAGCGTGACGCTGTCCCAGCCGGTGACGGAGCAGCAGCTCCGCGGCACGAAGGAGCGGCCCACCTGGTATCCCACCGGGTCGTTCTCCTGGCCCTGCACCGGCATCCTCACCAGCCGGTTCGGCTATCGAAGCCTGCTGGGCAGCACCTACCACAGCGGCATCGACATCGGCAACAGCTACGGCACGTCCATCTATGCCTCCGACGGCGGCACGGTGACGTACTCCGGCTGGATGAGCGGGTACGGCTATCTGATCATCATCGACCACGGCAACGGGTATCAGACGTACTACGGGCATAACAGCAGTTTGGTGGCGTCCCTGGGGCAGAAGGTCCACAAGGGCCAGCTCATCGCCCGCATGGGCTCGACGGGCCGCTCCACCGGCAACCACTGCCACTTCGGCGTCAAGTTCAACGGCACGTTTGTCAACCCGCTGAACTATCTGTAAACCGCAGCGCCCCTGCCCATCGGCGGGGGCGCCGATCTTTCCCTGCGGCAGGGCGCACGTTTCCGGGGTTGCAAAACCCAAAAACTATGGTACAATAGACCTGCGCCTGTATGTATTTCCCCGCCGGCGGCGGTGGAATGGAGAAACCGTTAAAATGAGGTGAAAAAGATGAAAAAACTGATCGCGCTGCTGTGCGCGGTGTGCGCCGCGGCCATGAGCCTGTGCGTCGCCTGTGCCAGCCCCCTCACCGGCGACACCAGCAACATGGGCCTGTGGATCACCCTGGTGGTCGTGGCCGTCATCGCCGTTGTAGTGCTGCTCATCGTGGGCAAAAAGAAGAAAAAATAAACAGAGTGCAGACCGCCCCGGGCCAATGGCCCGGGGCGGTTTTTATTTATTTCGCTTGCCTTTTCTATCCATACATGGTATATTTTAGTTGCATATCCGTTAAAAGGAAAATTCTGGAAAAGGAGAGAACGACATGAAAAAGCTCATCACCCTGCTGCTGGCCCTGGCTATGGTCCTGAGCCTGACTGCCTGCGGCGAACAGCCCACCGGCGCCACCGGTGACGACGGTAATACCGTATCCGCGGAAAGCGATGGCCGCACCCTGTACGAGGCCGCCATACAGCTGGCCTGTGACGGCGATTTTCCCGGCAGCATCGAGGGCCTGAAAAAGGCTGTGGCCGCTGAGGAAACAGATACCTGGACTGGGTGGGACATTTATCTCGCCTATAAGCGCATGGCGCAGCTATACCGCCTGCTGGGTGATACCGAGGGACAGGCGCAGGCGAACGCCGATTGCCTTGCCGCCCGCGGCTTGGAGCCGCTGGGCCTCGATGATCTTTACTTTGAGGGCAACTGTTATTTAGATGAGTATTTTGACGCCTCCCCCTTTGGCAACTGGGGCAACAACGTCCTGATCTACGACCTGAGGGACGGGGATGAGTTTACTTTGGATGAGACCTTCCCCGAAAAGGCTGAGGAAATGGGCTTCGATGCTTTCTTCCAGTGGGCGGATGAGTGTATGCGTACAAATCTGTACGCCCTGGTCAGCGCCGCTTCATTTGATAGCGTGACTTTGGACAGCTATATGCAGGCCAATTCCAAAAAGGAGGTTCGGCTTGAATCACCGTTTGTCACCTTTTCCGCCTGCGGGGTAATGACCGGCATGACCCGGGAGCAGGTCTACGCACAGCTTCAAATGACGCCCTGGTGTCAAGCTCTTGTCGATCATTCCTCCGCAAGGTTTGATTGGAATCCTGTGGTATTCCCCGATGGTTCTGAGGAATATCGTTTGAGTGTCGACACCCGTAGAGCCTCTGAGGGCGACATTGTCTTTTTCGATATGTCGAGTCACAGCGGTCTTTCATTGAAATTCGAAAACGATGTGCTGACCTGGATGCAATACTATGAGACCAAAATTGACTGAAGCAGCCAAATAAATATCCCCCGGCCTAGCCGGGGGTATTTCTTAGACGGGCGAAGCCCTAT
>OIZE01001871.1_pt1 | contig 12071 bp, 10 predicted proteins | sample 1588421 | NCBI WGS metagenome assembly OIZE01 (sample SAMN03283251) | human gut metagenome | biome: human-associated habitat; material: feces | host: Homo sapiens | place: USA | collected 2013
GGCCTCTTTGCTCCAAGAGTTACCAGGTTAGGAGTTTCACCTAACTAAATCAACTGCACCGAACTGGCGCACCATAATCATTCTCCCGTTAGTTATATCTAACTTTATGGTTAGTATACTCTAACTTAAGGCGTTCCTCAAGAATAAATTACGCCAATAGCGATTAATAAGTTGTTTAATCTTTTCTTTCATGCTTAGATAAGGATACAAAAAAGAACATACAAATATGTAAGTTCTGGAGAATTTTGTAGTAAAAACTACCTACAAACTTTGTGAGAGTTGGCGTAGGTAGTTTTTATATTGTTTATTCATTTCTTTTTGATTAATTCAATAAGAAGCTGAATCACAAAGCCAATTAATATCGTATAAAAGGCTGCATGTGGTGTCACAATGACATTTGGATAGGCTTTTAATATCAATAAGTCTCGATTCTTGATGACATTTTCAATCCCATCAATCAACGCATTTGTATCAATAATTTCACCACGTGATGTATTGATCATTAATACGCCCTTTTTTTTCTGTTTATTTACAACCTCTTTCTTATGATATACTTCTAGTATGTGTACAAGCTTTCGATATACACCTAAAGCAGCCAAAGCCTTTGGTTTAGAAGAAAAAGACATTCATCCAAGTGACAAATGTCTTGTACTTACTCGAAACCAAAAGAAAATGGTGCCATTTGGGTATAAAACCAACAATTTAATTTTAAATGCTAGACAAGAAACACTTCTTGAAAAGCCTTTATTTAAAGATTCCATGCATTGTATTGTGCCTGCAGGAAGTTTCTACGAGTGGGATTTAGGTAAAAATAAAGTGGAATTTTATTGCGATCACATTCTCTATTTTGCAGGAATTCTTGTTGATAATCACCTTGTCATTATTACCACAAATGCCAATGCATATGTAAAACCTGTGCATTCTCGAATGCCAGTCATACTTGAAAAAGAAGATATAGATCCTTGGTTAAAAGATATTTCTAGAACTAAAGAAATTTTATCCAAACCAGGCATTGCACTTCAAGAAAAGCAGCTACAAGAACCACTTTTCTAAAGGAGATCTTATGAATATTACAGAGTTTCAAAAATCTAGATTCGGACTTTTTATCCATTGGGGAATCTATTCCATTCCAGCACGAGGTGAATGGGTCAGAAGCAACGAAGAAATGAAAGAAGAAGAGTATATTCCTTTTGCGAATGAATTTGATCCAGATCTATTTGATCCACACCAATGGGCTAAATTGGCCAAAGCAGCTGGTATGAAATATGCCGTAATGACTGCCAAACACCACGATGGATATTGTATGTTTGATACAAAGACTACAGATTGGAAGGCAAATCATGATTATGTCAGAGAATTTTTAGATGCCTTTCGACAAGAAGGATTAAAAGTCGGTCTATATTATTCCCTACTTGATTGGCATCATCCGGACTATCCTCACTATAAAGATCGACATCATCCAGAAAGAAACAATGCAGAATATGATAAACCGATTTGTTTTTCAAACTATTTGAATTATATGCATACTCAAATCAAGGAATTACTTACAAACTATGGAAAGTTGGATATCATGTGGTTTGACTTTTCTTATGACAATATGACAAAAGATGTTTGGGATGCGAACAAAATCGTATCTATGGCAAGAACTTACCAACCAGATATGATCATTGATAATCGTCTAGAAGGAGATGGTGTACATCCAGGAACCATTATGGATGCACATCCTAGTTTTACAGCTGGTGATTTCACTTCGCCTGAACAAATGATTCCACCACAAGGTTTACCTGTTCCTTGGGAAGCTTGTATCACTATGAATGAGCATTGGGGATATTGTGCAAAAGATACAAATTATAAATCAGCTAAACTAATCATCCGTACTCTAGTTGAATGTGTATCCAAGGGTGGAAATATGATTTTAAATGTGGGACCAAATGCCAGAGGTCAATTTCCTAAAGAATCTATCAATGTGTTGAATGAAATCAGCAAATGGATGAAACTGAATCAAGATTCGATTTACGGCTGTACAAAATGTGATCTTGAAAAACCAGAATGGGGAAGATATACACAAAGGGGAAATAAAATCTATGCGCATATTTTAGATGAGAGCATTTTTGATATACCTGTTAAAATCAAAAAAGAAAAAATCCAAGGAATAAGAAGATTGTCTGATCATTCTCAAATCAAAATTCAAACGCCTTGGAACGCAGAAAGTTTTCCTGACTATACATTTATCCATATTGATTCCAATTCACACCAGTGTCCAGATCCAATTGACACAGTGATTGAAATCACATTAAGAGACTAGCTTAAATTTCGGCTAGTTTCTTTTACTATATATATTGGTCTTTGTTTGCTTTCCATATAATCTTTTGTCGTATATTGACCTAAAATAGCTACAAACAACATTTGAAGCCCGCTCAAAAACAGAATCAAACATACTAAATGAAACATGGACGTGACATGTACTAACAATCCAAACAAAGTCATTAAAATCGATGAAATCATAATGGCTGTTCCAATATTACCAATCCATACAATCGGCGCTGTAGAAAAGGAAAACATACCTTCCATCGCATATGCGAATAGTTTAGAGAAATTCCATTTAGAATTACCTGCTGCTCGTTGTACATTATGAAATTCAATCCATTTTGTATCAAATCCTACAAAAGAAAATAATCCTTTCATATAGCGATTGTATTCTTTTAATTCTAGAATCGCATCCACCATTTGTCTTGACATCATACGAAAATCACCACAACCATCGCTCATATCCATTTTACACATCTTCTGCATCACCTTATAAAAAGTATGCGATAAGAAATTACGAATCTTACCTTCACCCGTACGATCCACTCTTTTTCCTGCACAACAATCGTAGCCTTCTTCACTAACCGCCTTATACATTTCTTTTAATAATACAGGAGGATGCTGCAAATCGGCATCCATGATCACAACATAATCGCCACTTGATTTCTTTAATCCTGCAAACATGGCAGCTTCTTTACCGAAGTTTCTAGAAAAAGAAACAAATTCACAACGATCATCCTTTAAGCTCAATGCTCTTAATATATCTTTGGTATGGTCCTTGGATCCATCATCCACAAACAACAATTCATAGGTGATTCCATCTATTTCATTCAATACTTCGCTTGTCTTTTTGTAAAACACGGAAAGAACTTCTTCTTCATTAAAACAAGGAACGACAACACTAATTTTGTTCATACAACATTTCCTCCTTCTTAGAAAATATATGAGATTTACATAAGAAATAATTGGCTAAAACGGTAATCACACTGACTAAAATCTTAGATAATAAATTTGAAATATGTACGCCATCAATACAAATGGCCAATAGTAGATTTTCAACAAGTAATGTCATAAATCGTAGTCCAAAAAACTCGATACACTCTTTTTTCATATCATTACTTGAATGAAATACAACTTTACGGTTTGAAAAATACGCAAAAATAACGGCAACCAACCAAGCTAAACTATTACTTATCAACCAATCGATTCCTATTTTTAAACAAATAAAATAAACAATATAATTCACAAGAGTTGTCATAACTCCCACAATTCCATAACTTATAAATTCTTTGACTTTTTCCATATCCAAAATCCTCCTATTATAATGAAAAGAACGCTTATACCCAGTCCCGCATTCTTAAATGGCGCATGAAATTGAATCATAATTGTATGGCTTCCTTTTTTTATTTTGCATCCCACAAAAGCCTTATTCACAATTTCAATATTCTGTTTTTTTCCATCTATATATATTTCATATCCCTTTTCATAAGGATATGAAGTTACTAAATACCCATCTTTAGATATTGTTACTTTCCCCTTAAATATAGAAGTTGTCTTTAATGGTTTTACTTTAGTTACAACTCGGTCAAACACATTCATATCACATGTATAAACACGGATATTGGATATCTTATATTTTCCTTTGGATAAAGTAACATCAAATTGTTTCAATTCTTTTTTAGAAAGAATATACGTAAAATGTTTATTCCCATTTGGATACACAGAATGTTTTTTTGACAATGTATTCTTCATTCCGTTTATGGATATCGAAATCTTTTTATCTGTATAATTCTTTACATCAAAATCAATACAGATCAGCTTATTTTTAGTATCAAAATCAATGGGTATTGTTTTTTTTATTTTCCTTTTGTTCTGAATCACAATCGATTGATCTAAATTCTTTATAAGTTTCATCTTTGAGGCATAATCATTACTTGTTTCACCATTCACAATCGTGCGATTATAGATGGTATCCAAATTATATGGATAAAAGAGTTTATCAAACTCAGATTCACTCATCGTATCACTTGTGACATAGACCATTGGAAATACATTTTTATTCTTTAATAATTTATATTTTCCTTTACTATCTACTTCTTTATATCCATATAAATTAGAGTCTTTACTCAATACATTTTGAATCCCCATCATACTCAAATATAAATAATTCTCACTATCTGTTATGATTGTTCGATTGGATTGGGAAATCGGACTTTTTATAATGTCATAAATGAAAGTGTTATATAAAGAATTGCTTGTTGACGTATAACTTGATGCCTTCATTTCTTTTAAATCATATATGTGATTGACACTGTAACCCACCTGATCTAAATCGGCTGTTCGTTGATTCAAATCATTTCCTTGAATTAATTTTTGTTTATCCTTGGAATACATTGAATTATAGAGTTTTAAATCTAAGCACTGATTGTAGTTGAATCCTGTAAAAACAATCATAGGTACAAGGGCATACATCATTAAACATTCTTTTTTATCCATAAAGTAATAGCCTATAAATACAAGTGAAATTAATAATCCAAGAAGCATTGTTTTGGTGCAAAGAAATAAACTAGCTAAAACAAGTAAACCCTTATTCAACTTTCTTTCTTGTAACCAATAGGAAAGGATCATAAGCACGAGTGGTAAACATAGCACCAATATTTTTGTGCGTGCATATAAAGTTCCATTCAATATATAAGAGAACATTGGGAAAACAAACATTAAAATCAACAGAATCGATAGTTTCCTTGTCTTTTCAAATTGAATTCCTTGAAATAGGGCAATCCAGCTAATCACAGTCAATCCACATCCATAGCTATCATAGACAAGTCCTTTTAGAGTAAAGTTTGGAATTAATAAATTAAATAGGTTGGTTTGTACAACAGATTTATGATTGTTTAAAATCAAATATCCGGTTGGTAGCCATAAAATTGTAGCCATACCAACACCAATAAGAATCGGAATCAGAATATCTTTTATCGTATGGTTTTGATCATAATCATATAAAAGCAAAATCAATATCATGCCTGGCGTATAGAAATAGTTATGGAAAAGTGCCATACATACACATAGGCTAATCCATTGTCTTTTATTTTTATCTATTAAAATCATCGAAAGAAATAAAAAGGGAAGAATTTCTATAAACATGATTTGTTGGTGGGACTGAAAGAAGCAATTGGCGCATATGCAACATATGCTTGAAAAGAAACGAATCGAATCTTTGTATCCTTTATTTCTTAGCCAGCAATAACAAAGTCCTCCTGTAGATGACCATAGAAGTGTTGCATAACCTATAATAAAGAAATGTATTGGAATATTTGGAAATAAATAAGAAACTAAAACATCTGGCCTTAATAGTCCATAATATGAAAAACTAAAGGCATTGGTTTGTCCTTGAAGATTCGCAAAACTATCTGGAAGTAATTGTTGGGTCTGTCGAAAATAGTCTGCCAAAGATATATGTTGGGATAACCAATCTAACTTTGATCCATACATGGAATATGTGGATACACAGAGTACAAATAAAATGGGTAATATAAATAGTATTGTAATGTAAAACGTATCTCTCTTTTTCATGGTTTTACTATACAAAATAAATCTTAAGTATCGACAAAAGGAAATATTAAACTTTCATAAATATATTAAGAAGATTTAAGAAATGCATAAGTAGAGTGTTAAGAAATGTTTGATAGAATTTTTTTGGTGATGAAAATGAAAAAGTTATTATTATGCATCTTAAGTTTAATGCTTTGTCTAAATACATCCGTAATTCATGCCCAAGAGCCTGAATCTTTAATGATTGTGGCCCATCCAGATGATGAAACAATTTGGGGTGGATCTCATTTAATCAATGGAAATTATACGGTTTTATGTATTACGAATGGAAACAATAAAAAAAGAAAAAAAGAATTTATGAAGGTAATGGAGAAGACACATTCTAAAGGAATTATTTTATCTTTTCCAGATAAGACAAAGGGGAAGCGTGATAACTGGAAGTCTTGTAAAAAGGATATTCAAAGAGAGATAAAAAAAGAAATCGATTCCAAAGACTGGGACAAAATTGTAACGCATAATCCGGATGGAGAATATGGGCATATCCATCATAAAAAGGTATCTAAGTATGTTACCATGATTTTAAAAAAAGAAGATAAGACAAATCAGCTTGTATATTTTGGTACGTATACATCAAAGAAAAACAAGGCTGAATTAAAGAATGAAAAGAAATTATCCAAAAAAGATTATGATAAGAAATTGGATATCATTCAATTGTATTCTTCGCAATCGAAAGTGATGGATCATTTACATCATATGTTGCCTTATGAAAATTGGAAACCCTATAGTAATTGGGGTAAAATAGAATAAAAGAAAGGGGATGTGAACATGCAGACGCGTATTTTAGTGGCGGATGACAATGCAGAAATCCGTGAAATATTAAGAATTTTATTAACTGGCGAAGGCTATGAAGTGATTGAAGCCAAAGATGGAAACGAGGTCCTTCAATTGTTTGATTCTTCCATCGATTTAATCGTCCTTGATATTATGATGCCGAATATGAATGGTTACCAGACTTGTTTAAAGCTTCGTGAAACAAGCAATGTCCCTATCTTATTTTTAACAGCCAAAGGATTAGATTCGGATAAGACGCTTGGTTTTTCAAGTGGTGCCGATGACTATTTGGCAAAGCCTTTTTCGTATAGTGAATTAACGGCAAGAGTTAAAGCTTTACTTCGTCGTTATCAAGTCTATAAGGGTAAAAAAGAAGAAATATTACTTGATACAGAAAAGGATTTAAGTATGGATGGTCTTACTTTGCGTTATGCCCAACAAAATGCAGAGGTCAATGGAAAGGAAGTTGAATTAACGGATATTGAATTTAATATTTTGAGTACGTTGATGAAGAATCCTAAACAAATTTTTTCAGCTGAACAATTGTATGAAAAAGCATGGAATGAGCCGTATTATTATTCGGCAAATAATACAATCATGGTTCATATTCGTAATCTTAGAAAGAAAATCGAGAAGGATCCCGCCAATCCAGTATACATAAAAACAATTTGGGGAAAGGGGTATCGTTTTGAATAAAAAAATAACGAGACTGTATCTTTCCCTTCTTGTTTTTTTATTGAGTTTTTTCGCAATATATTCTCAAAGATTTGTCGTATACGATTATTTAAATACTCATTATAAGTATTCTGATACTTTATCTAAAGAAAAAATAAAAGAGGCGAAAGCTTATTTAGATGAACAAGAACAAGTGGATTTTATGAACCACACTCAAATTCGTAAAGATTTAAATCAATTATTAAAAAAGGGAAGTTATCAAGTCATTTTATATAAAACAAAATCAAATAAACCAGATGATAAAGTCATCGATTCTATACTTTCGTTTTGTGGCCGTACTCCTTTAAAAAATGCACAAAAGTATAATATTTTTATAAAGAGTTCAAGTAAAATGAGTTGTATTGAGTGGTATCCATCTTTCACGAATTATTATCATTCTTATCGTATTTTCGACTGTATTTTAAGTCTTATTATAACAATTCTTTTTTATTTACTTTTAAAAAATCTTAAACCACTCCGTTCAAAGAAAAACGTCTTCTATTCCTTATCCAGTCGTATGATGTTCTCTTTTCTTTGTGCAACATTGTTGGTATTAACTTCTTTTTCATTTCTATATTTAAATCGCAGTGCTGTCTTTGAGTTTTTAATGGATACTTTTTATCAATCGGAAGATTATTCTTCTTATGTAAAGAAATTAGAAAAACAACTCCAAAATTTTGATTTAACGAAAGAAAACAAAAAAGTCATCAATCATATATTAAAAGAAAATGCACTCAATCATGCGTATGTGGAATTATATGATCAGGATGGAATCTATTTTACGGACAAATCTCCTTTAAGCAGCAATAATTTATTGTTGTTATATAGTTTTGATGATTTGGATGTCTTGGAAGCCCCGTTGTACTATGATTATCCAATACATTTTAAAAACCAATCCGTTTATTTATATATCACTTCATTCCCTATGATTCCATTCCAAATTCCTTATATCATTCTTTCACTTTTGATTTCTTTCTCTTTTTATTTAATTATCCTGCAAAGTTTTATTCGTAAACGAATTCAGTCCATTCAAAATTTACAAGAAGATGTCTTTACTTTAGCAATTGGAGATTGGAATCATGAAATCAAAGTAAGTGATAAAGATGAGATTGGACGTTTAGCCCAGGACTTGAATCAAATGCGCATTGCCTTTCTACAAACGATGGACAATGAACAACAGGCGCGTGTTGCGAATAAAGAATTAATTTCTTCTTTATCTCATGATTTAAGGACTCCGTTGACAACATTAAAGGGATACCTTGAAATCATGAATTTAAAAAAGGATGATATTGAATTTCGTGATCAATATCTTCAGAAGTGTTTAGCTAAAGTTGAAGAAATCACCTATCTTTCAAATAAAATGTTTGAGTATTCTCTTGTCTTTTCAACAGAATATAATTCAGATCTGACAAATATACCCGTTCAAAGAGTCATGGATACATTGGTGGATCATATTCAGTATTTAAGGGAAATGGATCTACACATTTTATATGAACCTCTACAAACTTCTCTATCTATGGATGCGAATTTTGCGATGATCCAAAGGATATTAAACAATGTATTTTCAAATATTCAAAAGTATTGTGATCCTTGGAAAGATATCGTGATTCAAACAACAATTGAGGAAGATCAATTAAAAATGAGTTTCACAAATTCAATCAATCGTCATTTGGATAAAGTAGAAAGTAATGGAATTGGTTTAAAGAGTGTTAAAAAAATGATAGAACTCCATCATGGAACTTTCTATCTAGATGAAACAAATGATTTATTTACGATTGTTTTAACTTTCCCTATTCATCAGTAAGAGTCATTCTTACTGATTTTTTTATTACGAAAACAAAAATAATGTGCTATTATGATTGACGTTCGCTTTTTGGTACATATTGGAAACATCTTTGATTGAACAACACAAAAAGTCATATAGGAGGAGAAAATATATGCCAAAAACTAAATTTGAGAATATTGTATTCACTTTAATAATGTCTTTTTTGATGGTTTACGCCATGATTTGTTACAACATCGCTTTAAATATGGGTGGTATGTCCAATCAAGTCTTTTTGTTAGCCTTTCATGAATTGGTTATCATGTGGCCGGTTGCTTTCATTTTAGAATTTTTCTTTGTCGATAAATTAGCCCATCACTTTGCCTTTAAAGTTGTAACACCTAGCGATCGACCTTTCTTCATCACACTTGCGATTTCATTCTACATTATTTGTATCATGTGTCCTGTTATGAGTTTGATTGCGACCATTCTATTCAAAACACCAGGTGTCCAAATTATTTCAGTTTGGTTTATGACTATTTTATTTAATTTTCCAATGGCTTTCTTTTGGCAGATTTGTTATATTTAAGTGGCGAAAACTTCAAAGCTTGCTGTGGAGATGAAAGCCACTTTTCGTATTGTATAATGCGTATAAAAAATATATAATATATGTAGAAATAGTTCGGAGTTGATATCATGCCTAGACCTAGAACAAACAATGTTCAAATCAATATTGCCATTCCTAGTGAATGGAAAAAAGAACTGGAAAACCTTGCCAGAATCTATTCGGTTGAAGAAGGTAAAACGATTACTTTTCTGGATTTGATGCGTAGAGGTATTAAAGAAAAGTATCAGTTAAAAGATGTGAATGATCATGAAGAATGAGAATTATCATTGTGCTTCTCATTGTAAGTATTTAGTTCAGTATCATATTATATGGTGTCCAAAGTTCAGATATCCAGTTTTGAAGGATGGAGTAGATGAAACCTTAAAGAAGATCCTTTCTGAAGTTTGTGATGCGTATGGATATATTATAAAAGCTTTAGAGGTCATGCCTGACCATATACATATTTTTGTAGACTGTCCTGTAACAGTTGCACCTTATGATGTTGTTCGAACATTGAAATCTATGAGTGCAATCCAATTGTTGAAGGCGTATCCGGAATTGAAAAGATTCTATGCGAGATGTGGAAAATTATGGTCAAATGGATATTTTATATCTTCTGTAGGGCATATCAGTGAAGCTGCAATCAAGAAATATATCGAGGAGCAGAAAAATGATACAACCCGAATTGAAAGCCTATCGTAGATGTTCAGATAGACATGTATTAGTATTGGAAACGAATCTGACTTATGTAGAGAAGTGTCAGGTTTTTCATTATGCCGATTTGATCCGTAAGGCTGGTAATGAGCTGACTGGAATCATGAAAAAAAGATATGATCAGCTTGTTCGTACGAAAAGGTATCGCAAGTTAAAAAGTCTTTATAAGAAATATAAGGATGCCGATAATAAGAAGGCGTTAAAAGATGTATGTGATCAGATGAAGGAAATGCAGAAACAGTATGATGTGACATGGGATTACTGCAGAACTTCAATGATTCCCATTGGAAAGAAATATGGAATCGATGCTATATTTGCACTAACGAAAGCGGAGGATGTATTTCATGGAATCGAAAAATGTCTTTATTCGGATGGAGAAACGATTCATTTTAAAAAGCGTGGAGATCTTCCTTGTATTCGTGCTAAACAGATAAATCGAGGAATCATAATGAAACAAATGAATTTCAAATTCAAGGATATGGAGTTTGGTGTAAGAATCAAAGACCGCTATGAACAAGAGGAAGTGGAAGCTGTACTTTATTATTTGAAGAATGCAGAATTAATGGATTCTATAGCGGCAAATACATATAAGGAAACCAATATCTGTGTTTCAACATACAGACCTTGTTACGTGAGTCTTGTATGTAAAAAGATTCGTGGTAAGTTAAGAGTCTATGTACATATCACAATCGAAGGTTTATCTAAACCGAAACAGGATCGTTTTGGCAATTTTAAACACAACAAAGGAAAAGGCATTGTTGGATGTGATATTGGAACACAGACGATTGCGTATACAACAGAAACGAAAGCTGGTTTAAAGAATCTAGCAGAAAGAGGAAGTTCAATTGAAGTCAATGAACGAAAAGAAAGACGGATCTATCGTGCAATGGACAGAAGTCGTAGAGCAATGAATCCAGACAACTATAATGAGGATGGAACTATCAAAAAAGGAAAGAAGAAGTGGACATACTCGAATCGCTATAAGAAATTGAGAACGAAACATACAGAACTATGCAGAATCAATGCGACCAATCGACATTTAGCTATCAATGAAGATGTAAATGAATTAAGAAGCTTAGGGGATGTTTTTGTGACAGAACCAAAGAATGCTAAGAAACTGCAGAAGAAAGCTAAAACTGGAAAGCGAAAGAAAAGATTTGGAAGATCTATAAAAAATAGATGTCCAAGCTATTTTCAAAGTCAGGCTAAAAGAAAGTTCAGAATCTATGTTGAAGTACCAAATGATTATAAGGCAAGCCAATATGATCATACGAGTGATACATATATCAAAAAGTCGTTGTCGCAAAGGATGTATAAACTTCAAGATGGAACAATGGTACAAAGAGATCTATATTCATCCTTCCTTTTGTATTGCATCGATCTAAATACAAACAAAATCGATAAGAACAAGTGCATTTATGAATTTGAGAATCAGTATAAAAATCAAAATGAAACGATAGAGTATATCCAGATGAATCAGATCAAAGTCATGAATAGTGGAATAAGAGTAAATTAAATACATGTTAAATTGGGAGATTGACTATGCTTCCATGTAGAGATACAGAAAACAATCGCTAATGTGCT
>OIZE01001876.1_pt1 | contig 12048 bp, 13 predicted proteins | sample 1588421 | NCBI WGS metagenome assembly OIZE01 (sample SAMN03283251) | human gut metagenome | biome: human-associated habitat; material: feces | host: Homo sapiens | place: USA | collected 2013
AAGGACAAGCTGACATAGATTTCAGCCTGAAACCCTTTTGCCAGAAGATTTACCGAACCAGTGTGTTAACTATGGATGGTGTAGCGCTGTCACTAGAGGGTATTTAACCATAAAACGTTTTCACAGTATGCATTAGACAAGGCCTGCCTTAAAAAGAAGGCCTTGTCTAATACTCTCTTGAGCCCGTAGCACCTCGTTGGTTTTGGTATTTTCCCGCATAGGGTTGCTGTGCAGAAGTCAGTGTCTTAACAAAAATCAGCTGACCTATCCTATATCCAGCACGGAGTTCGATTATAGCCTTACTGGCGTTAAATATTTCCAACGTTATTTCACCAGAAAATCCAGGCTCAATCCATGCTGCATTTTGAACAAATAGCCCCATTCTTCCCAGCGAACTTCTTCCTTCAACAAAAGCCGCAATATCTGTTGGCAGTGATACATATTCCAGTGAAGATGCCAATACAAACTGCCCTGGAAGCAAATTAAAACACGCTTGAGTAAACTTTTTGTATTCCAACTTTTCTCCCAGACTGACTGTCTTGCCCTCATTCTCTTCCAATGTGCAGAAAGTATTTCCGAGGCAAATGTCAACACTAGCAGGTTGAATTTGCTCCATGTGAATTGGATTTACTATGAGCTCTCTTTTATTGATATATTCCAGAATATCGCCGTCTGATAAAACCATGTATTCCTCCGAAATATAAATTTTTGACTGTCATATCTCCTTATATAACTTATCCAATATTTTTTTGATTGATCAATGATGCTCATTTTCTATCCTCAAAGAACCGCCTCAAGTCGGCGGGAAACTCACGTCAACGTTGACGACGTTCACATTCACCGACGTGAAAAAGTCGAAGGAAACTTGGATCTGTTTCCAGAAGCCTAGGTGAAGCTCCAAACTCCACCGAGACACATATTTTTTCGAGTCGAGCACGAAGCTCAGATTCCGCAAGTTCTCAGCAAACAGGCAATCGACATAAAGAGGCTTGAAAAAATTCACGCCGGCCTCGCTCCTGGCAATCAGCTCGAATGTTTGAGCCATTTGCTGCGCGTAAACCATCGACTGCGAAAAACAGTCAATCTGCCAAACCGTTTCGACATACTCGCTGTAGTTCACCGCATCGACAGGGGCCTTCTGCCACTCCTCGACGTTCGTTCCTCGTCGCCCCATAAACAGAGGCGTGTAGATACAAAAATCCCCGCCGTCGGCAGGGAGACTTTGATCGTTCGCGTTTCCGGGTATGACGTGCAGCCCGTCGTCAGTGAGCGCAGGCGTAGAGAAGTTCAAAAGAAACTGCTCGACACCCGCAAAGAGCTGCGCTTGCGTTAAATCAACCACCGCCGCCATTTCCGCCCTCCTCTACGATGTTTAACGCCGGGGGAGTCGTCTGCAAAATCACTTGCAATGACACCCATCCGGACTCTGTAAAGTCCTCGACGACAGCATCGACGTACCAATAGTTTCCGTTTGCATCTAGGACATAATCGCCAGTCCTAGACAGAGGCCTCCACGCGCCCCAAGGACGATCCCCAGGGGCGGACGTCGAATAGAGATACAGCTTGCGCACCGTCTCGGAAAAAGAAACGCGCTCCGTCTGCACAATCTCATCAGGCTTGATGCTTTGCACCTGCCCCCGTACAGAAACCCCCGCCGCAACATTCGGCACGTTTTGCATTGTTACCGGATCTCGCGAGAAGGTTCCAAGTGAACGGTAAAGCGTCAACGTCTGATCGGCATTGTTGAACGTCACCGCGCCGCGAACGATTTGATGAAGGTTCAGGCTCATTGAGTCCTCTGAACGCAGTAAATAGATAAAAAAAAGACGCCGATCTCTCGGCGTCCCGTTCGTTGGTGATCGAACTTACTTTTTCATACCATCAAGACAGCCTTCCGTAAGCTGCTTTGCTTGGTTGAACTGATCCTCTTCGACCTTTTTGAATTCCTGAAAGCTTTTTACGGCTTTCTCCGGTGCGTTTTCCGTAAGCTCAACCTCTCCGTCTTCATCATTGAAACGATACCACGACGGATTTGTCATAAAGTAGGGTCTTTCCTGCATTACAGCCTCATCTGACTCAAAACCTTCCTCATCGCGTTTCCGATGGGGTTTGGATTGCCGCTGAAGGCATTTGCCACAGCCTCTGCAATGAACTCTGCCGGAGAGCTCCGACCGTATTCACTCATGTGCTTCTCAATTATAGCTTTTTGCGTCTTTTCTTTCGACTCTTCCTTGGCAACTCGAAGAATGTCCGAGCGGAGATTTTTAAGGGCTTCGCTACGCAATTTTCGCCATCTCCAACGCGCGTCCCACTCGCTCAGCTCGCCGCTTTGAATACGATTTTCAAGCGTTTTCTCATAGAACGCATTGTGGATGACGTGCCCCATCTCGTGAGCAATGGTGTAAGACAAGTAGTTTTCAGGCGCACAAGGCATCGCCCATCGACTTTCTACGTCCCTCTTCATCTGCTCAAGAAGCTTTTTCTCGTCCTTGAACCAATCCAGGCTCAAAAAGAGCTTTTGATCTCCTCGGCTTGACACTTCAACCTGCGCCATAGCCACAGAGCGAAGCTCCTTACTCGAAACATCAAGTACCCTGTTGTCTTTTGAGTTTAAATAGTCCGAAAGCCAAGGAACAAACTCAACGATTTCAGCGACCTTCTGAGCACTTTGTTTTGCTACGTTTTCCGGAAATCTTTCAAACGCCTTCTCGTTAATTCTGACCCCCTTGCGAGAAAGCTTCTGATATACCGACTCTTCTGCTTTTGGTTCTTGCTTTTGTTGCGCAGCTGGAACGGCGGCCTTTGTTGCCGATCCCTCTTTGTTTTGGTGAGATCGAGCAATCGTCATCTGAGCCCCGTGCTGCTCTTCTTTTCCGCGCTTAGGAACGGCAGAAATGTGGCGTCCGTTAAACTTTCCGCCCATGCCGCCAAGAACCTCTCCGGTTGACGACTCGATTAAAACTGGCTGCCCTTTGGCTTTGTCTCCACCCTTCGTCATACCCTTGCCGTTGGGGTGAACAGTAATCCACTTTGCCTCATCTTGAGCAAGCCACCCGAGACGGTGTTTCCGGCCAAAAGAAAAAGCCATGCCTGCGCGGAAAGCCGCGCCCAAACGTTTTGCGTCTGTCATTTGATTTCGTACCCGATTGATTGCAATAGCGTGCCGGAAAGAAGGAGTGCCTTGTCTCGTCCTGCACCGGAATCGCTTTCGATCTTGCGCTTTCTGCCGGATGAGGTTGTTGAAAACTTCCCCTCGTAGAGCTTTTTTGTCAGCGGACTCCGGTCCGGAAACTTCTGCTTGTCCGTTCCGTTGTTCTTGATGGTTTCTTGAACATCCACCTGAGCCTGTCTCGCAACCAACTCAATGATCTTTGGCAGTTGTTGAACACCGATTGTCTTGATCCCTTGTGCGATCAAGTCGCGCCACTCTTCTTTCTTGGCGTCTGCCGTCCCGCGCAGAAAAGGACGGGGCGGGCTACTCAGCGTCATTCCAGGCTTGATCGGCGCATTGGCAAATCCGTTTTTTTTGACGCTGTAATTTAGCCTTCCGCTCAAGTAGACAGACTGTTTTGGCGTCACTCGTTGCACCCATCCAAACTCGTTGTAAGCCGCATAGGTCGCAACTTCAGGATCATCAATGATTCCCACCTTGAAAGCCGTTCCCTTTTCTGCGGGCTTCGCCAATGTGGCCAATTTCTTAATGGTTTCGGCGTTCTTGACAGAGATTTTGACAGTCGGCTTCATTCGTCACCCCCACGGGTGAAAGTCTCGGCCGCCGTAGAGTCGGCAGGCCACGCGATACCGCTGCGTCAGCACCCAAAAGAGCGCGCCGCACTTCGTCTGATTCCACCACTGCCCAGACTCCGACTTGATGTTGAGGTTGTCAAAGGAAGTGGAGACGCTGCCTTGAGACGCAGAAGACAAGCGCCCGGGCTGGGAAAGTCCATTCGTCTCAAGTGTCACGAGGTGGCACAGAGCTGCATTGAGGATGGGTCCATTTTGCGGCTCTGGGTAAATGAAATTCCCTTGTCCGTCGCCCAACATAGATTCAATAACGCCCCACAGAAATTTCAACTGGTCATCAGAGACGACCTCATCCGTCAATGCTGGGTAAATCGCACGGAAGTTTTCAAAATTCATCACGTAGGGCGTCATTGCTTATTCCTCTTTCTTTTCCTTCACACCCTCGGCCTTCGGGTCGATGGGTTCAAGGCCGTTTTTCATCTCGGCGATTTCCGAGGCCGCAGCCTTGAATCCTTTCTTGTCACCAACCGGGTAGATGCAAGGCATACGGCCATTTCGACCGATAAAAGCAATTTCCTTACCGTGCATCTTGACAATTGCGTCCCAATCCTTCTTCAGCAACGTGACGCAAATAGCGTTTCCAGGGAGGGCAAGGATGCCGCTCTTTTTTCCCTTAAGCGCAGAGTTGATGCCGGGGAAAATGACGGTCTTGGTTGCACCATTTCCACAGGGCACATCGGTGAACTTGAGACCGAAGGGAAGGTTGCAGGCAATCGCAATGGTTTCTTCCTTTTCCGAAACCTCCTCGGGCTCTTTTTCGAGCGTGCTACCAACGATGTCCGCCGTTTCAACCTGATCGGCGTTGATCTTCTTTTTACCAGCCATTTTTAATCCTCAAAAAGAAAACGGGACGAGCCGGAGCTCGCCCCGCCTGGCAAGAAAAAAGCCGCAATCGCGGCTCCTCACATTTCCTGCTCTAAGTTGAACGGTTTAGATACCCGTCATCGTTGCCACAAGATTCGGACGACGAATGACGCAGCCGAACGTGGCGCCCCAAGCCTTCTGCACCCAGGACGACGAGTAGTTCTCAACGTTGCCGAAGCGCATCTTTTCAGCGTAGACGTTTTCAGCGGTCGGCTCATCAAGCAGTTTCGGGACGGTCAGATAAAGCATCGACCCGGAATCAGTGCTGAGCTCGGGGAGCTGGATCACCTTCATGTTGGGGTAGTTGCTCTTGAGCAAATTGAAGGCGGTCAGGCCAAACGAGTTCGGGATCGAAAGGTAGTTGTAACGATCCGAAGCAACCGCAAGAACCATGTCCGTGTTCTGATCCACGTTGCCGGCGTTGTTCCCCATAAGCGAGGTCACCAACTTGGCAATGTCGTTGAAAATCACATTGGAAATCGTCGCCGCGTTCCCCTGATCCGCAACCTTTCCTTCCCACGTCGTCTGCGAATTGACTGAAACCGGCGTCTCAGACTCGTTCAAATTCGGGTCGTTGAGTGCGCCATAAACCATCTTGTTGGCCACGCCGTAAAGGTAGAAGCGGTTGTGCGCACGGGCAAGAATGCTGGCCGCCGCACGCTGCTTGGCGCCTGCGTAGTCGAGCTTGGCCTGACCGGCGGTTTCCTGCTCGCGCAGGCCGTATTTCAGGCTGGTCTCGAAAACGAAGTTCTCGCGAACCGGGAAGTTGTAGTTGACACTAGACGACACGGAGTTGGTGAAATCCGAATAGGGCGTGACGTCGCCCGTGATTTCCTCAACCGGGAAGTTCATGAAGGTGTTGACCCACGTGCCCTTACGCGCCTCAGGGAAAAGCTGAGTCGCGTTCATCACGGCAAAGAGAATCGTCGTGATCTGCGGATCGAGATAGGTCAGGTAGGCAGACGGGATTCCGACGTTGGGAATCGTACTCATCGCTGCGTCCTGCGCGATCTTGCGATCGGACACGTTGTAATTGACGATGATGTTGCCCTGCTCGTCGCGCTCATAGGGCATCATTGCCACGGCGTAAGGGGAGCTCACGCCGAACTTCTTCAGACAATCAATATTCTGATCCATTTTCAAGCCTCTTAGCCGGCGGAGGGAGTGATGCCCACGCCACGATTCGAGATGATGATGATGTCGCCAGCATTAGTTGCCGGCGTCATGACGACCCAACCAGTATCGTTGGCGGTGCCGGGGGTGCCGTAGGTGATGGCGCCGCTGGTAGGGTTGCAAAGCACGGCCTGACCAACGGTGGCCGCTCCGGAAGCCGCAACGTAGTAGTCGCCGCGAACGGCAATCGTCAGGTTTGCGCCCTGAGGGTAGATGAGGGTGCCGTCCTGGTTGTAGGCCAGTGTGCCCGTGAAGGTATTCTCCACGAGACCAATGACAGTGCCCGATCCGGTGGCCGATGCCAGCGGATAGACGACGCCGGTGGTGTCAGTGTTCGCCTTCACGAAAACAAAAGAGCCGGCGGCTGCGGTGCCGTCGCTAATGTAATTGAACGGCGTGTAGATCGCCGTGTGCACGTTGACTTCCTGACCCGGAACGCCAACGGCAGGATAAAGATTCACAGTCTTCTGCATGATGTTTTCACCTTAAGAAACATTGACTCGGATGCCCTTGGCAATGTCCGCCACCTTGAGGCTTTTCGCGGAGTCCGCTGCTACCTCGCGACGCTTGGCCGCCAGAGACATACCCTGCACAACGCCGAGAAATTTTTCACGGGCGTTCTTGCGACTCATGCCAGCAGTAGAAACGCCGAGCTGCTTGAGCGCGGCAATGTACACGGCGTCGGCACTGTCAAAGGCCGTTGCGCGAGCCTTGCCAATGACCGTCGAGCACTCGTCCAGCGCAGTACGGATGAGGGAGGCATTCTCCAGAGCCGCAATGCGGCGGCTCAGCATCTTGGCGTCCTGAGCACCATGCAGATAGCGCTCTTCGCCTTCGCGTTCATGCTCTCGATCGAGCTTCTGTGGCTCCTGCTTTTCCTTGCGTTCGCCGTACTTAACGCCTTCAGCAAAAGCACGCTGAAATTCTTCCGATTCGTTGTCGTAGCCGCAGGCCTTAATGGCGTCTCTGGCAATGTCTTCGAACTCGTCGGTCTCTGTGCCGTCCGGCGTCTCTTCCTCGACCTTTTCCTTCTCGACAACCTCGTCCTCGTCATCGTCCTCGTCTTCGGCCGTCTGATTTTCATCAGGCGAGTAGGCGAGATCAGAGAGCGAGTCCGTGAGCTTCTTCACGTCCTCCTCGTCGGCGCCGAGCTTTGCAAACATCGCGGCGATTTCTCGAATCTTCGCGTCCTTGTCCATGTCTTCCGTGATTGCCACAGTTTCCCCCTGTGCATTGGTTTTGTGGAGCCCGCGCAGAAGTTCCGCAAGCATCCCCATCGCATCGGCGATCTTGACCTCGGCCTTTTCGACCGGCTCTTCATCGCCATCGTTTGCCCCGATCGGGGGCACCTTGTCATCCATGTCCATTGAATTTATCTCCTCCAAGGCATGATCCTCGACGACGCAGGAAGGCCCTGCGCGCCCTTCTTCCACGAGCGCGAGGTGCTGCCCCCGGATATTCCGCATCGTGAAATCGTAGTGCTGGCCGTTGTAGACGCCCGGCGAATTGAAATCGGGGTCGTAGCTGTAAGCCAGCGAAAGCTCTTTCATGCTCCCGTCGCGGATGCGGCGGCAAGCGCTCTCATTTTGAAAGTGAAGCGAATTCGACAAAAACGTCCCGTCAAATCGCGCTTGATCCCCAGTGCTGCCGACGCGGGTGTCCATCGCCGGTGCATCTGGGTAGTCAAGGTGGTGATTGAGCTGGATCGGGATGCCGATCACGCTTTTCACTGTTTCTTCGTCTCCCAGCTCCTCTGGGGGACGAAAGCCGTAATAAATTTTCGTCGGCGAAAGGTGCAACTCCTCACATCCAGGAATTTCTGCGCCACGATAAGGCGCCACCTGCACCCGAGTCAGGTTGGATCGATCAACGTGAAGCCGACCGTCCTGATCGTGCCAACGAAAACTCACGGCCTTGTCGTAGGCAAGTGAAGTTTTCATTTCGTTTTCACTAGTTGAGAAAAATTCAAAGCAGGCCGGTAAACACATCGACAGAACGGAAGTTCCGCACAGCTGACAAAACGATTGACAGCCGGATCGAACATGCCTTTTGCCAAGTCGAACCGCTTCCCATTCATAGCCTTGTGCGTTTCACGTGAGGAAAACCGGCCGGGGACGTGCACCCAGATGCCTTCAGTGATCCCCAACGAAAAATCGTTCGCCCTTAAAATGCCGTTTGCGATTTTGTTCGTCTGGTCAATGGCCACGCGCCTGGCGCGGTCCGCATCAAAGCCCGAAGTCACGCCGAGCAGTTTTCTCATGCTCGTGATGTTTTTCCCGTCAGCCAGCGTAGAGACGATCACGTCTTGCAATCGCTGCACGTCATTGACGGCCATCTTCGTGATGAGATTCGTGCTCCACTCGATGATCGAGGGGAGCTCATCGGCAGCCTTCTGGCTGATGCGCTGACGAACGACCGGGACGGTCCATTTTTCGGCCATAAAGTCGAGTGGGAGGCCCGCAGCGACATAAGCCTGACGCTGGCTGGCAGTCACATCCGCCGCAGTCGAGCGGGCCACCCATTCGGCAATCTTTCGCGCCTGCGGCGTTGCCTTGGCAATCCAACTGCCCAAGTGTTGGGCAATGAACTGCTCGACGTGATCCTTGAAAAATTCAGGATTGCGACTCCATTTGGCCAAAACCATTTTGGAGATTTCCTGCAGCGTCCTTTTGTCCTGCGGGTTCTTCGGGTTTGTCAGACTCCGATCTTGCGCAAGCAGGCCGTTGTCGGCCAAGTCAAGCAGAATCGCTTTAACAATCTCTGTCGAGAAGGCGCGGGAAAAGGTCAGCAGCTTCTTTTTGAACTTCTGCTGAATACCCGCATTTGCTTCAATCGCTCGGGCGGTTTTGATCTTCTTCGCCATCGGCGTGCTCCGATCCGCTGCTCAGCTGAGAAAGGAAATCCGGGATTCCCGAATCCGTCATCAGATCGCCTTCATCTTCTTCCGGCGCTTCGTCGCCCAGCCACTCAAGACGGCCGCTTTTCTCAAGTCTAGCCGCCTTACGCATCTCTTCGGCGCTGATGGCGTTCCGATCCTTCAGGGTGGCAAGTGCCATCATGCGGGCGCTGAAGTTGGCCGCAAGCGACGTCTCGTTGTTCATGTCGAGCTCGTTCCACTCGAACGTGATGTGAGGATCGATCTTCCCCCACAAAACCAGCTGAATCGCATCGAGGCACTTCTGCAGTGCCGGACGGTACAACTCTTGCTGACTACGGATGTGGTCGTTGTAATTGCGTAGGTCGCTCTCACCGGTGGCATTGAATCCGCTGGGACTGATGCCAAATAGCTTCACTGCCGGCGTCCGGTTGATGGCGGCAATCATCTCCTGCGCCTGCCGCACGATATCCGACGCACCGGCAATCGTCATCGAAACGTTTTCCACCTTGTCAGTGTCGGCGTTTGCGACAAAGACCGAGTTGTTGTTTCGGTAGTGTTGAAGGACGGTCATCACGTCGTCCATCTCAGCCACGCCGTTGGGCGTGCTCATGCGATCCTGCATGTTCGTGTAGTAGATCAGCAGGCTCAGCTTCTTGATAAGCTCCTGAGACGCGACACGACACTCATTCCAATGCAAAACGTAATCCCACAGGATTTGTGCCTGCGAGATGCCGAGGAAGTTGTACATCGGCTTAAGCAGAACTGGCGGCTCATTGGCGTAGAGCGTGAGCATTCGCGTGGCGTTCACTCTCCGCCCCAAAACCAGCCACTCGCGCGGCGTCATGTAGTCCGCGCGCAGCGGATCAAAGCTGTTGTAGCAAGCAGGCGATACATTGATCGGATCAATCACAAGGAACTTGATGGTTGACCCTTGCATGATCTCTGCCGAGTAATCCGAAACAATCAGCGGCAAAGACAAGTCAATGTCTCCGCCGCTCTCGGGGCTTGGCGTTGTCTGGACAAAGATGAAGGCGCCGCCCATGAAGCCAACCTTCGCCACAGCTCGATTGAAAAGGGAACGCAGGTGGTAGTCATTTTCCTGCGCGTTTTGAAGCTCGGCAATCTTTTCCGGTGGCGTCTCTTCGCCTCCCTTGATCGTGATCCAGGAGCGCGTGATGTCGTCGGCAACCGTCTTGATGCAGTTTCGGATCATGCCGTTTTGGGCAATCTGCTGCAGTACGCCGTACCCAACGAAAGATGTATACGGGAACTGCCCCATGTCAACAGCGTGGTCGGCAAGCGTCTCAAAAATTGCGTCCATGCCCACGTTGTCGCTGAAAGCCGCGTCCATTGCCGTACGCACTTCCTTTGCTTCTTCGCCGACGCCAAAGCCGAGAGTTTCCGGGAGCCGGCAGTTTTCAAGGAACTTTTTCTTGGTTTCCTTGATTTGCTCGGCGCGAAGATCCGCAGCATTGGAAGACATTGCACTGGCTGCGATTTTGCGCTTGAGGGAAGTTTTTTCCTTTTTCTTGCTCATGTTCAGAATTTGAATCCCGTGCGCAGCAGCGCGCGATTTGTGGAATGAATCTTCCAACCCGGTTTCGCGTTGAGGTCGGAAAGAGCCTGCGTCATGGCGTCACAGTTATGAACAAGCATCCCGTTTGCATAGAAGCAATGCGCGTCCTCAACCATGAGGTTGAACACGGCCTGCTTCTTTCTGCAATCTGAGCTTTGCTTTGCACTTTCCGCCACACGTAATTGCCGAATGTCGGTATGGGCCGACAAGCGTTGTGAACTTGTTACCACAAATAACACAGATTCGCTCTTCGGCAACAGCCTCGTGGTGGTAGCGGTATTTGACTTCGCACTTTCTTGAGCAAAACTTTGAATTGCTTCTTTTAGCCAAAAAGCGATTCCCACAACCAAGGCAAACGCACTCCTTTGATCGACTCTTCGACTGTTTTGCGTGTTCTCGATGCCACTCGCGCCCTTCTGGGCTTTGATGCCAACGAGTTGCGAGGTGCCGGATGTCATCAAGATGTTTCCGCACGTTCTCAGTCTTGAGATTGACCGTTTTACGATGTTCGCTGCGTGGTAGACACTCAAGGTTGCCAAAATCATTGTTGAACGGGTTGCCGTCTTTGTGATGAACCTCATAGCCTTTAGGAACTTTCTGACCAGAGAATCGCTCCCAAATGGCGACGTGCAACCCCTTGGCTCCTTTGCGCCCTGCATTTGTCGTAGATTGGCTAAGGTAATACCTTCCCTTAGACAGCAATCTGTATTCGACCCCATCGAAAACGACGGCAGAAGGCGGCTTGCCTTGAGCATTTGGGCGTGTGTCAACTGCGAGCATTCCTCCTCCGTAACTTGGCAGAACTTTTTAAAGCTCCCTTGTTTCGTAAAGAACGGATGATTTCTCGTTGCCGAGATGCTGAACTTTTTAATAGTTTCAGCCTCACCCGTTTTACCTGCCGCCAAAACGCGCTTAAATCCAAACGGAGTAAGCACAAAGTCACCCGGTTGGATTTTTTCAATTGGCCGACTTCCCCACGGCGTTGCGATCATCGTGCCTGCTGCGAAGCATTGATCATCATGGGCGCCGCCCGGGAAAGACAGAAGTTCGGGTATGAAATCCTGCTCCACCCAGGGGAACCGATCCGATGGCGGCAGGTAAACGTTACGAGCCTCCCAAAGCGTCGAGACGGCGCTTGCGCGTGCTTCCTTGGACTCTTTGGGAGTGACCGGAACAATGCCCGGAACCTTTCTCTTGAGCGTTGAGATGATGGCCGGGCCATTGGCCTTGTCTTCAATCAATTTGCGCGTGACCTTTGGCCACTTCTCAGCCGCCGCTACAAACTGCTCGGCAGTCTTCACGAAATCCCATCGACCTCGAAATTGATCCAAAAGGTAGAAGCACCCTTCACGCCGCCCCCAAACCTGCCCGACAACAAAGTCGGAGGTTGACGAGTCCTTAAAGGTCATGTCCCACGAGATGCAGGTCGCGTCGAAATGCGACGGGAGTTGATCCCAGTGCTGAATCCAATCGGCCTTAAAGAGCCCGCCACCGTCCGGCACAGGATGTTGCTGATACAACGCCGCCCAATCGCGAGAACCGACGGTCCGTTTAATTGCTTCAAGACGTTCGATCGGATACCGCTCAGGATGCAGAGCCTCGCCAAACTTTCGGTGCGGTTCGTCTCTCTCCGCGATGGCCGGATAGTTGATCACGTGGAAAGGATCACCCGAACCGGAGCGGCTGGCAGTCTCCAATCGTCCGATCAGATCGTCCATGTGCCACCTGGTGCACATCGCGATAACACCCCCAC
>OIZE01001883.1_pt1 | contig 12025 bp, 7 predicted proteins | sample 1588421 | NCBI WGS metagenome assembly OIZE01 (sample SAMN03283251) | human gut metagenome | biome: human-associated habitat; material: feces | host: Homo sapiens | place: USA | collected 2013
GCGGCCTTACACGGCCCTACGGGCCGTGGCTCCGGCCTCCGTCCGGAGCGCCCCGCGCCCTGTGCCGCCCAGTCCGGTTCTGTCTCAAATTATACCACGGGCGGCACAAAGAGAAAAGCCCCCGAGGGGGCTTTTTCATTGCAGTAGGTTTAGTCGTGCCGAATGGCCTCCAAAGCGGAGATCTTAACAGCGCGGTTGGCAGGGATAAAACCAAAAACAACGCCGACCATCATCGAAAAGACCATCGCCACCAGCACCAGCCACCACGGAATGATGGAAACCGCCCCGCCGTTGCCGAAGCTGAGTCCCAGCGTGGAGAGAAGGTTTGCTACGATCGGCACATTGTTTAACAGATAGCTGATGAGGAAGCTGAGCCCAACGCCCACCACGCCGCCGATCAGGCCGATCATAGCGGATTCTGTGAGGAACATGGCACGAATGGCGCCCAGCTCGGCGCCCAGTACCTTCATCACGCCGATCTCCTTGGTGCGCTCATAGATGGACATGACCATGGTGTTGGCGATGCCGATGGCGGCAACAAAGAGGGAAATGGCAGCCAGACCGCCCAGCATGGTCTGAATCATGGTAAGCTGCTCATCAAAGTATTTGCGGGTGTCCTCCATCGAGGAGCACTGGAAGCCCATATCGGTGATGGACTGCTGCACTGCGGCAACCGATGCAGCGTCTACGCACTTGACCCGTACCTCATCATAGTTGGTGGTGTCTGGAGCCTTTTCACCGCTGATCTTGTAGTATTTCTGCTCCAGTGCCTTTAACTGGTTGATGTCCATCAGGATGCATTCACTGGTCTCCCAGCCCTTGTTCCAGTCCTCCACCATCACGCCGGTCACATTGGGGGTGACCTCCAGGCCCTTTTTCGGGTTGCCGTTGTTGTCGTAGCTTTCGCTGTACAAAACCAGCTTATCCTTCATGATATCCACAAAGGGCTTTTTGGGGTTGCCCATGGCGTCGGTCTGGTTGCGATCCACGTAGTTATTGCGTTTTTTCTTGGTATCCCGGAAGGAATACGCCACATTGGCGCCCGCCACCATGCTGTAATCCTTTTTGCTGTCCGCAAAGGAGGTGCCGTCGCTCAATTTATAGCCCAGCGCTTCAAAGGCATCGGGGTAGATACCGATGATATTGGTATAGGCCGCATAGCGCCCGTTGCGGGATTTCAGCCGGAAGCTGACCCGGCTGCTGTAAAACGGGGTAGCGATCTGTACATTATCCATCGCCTGTATCTGGGAGAGGGCTTTATCGTCCAGCTTGGCGTTCCCTCCGCCGTAATTGTAGACATTGATGATGGTAAGATCGCCCCACTCTTGCAGCATCTGCATCATGGATTCCCGCGCGCCGATGCCGAGCGAGACCATCAAGATGATGGCGCACACGCCAATGACAACGCCGATAACGGTCAGGGCGGTACGCACCCGGCGGCGGGTCAGGTTTCGCAGGCAGACGCTCAGAAGGTCAGATATCCTCATCTTCGTCTACGCTCTCCTTTTTATTTTTACGCAGCTTCAGGTACACGAATACGCCGGCAGCCACTACCACCACACCACCGATGACCCAGAACCACGGGAAACCCGCAGGCTCTTCCATGCCGGGGTCAGTGCCGGGATCCATACCGGGGTCGACGCTGGGATTGCTGGGACCCCATACATCCTCGTAGCTGGTCACCTGCGTGGTAAAGGGCACCGAAACGGTGCGCTGGTTCATGTTGGTATCCTCGTAGGTGATGATGACCTCACCCACCAGCTCTCCCTTTTCATTCCCGGTGATGTAGAAATCGGCGCTGGAGGTGGTGCCGGAGGCAAGATTGCCCAGATACTGCTCCTCGCCGTTATTGGAAAGCCCCTCGCAGTTCAGCTTGGCGGAAAGATTGTAGATATCGGTACGGCTCTTATTGACGAAGTTGACGGAGAGGTTATTTTCCTCGCCAATGAAGATCTGTTGGGGCAGGTCGATGCCGGTCACGGTAAAGCGGTCCACCTGCAGCACCGGCATACTGATGCTCTCGGTGGTCTTGGCATTGCGGCGCACGCCGTTATCCAGGTAGTCATAGGTAAAATCAACGGTCATGGAATGGGACTGGGCCGCCGCAGTGGGCTTCACGGTCACATTCACGGTCTTGGTGATGGTGCCCTCGGCTGCCAGCGATTCGATGTAGAAGGAATTGGAGCTGCTGGTCAGCATCATGGCATCGGGCAGGGTCATGGTCACCATCATGTTTTCCACCGCCATGGTCTTGCTGGTATTGCGGAAAGTCATGGTGATATTGCGGGTCTCACCGGCCACCAGGTCGCCCTTGCCGTAGCTGTAGCTGCTGATGATGACATAGGGCTGCGCCGCGGTGGTCTCGGTGTCGGGTTTTTCGTCGTCCGGCTTGGTGGGGATGATGGTGGCGTTATCGATCTTGCAGGTTACAATAGCATTGTAGTTGCCCTGGGTAATGATAAGCTTCAAGGTGTTATCGCTGCCGCCCACATAGTATACGCCGGTCAGTTGGATTTCCATACCTTTATCGGTGCTGCCTACTGTCCATATTTCAATTTCAGCACCGGCGCCGGAGCCAGCCAGGAAGCTGCTGTCGCCAGGGGTGGTAACAGAGAAATTATCCTTGATGTAGCCGGTGGAGCTGTAAAGCTTCAGAAAGTCATTGTCAGTAACATACAGGGTCAAATCAACATAGTTGCCCTTTACGATCTCAGAGCTGGGATTGACCTTATCCGCAGGGGAGCCAGGATATTTGGTGTACTTTTTGTTATTGGCCATGTCCTTGTGGTACATCTGCCAGTAGTAGCTGCCGCTGCAAATAGCATCCAGGCGGAAGCTGTCAGCGGTCTTTTCGCCGCCCAGGGTGCTCTTGGCCTGGAATACAGGGGTGATGGTTGTGTTGTCGGTAATATTAATTTCGCCGAAATCTGCAACAGGCTTTGCATCAGTATTGCCTACTTTATATGTAGCACTGACAAATTCATAGCCGGGCTTCGGGTTAAACGAAACAGTAACTTTTGTCCCACTTTTTACGGTCACTGTTTCACCTGCTTTGAGCGGGGGTTGCTGTTCTTGCCCTTTATCATCAGTATACTTTACTGTAATTGTACCATTATCAAAAGAACCGGCAGTAATGGTATAAGTAGTAGTTGCCGTAGGCGTTCCGGTGGAGCCACCAACCTCCGCCATCGCCACGGTGCTCAGCACCATGGCCAGCACCAGAATAAATGTCAGGATTTTGCTTATCTTTTTCACGGTCATACTCCTCCTTGGCCGGCGGCCAGTGTGTTATCGGTAAAATGCAGTGTCTCCGGCAGCTCCTCGGCAGGGGCGGCAGGAGGGTCTTGGATCGCCTTGGCATGGCGGTGGTCCTCATTGGAAATGATGCGTCCATCCGAGATGGTCACGATGCGGTCGCAGTATTCTGCCAGGCTGCGGTCATGTGTCACCAGTATGATCGTGGTGCCCTTTTCCCGGGCAAACCGCAGGAACATCTCCATGACCTCTTTGGTCGTTTTGGTATCCAGGTTGCCGGTGGGTTCATCGGCAAATACCACCTCAGGATTGGTAACAAAGGCGCGGGCAATGCCCACGCGCTGCTGCTGGCCGCCGCTCATTTCATTGGGACGGTGGTCCATGCGCTCGCCCAGTCCCACCTGCTTTAGCATTTCACGGGCGGCTTCCTCACGCTTTTTGCGGGACACCCGGCGGAACATCAGCGGCATGGCCACATTTTCCACAGCGGTCATCCCCTGAATGAGATTGTAGGACTGGAACACAAAGCCGATGTGCTTCTGCCGGAACACCGCCAGCTGCTTTTCGCTCATCTTGGAGATCAGCTCTCCCTTGATCTTTACCGTGCCGCGGGTGGGCTTTTCCAGCCCGGCCAGCTGGTTCAGCAGGGTGGATTTACCACTGCCGGAGGTACCCAGTATACAGCACACCTGCCCCTGCTCGATGGTCAGGTCGATATTATCCAGAGCGACTACCTTTTCATCGCCGGTCCGGTACACCTTGCGGAGATTTTTGGTCTCCACCATGTATTGCACATTTTTTCCCCCTCTCGCAGAAAAATCATATTTCACTAAAATAAGTGTACAGTTTGATGGATTTTATTGCATCCAAAAACAAAAAATGCAAAAAAATTTTGCAGCAAACTGTACTACTGGAGCTAATACAGTCAGCATACCATTTTGCCCCTATATAGTCAACGCAGTTCACGGCGAATTCATAAAATATTAAAGAACACAAAAAAGCTCCCGCACCTGTTACAGTGCGGGAGCTCCTGGTAAAACTGTTTCCTGCGGCCGTTTGCAGCCGGCGCAGGAGCTTGGGGAATGAGCCGAAGGGAAAAGAAAATGAGGACAAAACGAAAAAGTATAAAGAAGGATGAAGATAAGGAGGAGAAAGAAAAACCTTCGGCCGGGCTGTGCGCCCTTATTTATTCCACACCTTTATCATATACGGCCAATGTGATGGCTGTGTGAAGAAATCAGGAAAAATCGGAATGATTTTCTTCACTTTCGGCGGTTAAAGCGGCATCGGACGGCAGCAGCGGCAGCCGGAACCAGAAATCGCTGCCCTCGCCCAGGGTGCTGGCTACGCCGTATTCGGCACCGTGGGCCTCCAGCACGCCCTTTACAATGGAAAGCCCCAGCCCGGCCCCCACGGTGGAGCGGCGGTGGTTTTTATCTACCTTGTAGTAGCGGTCCCACACATAGGGCAGGCTTTCGGCCGGAATGCCTTCGCCGTGGTCGATGACCTCCACCTTCACAGTCCCATTCTCGATGATCTGGCGCACCAGTACGGCCCGGTCGGCCCCGGCATAGTTGATGGCGTTATTGATGAGATTATACAGCACTTGGGTCATGCGCAGCCGGTCGGCCATCACCATGGCGTCGCCGTCCGCTTCCAGCGTGATGGCGTAGCCGTCATGCAGCACCAGCTTGGCGTACCGCCCCATAATGCCGCGGATCATCTTGGTGAGATTGAGCGGCTCCGGTTCGGGGGTCTGCGCGCCGCTCTGCAGCCGGGAAAGATTCAGCAAATCATTGACCAAATCAGTCAGCCGGCGGGCCTCATCTATGATGATCTGCACATTTTCCGGGGTATTTTCACCCGGCAGATCGCGCATTACCTCGGCATAGCCGGTGATCATGGTCAGCGGGGTGCGCAGGTCGTGGCTCACATTGGCGATGAACTCCTGCCGCAGATGTTCCACCTTGCTCAGCTCCCGGCTGGCATAGTTCAGGGTGTCGGCCAGCTCGGTGACCTCCCGGTAGGTGCCGCCGGTAAACTGCGTGCCGTAATCGCCGGTGGCCAACTGCTTGGCGCTTTTGGTAATGCGGGTGATGGGACGGGAGATCATGGAGGAAAGCAGCAGCACCAGCAGGATGGAAAACGCCGTCATGATGACCGTGATGATGACCAGCTGGGCCCGCAGTGTTTCCACCGTGGTATTGATGGGCGTGATGGTGGCATCCACCATGACCATGACCGGCTCGGCGTCTTCGTCCTCTCCGCGCGTGGTCAGAATGCCGTACAGCAGCTGCTCGGTGGAGGCGGCCTGGGCGGTTGCTTTGCTCTGCATGGCGGGGGAAAGCTCCAGGAGCTGATAGTTTTCCAGCACGGTGCCGCCGTTTTCCTGCGCCTGCCGGAACAGCAGCGCCGCCTGATCGGTAAGCAGCATGTGCAGGATGCAGGAGGGCTGGTTGCCGGAGGTCAGTACCGGGGTGCCGTCCTCCCGTATGATGTGTACGCAGATGAGATCCTGGCGGGTCAGGCGGTTCACCTCGGTGTAGAAGTTCTCATCATTGATGCTGGCGGCTACTTCCTCGGCGGTATTTTTGATGGAGCTGGTCTTGATGGATTTGTAGAAGCTCTCCAAAAAGACGATCTGCAAAAGCCACAGCAGCATCAGCAGCAGCGCCACGAACATAGCAAAGCTGCCCACCAGTCTCCAGCGGATGCCCAAGTGGGAAAAACGGCTTTGCTTATGCTGCGGGGCAGGGGAGGACTCAGTTGGCGTCTCCGTCTGCATCGCTTTCCGGCTCTGCCACAGTTTCAAAGCGGTACCCAACTCCTCTTAGCGTGATAATGCACCGGCTGTACCGGCCCAGGCTCTTGCGCAGCAGCTTTACATGGGTATCCAGCGTGCGGTCGTCGCCGTAAAAATCATAGCCCCACACATCGTGGATCAGCCGCTCGCGGGTCAGGGCCACGCCGCGGTTGCGCACCATATAGAAAAACAGGTCGTACTCCTTGGGAGACATCTCTATGCGCTGCTCGTCAATGAAAACCAGCCGCGCGGTAAAATCCACCGTCAGCCCCTCAAAAACAAAACGGTTGTTTTCCTCGCCGCCGCTGCGCTTGATGATGGCGGCCACCCGCATCATCAGCTCCTTGGGGGAAAAGGGCTTGACCACATAGTCATCGATCCCCAGCTCGAAGCCGTGGATGCGGTCATATTCTTCGCCGCGGGCGGAAAGCATGATGATGGGCGTGCGGTTGTATTTGCGGATTTCGCGGCAGGCGGAAAAGCCGTCCAGCTCCGGCATCATCACATCCATGATGATGAGATCGAACGGCTCGGTGCGGCACAGGTCGATGGCCTCCATGCCATTGGCGGCCTCGGTGACCCGGTAGCCCTCGAATACTGCGTATTTTTTAATGATCTCGCGGATCTTGGCTTCGTCATCCACGACCAGGATGTGATACATGGCGGTTACCTCCTTTGGGGGTGCAGGCTGGCATTCGGGCGGCCCCGTGCCTGGCTCCGCCGGGCTGGGGCGCCCCCCTGCGGGGGGCGCCCTTCGGGAGCCTTCGGCTCCCGCGCGGGGCCGCCCAAAACCAGCTTCCTGCAATGTCCATGGTTATTATAGCATACTCTCCCGCGCCGATGCTATAACCTTTACGAAATGTTAATATCTTTCCTCTTGCGTTCGCCCCGTTTTGCGCTAAAATAAGATTAGAAGCCCCCGACCGACCGGTCGGTCGGAACATCTATCCCCCGGAAATGGAGAATCCTCTATGCTGTCTCGTCTCAGTGTCAAAAAGCCCATGACCGTATTCGTCTGCGTGATGCTGGTGCTTATCCTCGGTGTCATGTCCTTCATCAATATGACCACCGACCTCCTGCCGAATATGGATCTGCCCTATGCCATCGCCTATACCACCTACATCGGCGCCAGTCCGGAGCAGGTGGAGCAAAGCGTGACCAAAACGCTGGAAAGCGCCCTGGCTACCACCAGCGGCGTCAAGAATATCACCAGTATCTCGCAGGAAAATGTCAGTATCGTGGTGCTGGAATTTGAGGAAGGCACCGGCATGGATTCCGCCATGATCGAAATGAACGCCAGCCTTGATCAGATCGCCGGCTCCCTGCCCGAGGCCGCCGGTAGCCCGGTGCTCATGAAGATCAATCCCGATATGCTGCCCATCATGGTATTGGCGGTGGATAGCGATAATATGGCCCGAAACGAGCTTTCGGAATTCACCTCCTCTGCCGTCATCCCGGCGCTGGAACGGGTCGATGGCGTGGCCTCAGTTTCCGGCAGCGGTTTGGTGGAAAGCCAGATTCGTGTGGAGCTGGATCAAGCCAAAATCGATGAGCTGAATGACAAGGTACTGGCGGCCATTGATAGCTCCCTGGCCGATGCCGAAAAGCAGCTCAAGGATTCTCGCAGGCAGATCAACGACGCCAAAAAGAAGCTGGAGGAGCAAAGCGGCACCGCCTATGCCCAGCTGGTGGCCGCTGCCCAGCAGCTGGCCGATGCCAAGGATCAGGCCTCCCTCGGCTCCACCCTCACCTCGGCGGAGGTCAAGGCCATTCAGGCCGTGCTGGCCCAGTACGATAACATGGTAAATCTGCGCGATAGCTACAATGCCAGTGAAGATTACGCCCGTACCCATCTTTCCGCTGTAAAATATGCCGAGCTGCAATCTCTGCAGCTTACCCGCACCCAGCTGCGCGCCCAGCTGAAAGCCGCCCAAGCCTCGCTGGAGACCGCCGAAGCCACCCTCAAGGAGATCGGCAGCAGTGAAGCCGCCCTGCAGCAGGATGTGACCAATGCCAAGGATGCGCAGGAAGCCGCGCAAACCGCCTACGATGAAGCGCTGGCCGGCGCACCGGAGCGTCTTAAGGACGATCCCGGCTGGAAGGACCTGCTGCGGCAGGAGCAGGAAAAGCAGGCGGAGGTGGACGACCTCCAGGCACAGCTGGAGAAGGACCCCGATAATACCGGGCTGCAAGCCCAGCTCAATACCGCCGAAGCCGAGCTTGCCGCCATCCAGGCGGCGCAGACCGCCTACCTTACCCGCAATGACCCGCAAACCGTTGCCGCCGCGGAAAAGCTCTCGGCTGCCGAGGAGGAGGTGACCCGCGCCAATGCCCGGCTGGAGACCTTCCGGCAGGCCACCGAGGCGAAGGCGGAGGCCGAGAAGGCCATCGCCGACACCACCAAAGCCATCGAGGAAAACGCCGCCGCCATCAAAGGCGTGCTGGGCGAGACCGAGGGAAACAAGTGGATCGAAAGCCACGATAAGGTGCAGGATGACTACGGCACCATCGCCGAGCTGAACGCCGCCATCGATGCGCTGGCGCCCCGCATCCCGCAGCTAAAAAAGGAGCTGGAAACCGCTCAGTCCAGCCAAAAGGAGCTGGACGCCGCTCTTTCGCAGCTGGATAAGGCGCAGAGCCAGCTGGAGACCGGCAAGCTGGAGCTTTCGCAGCAGCTTATTTTGGCCACGGTGCAGCTGCAGCAGGCGGAGCAGGCCCTCAATGAAGCCGAGGAGCAGTTCCGCCAGCAGCGGGATGCCGCCTACAAGGCCGCCGGGCTGGACGGAATTCTCACCCAGTCCGCCGTTTCGCAGCTGCTCATGGCGCAGAACTTCTCGATGCCCGCCGGCTATATCCAAAGCGATGAGGGCCAGCTGGCTCTCAAGGTCGGCGATAAATTTACCAGCCTGGAGGAGCTGCAGAACTGGGTGCTCTTCCAATACGATGTCGGCGATGTGGGGGAGATTCGCTTGACCGATATCGCCACTGTCCGCCTGGCGGATAACGCCGAGGAGCTGTACGCCAAAATAAACGGCAATGACGGTGTGCTGCTCACGGTACAAAAGTCCTCCATCGCTTCCACCTCCGGTGCCTGCGATAATCTTTATGCCGCCATGGCCCAGCTGGAGGAAAAATACGATGGCCTGCACCTCACCGCCCTCAGCGATCAGGGCCAGTACATCGATCTGGTCATCAGCTCGGTGCTGGAAAACCTGCTGTTCGGCGCGCTGCTGGCCGTCATTGTCCTTATGCTGTTCCTGCGGGACTTCCGCCCCACCATCATTGTGGCGCTCAGTATCCCCATCAGTCTGCTTTTGGCGGTGGTGCTTATGCACTTCACCGGCGTCACTCTCAATATCATCTCCCTTTCAGGCCTTGCCCTTGGCGTTGGCATGCTGGTGGATAACAGCATCGTTGCCATCGAGAATATCTACCGTCTGCGCCAGCTGGGCTACAATGCCGCCACGGCGGCGGTTCACGGCTGCCGCCAGATTGCCGGGGCTATCACCGCCAGCACCCTTACCACTGTCTGCGTATTTGTGCCCATCCTGTTCACCAGCGGCCTTACCCGGCAGATCTTCGCCGATATGGGCCTGACCATCGCCTATTCACTGGGTGCCAGTCTGCTGGTCGCCCTTACCTTGGTGCCCGCCCTTTCGGGCAAAATATTGACCCGCGATACCGCAGGGGAAAAGCCCAACCGTCTCCTGAACCGCATGATAGCGGGCTACGAAAACCTTCTGCGGAAAGTACTGCGGCACAAGGCTCCCGTTCTGCTGGGCGCGGTGGCACTGCTTATTGCCAGCGCGGTGCTGGCGGTCAGCATGGGCACCGCCTTTATGCCGGAAATGGATAGCCCACAGGTGTCGGTCTCCATCGAGATGCCGGAGGACGCCACCCAAAGCGAAACATGGGCCATGTGCGATACCGTCCTGGAGCGGATCCTTACCGTGGATGGTGTGGATACCGTCGGCGCCATGGAGGGCCAGAGCATGATGAGCATGGGCGGCAGCAGCCTGTCCATCTATGTGCTGCTGGGGGATGACCGCAGCGATTCCAGCCAGGAGATCGCCAAAAAGATCGAGGAAGCCTGCGCCGATCTGGACTGCACCGTTTCCGCCAACGGCTCCACCATGGATATGAGTATGATGACCGGCGGCAGCGGTATTCAGCTGGCCGTCACCGGCGATGATATGGATGCCCTGCGGGCCGCCGCCACCGACCTGGCCAAAACCCTTTCCGCCGTGGAAGGGGTCGCTTCGGTCAGTGATGGGCAGGAGGACAGCAGCACCGAGGTGCGCATCACCGTGGATAAAGCCAAAGCCGCCGAGTATAACCTGACGGTCGCACAGGTCTACCAGCAGGTGGCCGCCGCCGTTCTCTCCCAAACCACCGCCACCAATATCACCGTGGATAACAGTGACCTGCCGGTTGTGGTCGTCCCCGATAGCGCCGGGATCACCACCCGGGAAACGCTGGAGGAGCTCCGCCTGACCGGTACCAAAAACCAGGAGGAATGCGAGGTCCGTCTTTCCGAGATCGCCGCAGTGACCGAGGCCGCGTCCGCTTCCGCCATCCACCGTGAAAATCAGGCCCGTACCGTCACCGTCACCGCCCAGATCGCCGATGGCTACAACATCGGCCTGGTGAGCCGTGAGGTGGAAAAGCTGCTGGCCGATTATGAGATGCCGGAGGGCTGCTCCTATGCCATTGAGGGCGAAAATGAGATGATCCAATCCACCATGAGCGACCTCATCCTGATGATCGCCCTGGCCATCGCCTTCATCTACCTCATCATGGTGGCGCAGTTCCAGTCGCTGCTCTCGCCGTTCATCGTGCTGTTCACCATTCCGTTGGCCTTCACCGGCGGCCTTTTGGCCCTGTGGATCACCGGCAAGGAGCTCTCAGTCATTGCCATGCTGGGCTTCCTTATGCTCGCGGGTGTCGTTGTGAATAACGGCATCGTCTTTGTGGATTACGCCAACGGGCTGCGGCTGGAGGGGATGGAACGCGCCGAAGCGCTGGTACAGACCGGCCGCGATCGCATCCGCCCCATCCTCATGACTGCCATGACCACCATTTTCGGCCTGGCTACCATGGCGCTGGGCCTGGGCGCCGGCGGCGATATGCTGCAGCCCTTGGCCATCGTTACCATCGGCGGCCTGACCTACGCCACTCTGCTTACTCTGTTCATTGTCCCCGCCATTTACGATATTTTCCTAAAGAAAGACCCCAAGAAAGTTGTCATCGAGGAGGTAGAAGAGGCATGAACTTGCCGGAGAAAAAGGCCGCGGTGTTCCGTGCGGTATTAAAGCTGCTGCGGCAGGGCCGTCCGCTGGGAGATTTGAAGGTTTCTGAGATCGCCGAAGCCGCTGGCATCGGCAAAGGCACTGTGTACGAGTATTTCCCCTCCCGGGAGGAGCTGCTGCGGGATGCCATGCAGTACAGCAGGGCCCAGGGCTTCCAGGAGCTCTACGCCGCCATTTCCGACGCCGAGGGCTTTGAAGCCCGCTGGAAGGTCATCGAGATCACCGCCCGCCAGCTGCTGGAGTGCAGCTCCGTTTTCTTTTCACAGGTGCCCTCCATGGGGTTTCCGCAGGCCGCCCTGTATGATATCTGCGGCGGTCCGCAGGAGCGTGCCGATACCCGCCGCATGATCGGGGAGATCATGAACTGCCTGACCACTGCCGCGGTGGAGGAGGGCCTGGCCCCCCGTATGCCGGAGCCGGAATACCTTTCCATGGTCGGAGAGGGCTGTATTTCCGGCTTTCTGCTGCGCTGTGCCCTCTCGGAGGGCCGGCAGGAGGAAATAGCCGCGGCCCTGGCCGATACCTGCAAGCTCTATATTGCCGCCCTGCAGTGATTTTGGTTTCTGCAGGGGGCCGGCTCGGGGCGCAGCCCGACCCATCCTGCGGATGGGTCCAGCGGACAAATGTCCGCTGCGGCAATGCTTTGCATCGCCGGGGC
>OIZE01001884.1_pt1 | contig 12022 bp, 9 predicted proteins | sample 1588421 | NCBI WGS metagenome assembly OIZE01 (sample SAMN03283251) | human gut metagenome | biome: human-associated habitat; material: feces | host: Homo sapiens | place: USA | collected 2013
GCGATGATACCTTTTGTATCCTTGCCCACTACTGTAATAATCGTTCTGTTCATGTAATAAATTATTTTATATGGATAGTTTAATGCTGCAAATTTACAACAATTTAGGGAGACTACCAAATAAAAAACAGAAAACTTGCAAAATGACAGACATTTTGCAAGTTTTCTGATATATCGTTTACTTGATTCCTCTTTCGTTGAGTGCCTTGGAATATTTTGCTGCATTCTGCAGGTGTTCCTGATAGGTGCGGGCAAAATTGTGGGTGCCGCTGAAATCCTCCTTGGCGCACATATAGAGATACTCATGCTTTACATGGTTGAGTACGGCATCAATGCCGGCAACCGATGGAATGCGGATTGGGCCAGGAGGAAGACCTGGATTCTTGTAGGTGTTGTATGGACTCTTGATGTACAGGAGGTTGTTGTAGATACGCTTCAGTTCGAAACGCTTCCAGGCGAACTTGATGGTTGGGTCAGCCTGCAGTGGCATACCTTCCGGATACTCTGCATTGCGCAGCATCAGTCGGTTGTAGTACATACCTGCAATCATCGGTTTTTCACCGTTGTTGGCAGTTTCCTCATCCACGATACTGGCAAGTGTAATCACCTGGTTAGGAGTGAGCTTCATCGTCTTTGCCTTCTCCGTGCGCTCAAAGTTCCAGAACTTGTCGCTCTCTTTCTTCATGCGTTCCAGGAATTTCTCGATGGATACATTCCAGTAGATATCGTAGGTGTTAGGGATAAACATGCAGGCGATGGTGGCTGTATCGTAGCCCATCTTCTCGCAAACCGCCTCATCAGTGAGTGCCTTCTTGATTTCTGTGCTGTCGAGCATCAGTTTCTTGCTCAGCTCCACGGCGAGCTTGTCGATGGTGCGTACGGAAGGTATGGTGAGGTTGACAGGTTCCTGCAAACCGTTCTTCATGTGACGCCAGACCTTGAGTGCTCCGTCTCCAGAATGGATGGCGTATCTACCGGTGCGGATTTGGTCGGCATAGCCTGAATGAAGGGTGAGTGTGCGGAACGCCTGCATCGGGATGCTCTTGGCGAAAGGCTGCACCTTATTATATACGGAGTCGATGTTGTCATCGGCATCGATATACACATACTTGGTTTCGCTGCTTTTCGAGAATGATGAGAAGCAGTAGAGATAACCTACGATGGCGATGACGGCGACGCAGCCGATGGCGCCATAGAGGTAAAACTTAGAAGTTGTTTTCTTTTTCTTCATTTTCTTTATCTACTTAAAACATTTTCTTTTCTTCTTGAAATATTTCTGTTCGTCTTTGAACTTGATCTGTTCTTCTTGAAACATTTTGGTGCAAAAGTACAGTAAAAATGCCAAATAGCAAAGCGTATGCAATTAAAATAGGTTAATTCGCCGATTCTTTATCCGTGGTATGAAGAATTTCATTACCTTTGCATCATTGAAACTGAGGAATATTGACATATTAAAACGATTGATGATATGAGAATGAAATTTACAATATCATACAAGGCAGAGTGGGGCGAGTCTTTGCATGCCGATATCACCTTCTTCGCACGTGATGGAAAGCGGAAGGTGGTAGAACTGGCGATGAACACAGTAGATGGTTATCATTGGATGGCTGAAACCCATACTTTGGAAAACCGTCATCATCCCTTTGTGGCTGTAGCCTATTATTATAAGGTGGTAGATGCCGAGGGAAATGTGGTGCGCAGGGAATCTGTTGCTGCTCCTAGAGCCTATGTGTATGAGGCGAACAGAAACTATATCCTGTCCGACTTCTGGCTGGATGATGAGAACAAGCTGCTGGGCGGTTTCATCAACTATACGGCTCCGGTAGTCTGGACGGGTGATGAGGCTGCCAAGCTGCCTCTGTTCGAGCAGACCGTGATCTTCAAGGTTTCTGCTCCTCAGCTTCACGAGGGTGAGGCTGTGGCACTGCTGGGTAATCATCCAACCTTGGGCGAGTGGAATACTGACCATTATCTTCCGATGATTCATCAGGGCGGAACCAGTTGGGTGCTCTCTGTCAACGTACAGGCTTTGGAGGCTCCGCTGGAGTATAAATATGTGGTAGTGGATGCCAGGACCCATCAGTTCAAGAGATGGGAGTTTGGTGAGAATCGTACCATGGGAACAGGTATTGCCTATGGCCATGATGAGGAGGAGAAAACCAACCGGTATGCGTCTAGCGGTCCGGATGAAATCCGACTTTATTCCAAGGATGTCTGTATCCTTCATGGTGGTGAATTCCGTGTGAGGAAAATGCCGCCTCATGCTCAGTTTAATTTCGATACCTATATCTTCGACTTGGATGGTACCTTGCTTTCTACCCTGGGCGATTTGGCTGCGAGCTGCAATTATGCCCTCAAGACGAATGGCTTTCCTGAGCGAAGCGTAGATGAGGTGCGCCGCTTTGTAGGAAACGGTGTCAAGAAATTGATGGAACGTGCCATTCCGGATGGATTGGAGAATGAGAAGTTTGAACAGGTGTTTGCCGATTTCCGCAAGCACTATATGATGCATAATCTTGATACCACGCAGCCTTATCCGGGTGTGATGGAAATGTTACAGGAATTGAAGGACAGAGGCAAGAATATTGCCGTGGTAAGCAATAAGTTCTATGCTGCCACCCAAGCCCTCTGTCGCCATTTCTTTGGCGACTTGGTAGATGTGGCTATAGGTGAGCGTGAGGATATTCAGAAAAAGCCTGCCCCTGATACTGTAAATGAGGCTTTGCGTCAGATGAATGCCGATAGGGAAAGCGCTGTCTATATCGGCGACAGTGATGTAGATGTCATGACCGCCAAAAACAGCGGAATGCCTTGCATCAGTGTGCTTTGGGGATTCCGGAATCTCGAATTCCTTATTGCACATGATGCTAGAATATTTGTTACATCCCCACTGCAGATTTGTTAGTTGATTCCGTGTTCTTCTATGAATTTCACCACATCATCCCTGTTGGTGTCAGAGATAGGCACCGCCAGTTTGCCATAGACGACCTTCATATTCTGGATGTAGTCAAAATTAGTTAGATTGGCAATGAAAGAGCGGTGCACTCTTCTGAATTTTTGGCGCGGAAGTTTCTCTTCCAGGCGTTTCAGATTGCCCAGGGTCATGATGTTGTGTCCATCCGCCATATGGAACTTTACGTAATCTTTCACGCTCTCGATAAAGAGTATGTTCTCGAAAGGAATCCTGGTGTATTTGCTTTCGTTCTTCACCACTACAAAGCCATCGCGCTTGATGGGGTTGTAGGCATCGTCCTGCATATAATGGTCGAATACCTTCTGGCATGTCTGAATGAAGTCTTCGTATAGGATAGGCTTGACCAGATAGTCGAAGGCGTTCACCTTGTATGCTTCGATGGCATACTCCTTGAATGCGGTGGTGAAGATAATCTTCACGTTCATTGGTACGAGCTTGGCAAACTCGAGTCCGCTGATCTGCTGCATGTGGATGGCAAGAAACAGAATGTCAAGATGGCTGTGGTGGATTCCGTCAACAGCTTCGATGGCGTTGTGGTACGCACCGATAAGGTTGAGGGATGGTGTTTCCTCAACATAATGCTTCAGCAAAGCCAAAGCCTCAGGATCTTCATCTATGATAGCGCAGTTTAATATCATACTTATTTTATTTGATTAGTTTGATGGTATTATCATTTATTTGCCTAATAACGGCTGGTTTTCCGTTTTATTGTATCTGGAATAACTTTTTTTCCTGGAAATCTTATTTTTATTCTTTTTCCCTTAAATTTGCTTAATCTATTTGGCTGTTTGCCGAAAAAGCGTTACTTTTGGGGATTGAATCGAATATATCGGTTCGGAATCGGTCAAACTCCGATCTGGACACGCAATCAGGTGGTCCGGGAAAGGCTGTAATACCGGTTCTTTTCGAAATCAAAATGATGATAAACGACATGAATGATAAGAAAAACAATTCTATAAGATATTTTTCTGTAAGCACGTTTTTGCTTACAGGTAAGCAGATGATGCTGGCGATGATGCTGGCTTGTTCGCCTCTTGCCATGTCGGCGCAGAAAATCTCGCTCGGTAGCTGCATCACCCGTGATGGCGGCCAGTATAAGGGAGAGATGGTAAGCGGCAAACCACAGGGCAAGGGATCTACCGTTTATAAGAATGGTGATACTTACGAGGGTGCCTACGTCAAGGGAAAGCGCAGCGGATATGGCGTATATACTTTCTCGGATGGCGAGAGATACGAAGGACAGTGGCTGCAGGACCAGCAGCACGGCAAGGGTACCTATTACTTCCAGAACAATAATAAGTATGTGGGACTCTGGTTCCGCGATTTCCAGCACGGACATGGCGTGATGTACTATTACAATGGTGATAAGTATGACGGCGACTGGTATAAGGATAAGCGACAGGGAAAAGGTACCTACACCTATTCCAACGGTGCCAAATACAAAGGCCAGTGGATGAACGACATGAAGAATGGAAATGGATTCTTTGACTGGGGAGATGGAACCACCTACGATGGACAGTGGGTAGATAACCAGCGCTCCGGCAAGGGTACCTTTAAATATGCTGACGGTGATACCTATATTGGTGACTGGAAGGATGATATCCAGGATGGTAAGGGTATCTACAAATTCCATAACGGTGATATTTATGAAGGTGATTATTCGCAGGGTGAGCGTACTGGTGAAGGTATTTTCCGCTCAGCCAGCGGTTCGAAATACACCGGACAGTTTGTGGATGGCCAGCGTTCCGGACAGGGTACTTTCGTATGGAAGAATGGCGACATCTATGTTGGCAGCTGGAAGGACGACCTGCAGAACGGTAGGGGAAAGTTGACCAAGAAGAACGGCGACATCTTTGAAGGCGAGTTTAAGAAGGGATATGTGGATGGCAACGTGGTGATACATTACGCCAACGGCAACCGCTTCAAGGGAGTCTATCACAATGGCAAGCGCGAGGGCTTCTGTATCGAGGAGAACAAGGACGGCAAGCGCTTCGAGGGCAACTATAAGAAGGATGCACGCGATGGCAGATTCGTAGAGAAAGACCGCAATGGTCAGGTTACTGCCAAGGGTGTATATGAGAACGGAAAGCGATTTGAGGATTAAACTTCCGGCCTGGGATTGAATCACATTCAATCTAGAGGCAATGAAACGCTCACTAGAGGCAATGAAATGCTTATCCGATTCTATGCTTTCCTGAAATATAAACTTAAAAAAGTAGAAATCAATCACAAAATTCAATATACTATGGTAATTGATACATTAGACAATTTGGAGAAATATGTTTCTCTTAATCCACTCTTCACAGAAGTAGTGAAGTTTATCAACGAGAATGATCTCACTAAGTTGGAGACCGGCAAGCATCCTATCCAGGGTGATGATCTCTTTGTGAATATCGCTGTAGCTCATGGCAAGACCGAGGAAGAAGCTACCATCGAGGCACATCGTCAGATGATTGATATTCAGATTCCTATGAATACAGAGGAAACCTATGGATATTCTCCAGTGAAGGATCTCCATGAAGTGGAATACAACGAGGCTAAGGATTGCACCTTGTATCCTGGTGTGAAGGCTCAGACACTGGTAACCTGCAAGCCAGGCCAGTTTGCTATCTTCTTCCCACAGGACGGTCATCAGCCATGCATCGGCAAGGGTGATATCCATAAGGCTATCTTCAAGGTAAAGGCTTAAAAACCTTAATAAAAATAGTAGAACCATCTAAAATCATGATATATGGCAACAGAAAAGAAAACTTCAGCTAAAAATACTACAGCAAAGAAGACAACAGCCAAGAAGGCTACCTGCAAGGCAACCGCCAAGTGCGCTACCAAGAAAACCGTGAAGGCTGCTGCCCCAAAACATATCGGACTCGTGAAGAACGATCCATATCTGGCAGACTTTGAGCCTGCTATCGTAGGAAGACATGAGCATGCGCTCTGGAAACTCAACCAGCTTACCCGTAACGGCAAGATTTCGCTCAGCGATTTCGCCAACGGATACGACTACTTCGGATTGCATAAGACGGAGAAGGGATGGGTGTTCCGCGAGTGGGCGCCAAATGCTACAGATATCTATCTCATCGGAGATTTCAACGGCTGGCAGGAAAGCCCTAAGTATCGTGCTAAGCGTATCAAGGGCACCGGCAACTGGGAGTTGAAACTCTCGGAAAAGGCAATGAAGCACGGTGATCTCTTCAAGATGAAAGTGCACTGGGAAGGTGGAGAAGGCGAGCGTATCCCTGCATGGGCTAACCGTGTGGTTCAGGATGAGCAGACCAAGATTTTTTCTGCGCAGGTATGGAGCCCTGAGCCTTACAAGTGGAAGAAGAAGACCTTCAGACCTAACACCACTCCGCTGCTCATCTATGAGTGCCATATCGGAATGGGACAGGATGCAGAGAAGGTTGGTACCTACACCGAGTTTAAGGAGAAGGTGCTGCCACGTATCATTGAGGATGGTTACAACTGCATTCAGATCATGGCAATCCAGGAGCATCCTTATTATGGATCCTTCGGCTATCACGTAAGCAGCTTCTTTGCTGCCAGCAGCCGTTTCGGAACCCCTGAGGAACTCAAGGATCTCATTGATACAGCCCATCAGAATGGCATCGCTGTCATTATGGATATCGTTCACTCTCATGCAGTGAAGAACGAGATGGAAGGTCTCGGCAATCTTGCCGGTGATCCTAACCAGTACTTCTACCCTGGCGACAGACATGAGCATCCAGCTTGGGACAGTCTCTGCTTCGACTATGGTAAGGATGAGGTGATGCACTTCCTCCTGAGCAACTGCAAGTACTGGCTCAGCGAATACCACTTCGATGGTTTCCGCTTTGATGGTGTAACCTCTATGCTCTACTATAGCCACGGTCTGGGAGAGGCGTTCTGCAATTACGGTGACTACTTCAATGGTCATGAGGATGATAATGCTATCTGCTATCTCACCCTTGCCAACTGTCTGATTCACGAGGTGAACAAGAATGCCATCACCATCGCCGAAGAGGTGAGCGGTATGCCTGGATTGGCAGCCAAGTTTACCGATGGCGGCTATGGCTTCGACTATCGTATGGCGATGAATATTCCAGACTACTGGATCAAGACCATCAAGGAGCTGAAGGATGAAGACTGGAAACCATCCAGCATCTTCTGGGAAATCAAGAACCGTCGTGCAGACGAGAAGACCATCTCTTACTGCGAGAGTCACGACCAGGCATTGGTAGGCGACAAGACCATCATCTTCCGCCTGATAGATGCTGATATGTACTGGCACTTCAAGAAGGGTGATGAGAACGATATGGTTCACCGAGGCATTGCCTTGCACAAGATGATCCGTCTGGCTACTGCTTCTACCATCAATGGCGGCTACCTGAACTTCATGGGTAATGAGTTCGGTCATCCAGAGTGGATTGATTTCCCTCGCGAGGGTAACGGATGGAGCTACAAGTATGCTCGCAGACAGTGGAATCTGGTAGATAACAAGGATCTCTGCTATCACTATCTCGGCGACTTCGACAAGGAGATGCTCAAGACAATTAAGAGTGAAAAGAACTTTAACAAGACACCAGTTGTTGAAATCTGGCACAATGATGGCGATCAGGTACTCGCTTATATGAGAGGCGACCTGCTCTTCGTCTTCAACTTCTCGCCAACCCGCTCGTTTACCGACTATGGCTTCCTGGTACCTACCGGTGCCTATAGCGTGGTACTCGATACCGACAACAAGGCGTTTGGTGGCAACGGTCTGAACGATGACGAGATGACCCACCTCACCAACTATGACCCTGTGTATGTGAACGATCGCAAGGAGTGGTTGAAGCTCTACTTGCCAGCCCGTTCGGCACTGGTGCTCAAGAAAAATTAAACATAGATATATGGATCATAAAAGGAATAGCACGGCGAAGATGCGCTTCGCCTGTGCTATCATTTTTTTAGTTTTTGCTTATACATTCCTGGCTTGTTACCAGGCAGATATTCTAGCCGTGGCGCAGCATGTCTTATCAGAAGGTAAGACAGATTATTTCTATACGCTTGCACCGCTGCTTGTTACCTTTGTATGCTTTCTGCTGCAGTTGGGAGCATACGCGGTGACCCGTGTGAAGCGTCGCTTCCACGGACTTACTTATTTTCCTTCATTCCTTTTGCTGGCTCTGATAGCCGATGTGCCTACCCATGTAGATGCTGGCGTGTCGTTGGGCTGGTGGTGGCTTGTCCTGCCTTTCTGTCTGCTGTGCTGGGCTGGCGTGATGTGGGTCGCCAGACAGTTGGAACCTCTTGAGCAGGAGCCGCATAGCTTCGGTTGGTTCTCGCGTTACTCATGGGTGAACATCTCCCAGCTTGTTGTGATGATGCTGGCTGTTATCTTCATCACCAACAATGATCGCCTCTTTCACGAAAGAATGAAGATGGAACATCTGATGAAAGAAAAACAGTATGAAAAAGCTTTGGAAGTAGGTGAAAAATCTCTGAAAACAGATTCTTCGCTGACGATGCTCCGTATAGCCTGTCTCAACGAAACAGGCGAGCTGGGCAGCCGTCTCTTTACTTATCCGCTGGTAGGTGGAAGTAAGGCGATGATGCCGGATAGCGTAACCGTGAAGGCTATGATGTGGAAGGCGCCAAAATGGATGCAGAAACCTTCGGCATGGATGGTTAAACATCATCTCAAGTATCGTCTGCCTGTTGACTATCAGCTTTGTGCACTCTTGCTGGACAAGCAACTAGACAAGTTCGTAGCAGAGGTGCAGAAACATTACAAAGTAACTTCGGGCAAACTGCCTGTTCATTATAAGGAAGCGTTGGTTCTTTATACGCATCGCCGCAGTAATCCAAGTATCGTTTATCACGATAATGTGATGGATACAGACTTTGAGGATTTCCAGCAGATGGATCACAAATATGCTAATGAGACAGAAAAGCAGAATGCTCTTCGGGATACTTATGGAAATACCTACTGGTATTATTATGAGTATGGAAACAAATGAAAGTTTTAATTTAGGAGATTAATATGAAAATACAGATATTCAGAAACTTATGGGTCTTACAGATAGTTTTTCTCCTGTTGGCGCCATTAGGGCTGCAGGCACAGAAGAAAGAGATTTCTGCAGCCAAAGATCTGGTAAAGGCGGGCAAGGATTTGGCGAAAGCCGAATCCAGTATGCGCAAACTCCTGACGGATTCTGCCAACCGGAATAACAAGAAAATTTGGAATATTCTCTTCGATGCTGTGAAGAAGCAGTATGAACAGGGTAATGAGAAACTCTACCTCAAACAGGCGTATGATACAGCCCAACTCTTCAATGCAACCCGACAGCTCTTCGTTATAGCCCAAGGACTTGATTCCGTTGAGATGATTCCTAACAAGAAAGGAAAATGTGAGTATGATTTCCGCAAGTCTCATTCTGAATATTTGAACAGGATACGTCCGAACCTCTATAACGGAGGAACCTGGTTTATCAGGAAGCAGAAATACAAGGAGGCTTATCAGTTCTTTGACCAGTACATAGAGTGCAGTACTGCACCGATGTTCCAATCTTATAAGTATGCCCAGAAAGACAAATATCTTTCTTCGGCAGCTTATTGGGCTGTATATGCCGGATATAAGATGAAAGATACCAAAGCTACGCTTCATCATTCTTATGAGGCGCTAAAAGATACGGCTCATTATAACTATATGTTACAGTATCTGGCAGAGACTTATAAACTGGAGAAGGATACTGCGCGCTATCTCTCGACCTTGAAGGAAGGTTTTGAGCGGGATCCGAAATTCCCGTTCTTCTTCCCGCGTCTGGTAGAGTTCTATTCGCAGGAAAACCTGCTCGATTCTGCGCTCGCCGTGGCAGATAAGGCGCTGGCGATAGCTCCCGACAATGATATCTATCTCTTTACCAAGGGAACCATTCTCCTGAATATGGGTGATTTCAAGCAATGCATCGAAGTGAGCAAAAAGGCACTTGCCGTGAACGATTCTTTGGCTGGTGCTTATTATAATATAGGTTTGGCTTATTTCAATCAGGCGGTTGAAATGGATAAGAATTCGCAGCAATCCCGCAAAACTCATCAGGAGATAGACGGACTTTACAAGAGTGCGATGCCTTATCTGCAGAAGTACAGAACGATGGCGCCTGATATGCAGGACCAGTGGGCTTTGCCGCTATATACCATCTATCTGAACCTGAACATGGGTAAGGAGTTTGATGAGATAGACAAACTGCTCAATCAGAAAAAGAAATAATGCCTCATGATGAGGAATTTATGAAAACTTCTCTTGAAAAGAAAACTTCTCTTGAAAAGAAAACTTCTCTTTAATAAAAGAATACTTCTCTTTAGAAATTGATTATTAGAAATTTATGATAGACAGAATTTTAGATAAACTGGGCATTGAACTCAATGATATGCAGCAGGATTCCATGCAGGCAATCTTGCACGGGAACAAGGATGTGGTGATACTTTCGCCAACTGGTAGTGGCAAGACACTGGCTTATCTTTTGCCTCTTACCCAACTTATAGATGCTACTGATGACGAGGCACAGGCGGTGGTGGTAACTCCTGGTAGAGAACTCGCTTTGCAGTCGGCTAACGTATTGAAGAATATGGGCAGCGGTTTGCGTGCGATGGCTTGCTATGGTGGTCGTGCTACGATGGATGAGCATCGCGTGATGAAACAGGTTCGTCCTCAGATTGTATTTGGAACTCCAGGTCGTCTCAATGATCATCTGGATAAGGGAAATCTTTCTCCATATCACATCAAATACCTGATTATTGATGAGTTTGACAAGTGTCTGGAGATGGGCTTCCAAGACGAAATGAGCCGACTGATCAAGTCATTGCCTGGCTTGCGTCGTCACTTTCTGCTTTCTGCTACCGAAGCAGAGGAAATTCCTCATTTCGTACACATGGGTAGGGTAGAAAAGATAGATTACCGTGTGGATGAAGATCAGGTTCCTGACCGTGTACATATATATAAGGTGGATAGTCCGGTAAAGGATAAACTGGAGAGTCTGTCACTTTTGCTACGCAGTTTAGGCGATCAGAGTACCATTGTATTCCTCAATTACCGTGATAGTGTAGAGCGTACCAACAAATATCTGGTAGAACAAGGTTTTTCTACATCTTTCTTCCATGGTGGATTGGAACAGAAGGAACGCGAGGCTTCTCTCTATCGTTTCAGCAACGGTAGTGCCAATATCCTGGTGAGTACGGATCTGGCTTCGCGCGGACTTGATATTCCAGATATAGATAATATTATCCATTATCACATGCCGGAGAGCGAAGATGGTTATATCCATCGTGTAGGACGTACGGCACGATGGGAAGCCCAGGGAAAGGCTTTCTTTCTGTTAGGTCCTGAAGAGCATATTCCGGAATATGTGGATGCAGAGATTGAGAATTATGAGATGCCTGTTGCTGATCTGCTTCCTGCGCCAGCCAAACCTAAGATGGCTACTATATATATAGGTAAAGGCAAAAAGGATAAAATCAGCAAGGGTGACATCTTAGGCTTCCTTTGCAAGAAGGGTGGGCTGCAGTCGGCTGAAATCGGAAAGATTGATGTTAATGACCGTTATGCTTATGCTGCCATTTCCCGAACGAAGTTGCGCAGCGTACTGAATAATGTAAAGGGCGAAAAGATAAAAGGCGTCAAAACGATAGTGGAAGAGGTAAGGTAGTTGACAAACTGCTATTATCTTTTCTCTGTTGCTTGCTAATGTATAATAAATGTAAAAATAGACATAAATATGCAGTTATTATACTAAAATGACTAACAAAATGAAAGAAATCTGCGCAAAACGCTAAAAATGTGCAGAAAAGTTTGGTAGTTTCAAATAAAAAGTGTAATTTCGCAGTCGTAAATACAATCCAAAGGTTTACTATGTATCCTATATGGGTGTATTGTGCACTAATTTTTCCTGCTAACAGGATTATATCGTATAAAACTTAAATAATTATACAAAGATGAAGAAGTACAATTTTAACGCAGGTCCATCAATGCTTCCACGCGAAGTGATTGAGAACACAGCAAAGCAGATTTTGGATTTTAATGGTTCAGGTCTTT
>OIZE01001893.1_pt1 | contig 11987 bp, 9 predicted proteins | sample 1588421 | NCBI WGS metagenome assembly OIZE01 (sample SAMN03283251) | human gut metagenome | biome: human-associated habitat; material: feces | host: Homo sapiens | place: USA | collected 2013
ACGACTCATAAATCTACCCTTAATCGTGTATTGGATGATAGTTGCGGATTTTAGGATTATATATTTTTAAACATTGGTCAAATAGACAGATTCCTTACTTTTTTCTAAATAAAACAACAGAAAAACTAGCAAAAAACTTCCATAAACCTATGTACAAGCTTTCCTGAATAAAATCTATAATTTTATAAAATTTTCACAAGATCAACAAGCATATCATAAAAAAGGGAAGTTCTCACTTCCCCTCTTTTGCTTTGAATGCCAATGCATACATTCGTATTTGTTTGACCATGGACAACAACCCATTGCTACGTGTAGGTGACAGATGTTCTTTCAACCCTATCTTATCTATAAAATAAAGATCAGTATTCAAGATTTCATCAGGAGTGTGTCCTGAAAGGACTTTTATCAGCAAGGCAATAATTCCTTTTACAATCAAAGCATCACTTTCCGCCTTAAAAACAATCTTACCGTCTACCTCGTCCGCTTGAAGCCATACTCTGCTTTGACATCCTTCAATCAGATTCTGTTCCGTCTTATATTTTTCTTCAAGCGGTTCCTGCTCATTTCCCAAATCAATAAGTAGTTGATACCGATCCATCCAGTCATCGAAGTCACTGAACTCTGCAATCACTTCGTCTTGTAATTCATTAATTGACATATATATAATTGCTATTTACAAATTTCTAAATACTCTAAATAACAAGGAGATTATTTTTCATTGTAGATTACTTCCAATACAGTCTGCCCGACCGCCTTCAGTGTATTCCTGTCTATATGCTCCATATTATCATTGATAGTATGCCAGGTCGGGGTAAAACCACCTTCCGGATCGGAAGCAATAATATCGATCGTTTTAATACGTGCCAGGCGGTTGATAAACAAATGGTCATCCGTCACCCCTCCTCCGTCTTCATCAATGAACATTTTGCCATATCCCAATTTCTTGGCTGCTTTCCACACCTTTTTATTTATATCCGGCGCAAATCTCTCAGAATATGATTCTTTCAGGAAAACCGTATTTTCGCCACCTACCATATCAAGCAGGATACCAAAACGAGCATTATATCCCTGTACATGAGGGTTACGCGCCCAGTATTGTGCACCCAGACACCATGATTCTTCATTATTCTGGTCATGTGTACCATAATCTTCGGCATCAAGAAAAATAATGTCAATACCAAGTTCCGGCTGCCGTTGATTGACCAAACGGGCTATTTCCAACAGAGCTCCTACTCCGCTTGCACCATCATTCGCTCCCAGAATCGGAGTCTTGTGATTCTTTTCGTCAGGATCGTTATCGGCCCACGGACGTGTATCCCAGTGGGCAAATAAAGCGATTCTTTTTTTACTTTCCGGCTTATAAGAACCGATAATATTTCGCGCTTTCAACAAAGTACCGTTATAAGCAATCAGATCGGCATACTGATCGGTCACCTGCGCACCGAAATCTTTTAATTGCTTAGCCAGATAATTTCCACAAGCTACATGCCCCTTTGTATTAGGAACACGAGGACCAAAATCTACTTGATTCTTTACATACAGATAAGCACTATCTGCATCAAACTGTGGTACATTCACAACTATCTTTTCGTTTTGTTCACTTGTACTATTTGCCTTATTGCCACCTCCGCAGGAGAATGCTGATAATAACAAAAAGGCACTTACCAATACTATCATAATTTTCTTTTTCATCATCCTCTTTTCTATTAAAGTCTCAAAATTAGTCATTTTCATCACAGCATTGTTCAGATGAAATAGATTATTAACAAATAAACTTTAATTCTACATTTTTCTTTCCAACCGTAAACTCTACTTTTGCTCCGTTTATAAGCGGCAAATTATGAGTAACATGCCCTACAGGAAAATTAAAGCAAACGGGGTAATCATACTCTTTTACCAAATCCGCCAGAGCAGCATACAACTCTTTGCCCAGCGAACAATCTTCTTCATATTCCGTAAACTGTCCGACAATCAGTCCAGATAATTTTTCAAGTACACCGCCCAATTTTAGATTATACATCATGCGTTCAATGGCATGAGGTCGTTCGCTGACATCTTCGATAAACAGCACAGTTCCTTCTGCCGGAATATCATAAGGAGTACCGCGCAAACCGTAAGCTACCGCCATATTCCCCCCACGAAGAACCCCCTGCGTACTGCCCTGCTTATTCAACTTATGTTTCTCACAAGTATAAGAAGGCAAGTTTCCGAACAGGATATCTTTCAAATAGTTTGTACACGGATCATCCTCCGGCTCTACCGCAAGATGACGTGCCATTAACGAATGCAACGAAGCATATCCGTTTTTCTGAAACAGATTGTGCAATGCAGTAATATCACTGAAGCCCAACAACCATTTCGGATATTCACGAAATGCCGTAAAATCAATCTTATCTATCAGATGTACAGCTCCATATCCTCCACGACTACTAAGGATAGCTTTCACTTTCGGATCATCCATTGCATCCTGCAAATCTTTCAGACGTTGGCTGATCGTGCCGGCATATCGCCCGGATGAACCTCCGGCGTGCTTTCCCATAACAACTTTCACCCCCCATGATTCAATCCGTTTCTTGGCACCTTTCAGGAATTGTTTGTCTATCTTACTGGAGGGCGATACGATAACTACTTTATCACCTTTCTGCAAAAAAGGAGGAAATTGAATATCCATATATGTTCTTATTTTTTTGACTTCCGTTGATAAAAATGTACCCAGTCCACTTCCATTTCTACCGGAAGATCTTCAGGACCGACCGCTCCGACCCACGAGCCTCCCAATTGCATATCAATCAGCAGGTAAAAAGGCTGATTAAAAGGGTATTGCCCTTCTTCTTTTGTTTGTATGCGAGGATAGGTAAACGTATGCATATCATTGATATAAAATGAAAGGCTGTCCGGATACATTTCTACTGCGTAAACATTGTACCGATCAGGATAAATAGGTCCCGTGGAATGAGACTTTGGATTTTCTGTGATGCCCAATGTGTAGGTATAATGAGAATGAACAGTCTGATAAGCAATTGAATCGTTATTCAAACGTTCCATAATATCAATTTCGCCACCGGACGGCCATGCCGCTTTTTCAGGTAACATCCAGATAGCCGGCCATGCCCCTTTCGCAGCATTCAACTTGGCACAAATTTCAATACGTCCGTTTATAAAAGCTTTCTTGCCTTTTGTATAAACACCGCCCGTCAAATAAGGAGCCGTGTCATTGGGCTGAACCTGATTGACGATACCTCTCAACACCAGTTTGCCTTCACGCATTGCATAACAAGAATCAAAGTCAGTCATGTAATTATTCCAATCCGACTTTCCTCGTGGAATCTTACTCCATACCTTTGAATCAAAATTCTTTTTTTGATTAAAGTTTTCTTTCCAGACCAAGGACCAACCTTCAGGAACCTTCGTCGTCTTGCACGAAACGAACAGCCAACAAAGGAGGATTAAGCTAACAAAAAATAGATTTTTAAACTGTTTCATGTCTTTTTTATTTCATTGGGGGATTCATTTGCAAAAATACAGGAAAAAACGATTCCATGCATATCTATCGACCAAAACAAATAAAATATAGCAAAATGTTACATAATGGATGTAATTTTTCGGATTGCAATCGCTATTTTTTCAATCCTTTTTCTGATATTTGCTAAAAATCTAACGTTATGGAACCTATTCAAAGTTTTGCCCAATTGACGGCTCATCTCAAAAAACTAAATCATAGAAAACGGATTGCCGTAGTCTGTGCCAATGATCCTAACACGGAATATGCTATTACCCGCGCATTGGAAGAAGGAATTGCGGAGTTTCTGATGATCGGAGATTCGGCTATTCTGGAAAAATATCCTACACTCAAACAATATCCCGAATACATAAAAATCATCCATATAGAAGATTCGGACGAGGCAGCACGCGAAGCGGTACGCATTGTCCGTGAGGGAGGAGCAGATATTCTGATGAAAGGAATTATTAATACGGACAACCTGTTGCACGCTATACTTGATAAAGAAAAAGGATTGCTTCCGAAAGGGAAAATTCTTACGCATCTGGCGGTAATGGAAATTCCAACGTATCACAAATTGCTTTTCTTCTCGGATGCTGCCGTTATTCCGCGTCCCACTTTGCAACAACGTATAGAAATGATCTGGTATGCTATATGCACGTGCCGCCACTTCGGTATTGAACAACCACGTATCGCCTTAATCCACTGTACGGAAAAAGTAAGCGCCAAGTTTCCCCACTCACTGGATTATGTAAATATCGTGGAACTTGCCGAAGCCGGAGAGTTCGGAAATGTAATTATTGACGGCCCGCTGGATGTACGTACCGCCTGCGAGCAGGCAAGCGGCGATATTAAAGGTATTGTATCTCCTATCAACGGACAAGCGGATGTGCTGATATTCCCCAATATAGAATCGGGTAATGCATTCTACAAATCTGTGTCCCTGTTTGCACAGGCAGAAATGGCGGGTTTATTGCAAGGACCGATCTGCCCAGTGGTACTTCCGTCTCGTAGTGACTCCGGCTTGTCCAAATATTATAGCATGGCAATGGCTTGCCTGCAAGTCTCAGGAGACTGTGAATGCAGAAAACAAATAAATCAAGTCCCCAATAATTCATAATTCAAAAATCAATATTGATGAAAATTCTAGTTATCAATCCCGGCTCCACTTCGACGAAGATTGCAGTATATGAAAATGAAACTCCGCTACTGGTCCGTAATATCAGCCATACAGTAGAAGAATTATCCGTTTATTCACAAGTGGTAGACCAGTTTGAATTTCGGAAGAATCTGGTACTCCAGGAGTTGGAAGCCAATAAGATACCTTTTGACTTTGATGCAGTCATCGGACGCGGAGGACTGGTAAAACCGATACCGGGTGGAGTATATGAGGTAAATGAAGCCATGAAACGTGATACGGTACACGCCATGCGCACTCATGCCTGTAACCTTGGAGGATTAATTGCAGACAAACTTGCTTCTTCCTTACCCAATTGTCGTGCTTTCATTGCCGATCCGGGAGTAGTGGATGAACTGGAAGATATAGCCCGTATCACAGGCTCACCGTTAATGCCCAAAATTACAATTTGGCATGCCTTGAACCAGAAAGCAATAGCACGCCGCTTCGCCAGAGAGCAGGGAACACAATACGAAGACCTTGATTTAATCATCTGCCATTTGGGAGGTGGTATTTCTATTGCAGTTCACCGCCATGGACGGGCTATTGATGCAAACAATGCGTTGGACGGCGAAGGCCCTTTCTCGCCGGAACGTGCAGGTACACTGCCTGCCGGTCAACTCATCGACCTTTGTTTTAGCGGACAGTTCACCAAAGATGAATTGAAGAAGCGTATTTCCGGACGTGCGGGACTGACAGCTCACTTGGGTACTACCGATGTACCTGTGATTATCAAATCCATAGAAGAAGGAGACAAAAAAGCGGAGTTCGTATTGGACGCCATGATTTATAACGTAGCAAAAGCAATAGGTGGCGCCGCTACTGTACTTTGTGGGAAGATAGATGCTATTCTCCTGACAGGAGGGATTGCTTACTCCGATTATGTCATTTCACGACTCAAAAAACGTATTTCTTTTTTAGCTCCGATCCATATTTATCCCGGAGAAAACGAAATGGAATCATTGGCTTTCAATGCGCTAGGGGCATTGAAAGGAGAACTTCCGATACAAATTTATAAATAACACAAACTTCCCATTCTTGAGTTTCACCGTTTTTATCGTATTGATAAAACACTGATAATCAGCACAAATCAATATGCTTCTATCACCCTCAAAGCAAATATATGGAAAAAACACCTCAACTATTTTTTGCCTTAACGCCCTCTTTTTTTAAAGGAGGGAGTATTTTTAATAAAAGGGAGCGCCCCCCCTCGACTTCACTCCCTCACAATCTTTCTCCTCTCATTTCCTAATACACGGAGAAACACGTTTGAATCAAAAAAAGTTACACCTATAATTATAAACTATTCATCCACCCTTAAAGCTCCGGCAGGTCTTTATTTCCGGTCTTATTCACCGGCGAACCGTCAGCGTTTACTTGAATAGAACCATCGCCATTGCAAACAAAAGCATTTCCATAAATATCTCCTAGCTTGCCACCTTCTTTAATACACATCCAATAGGCTATTGAGAATTCCTCCTGCCCGTAAGAGAACTGGGTATGGGATGCAGAGAATATTGCCTTCCATTACATAATGAATACCTGTGCCTTCAAAAGCTCGGTCCAAAATTTCGGATACCGACTGATTGTTGGCAGCTACATTAACTACCCGTTTTACATCTACTGTTTTTTTGTTGTAGACAAACAAATAGTTGGTCTGTGACTCTATTTTAGAGAGTAACTCACTTACTTTCAGCGTTGAGTGGGGAATGCTGATTTTTGCACTCTGAGAGTATCCATTCTCACAATAAGCTTGAAATGTTACGAACAGAAGAAGGAATAAAGTGATCTTCATAGTCAGTATTATTTGCTTAGATTCTAAACTTTTTGGGCAAAAAAGCCCTTTCAAAGAAATTTTTCTCATATCTTTGCAACGTGTTAAGTTAATAAATTGATTAAGGTCGATTTTTGACTGTTTCGAATCGGAAAGTATGGGGGTACTTTCCGATTCTCTTTTAATGAGATGCTATTGACTGTTATTCATAATTGTTATGCTTTTAAGGGTTAGTACTAATTTAAGATATATATTTAGCGTGAGCTCATATCTTTATTTTATAAAGATACTGTCTTTTTCGGCACTTATGGAGTAAATAAACGAATGATCTTTCTGAATTACTTTCAGTACGTGTTCCCCCCCATCCTGATCTTTAAACTTACCCGTGCAACGATAATTCAGTACTTTCGGATTCTCCACAACGATCTTCACTTTATAATATTTCTCCAGTTTACCAAGCAACAGGTTAAAAGGAGTATCATCAAAACAGTATAAACCATCTTTCCAACGGAGATAATCAAAATCAGTAAAACACTCCTTTCTGAACTTTCCGTCCCAGAAAATAAAAACCTCGTTCCCCCCAGACGTGTAAGCGAATGTTTGCTGCCTTTCGCATAGATATCGACAATGCCTTCAAGCAAAGTAGTTGTAAATTCATTGCTACCCCGGTAAGCACACACATTAAAATGTGTTTCCACTACTCTCACCTGATTAGTTTCCGTATTTACATAGAATGGGATTTCTTTATTTTTCGCCACCTCGAAGTAAGCTCCTCCGTCTAGTTCCACATTCCTCTCATTCCGTCCGAAATCATGGGAGTATGTTAATGTAGACTGTGCATTCAGCCATACTTTCGTACCGTCTGCCAAAGTAATCTGTGCTCGCTGGCCAGCAGGCACTGCCACTGTCTGCAGATGCGCTGTATTACCATAATGATACTCCTTGAATAAAAAAACACAACTGATTGCTACTACTATAACAGCAGCTATACGGGCACTCTACCTTAACATAGGTAAGATATGAGTACCCACAGCCACTTTCTCTCCCTTATTGTTTATTTTGGTATTGGTGAAAAGGGCAATATCGAACAACATATGTTCTTTCTGCAATGTCCAACGGTTTTCCTCCGATTCATTCACCCAGCTAAGAATACATTTTTCTTCCTCAACAGTAGTGTTACCCTTAAAATATTTATGTAATAACTCAACGGAAACTTTTGCAGAAAAGCAAAAGTTTAGACAAAAAAATAACCCGACTTCTAGTAATCGGGTTATTCTATATTATATTAAAACTGTCACTTTTTTACTTCTTTTCCGGTCTTGGCAACAAAACCTTTCTAGAAAGTTTGAATTTACCGGTTTTAGGATCAATATCAATCAATTTTACATCAATTTCGTCACCCTCTTTAATTCCGGCTTCTTCCACTGTTTCCAAACGTTTCCAGTCTATTTCAGAAATGTGCAGCAAACCGTCCTTACCCGGCAAAAATTCGATGAACGCACCGTAAGGCATGATAGAACGAACCTTACCTTTGTACACTTCACCCACTTCGGGAACAGCAACAATTGCCTTGATCATGCGCATTGCATCGTCAATACATTTCTTATTAGTACCTGAAACTTCGATACGTCCCACACCTTCCGTTTCTTCGATAGTGATGACAGCACCGGTCTCTTCCTGCATACCTTGAATTATTTTACCACCAGGACCAATCACAGCACCGATAAATTCTTTAGGAATTGTCATGGTTTCAATGCGGGGAGCATGTTCTTTCAAGTCTGCACGCGGTTCAGCGATTGTTTCAGCAATCTTATCCAAGATGTGCATACGCCCTTCCTTAGCCTGGTTCAATGCACGTTCCAAGATTTCATAAGACAGACCGTCTACCTTAATATCCATTTGCGTAGCAGTAATACCATCTCTTGTTCCAGTCACCTTGAAGTCCATATCTCCGAGGTGGTCTTCATCACCGAGGATATCAGACAATACTGCATATTTATCTTCACCTGCATTCTTAATCAGTCCCATTGCAATACCTGATACCGGCTTCTTAATCTTCACACCTGCATCCATTAATGCCAATGTTCCGGCACATACGGTAGCCATAGAAGAAGAACCATTAGATTCGAGAATTTCTGAAACAACACGTACTACGTACGGATAGTCAGCAGGAATCTGTCCTTTCAAAGCGCGCCAAGCCAAGTGGCCATGACCAATTTCACGACGACCTACGCCACGTTGTGCTTTTGCCTCACCAGTGGAAAAAGGAGGGAAATTATAATGTAACAGGAAACGTTCTTTTCCGTGTTCCAATACATTGTCAATAATCTTTTCATCGAGTTTTGTACCCAGTGTGACAGAAGTCAGTGATTGAGTTTCACCACGAGTAAAGATAGCAGATCCGTGAGGACCGGGTAGGTAACCTACTTCACACCAAATCGGGCGAATTTCGGTAGTTTTACGACCATCCAGGCGTTTGCCTTCATCAAGAATAGAACGGCGCATTGCTTCTTTTTCTACATCGTGATAATAACGGTCGATCAAAGCCGCTTTTTCTTCCAGTTCCTCTTCTGAGAACTGAGCCTTAAACTCTTCACAAATAGCTTCGAAAGCAGCAAAACGTTCATGTTTATTGTTATTTCCGGAAGCAGCAACAGCATAAGCCTTGTCATAACAAGCTTCACGAACTGCCTTACGCAAGTCTTCGTCGTTTACCTCATGGTCATATTCACGTTTTACGGTTTTGCCAACTTCTTCAGTCAACTCCATCTGAGCTTTGCAATGTACCTTAATTGCTTCGTGAGCCACTTTCATAGCCTCTAGCAATTCTGCTTCGGATACTTCGTGCATTTCGCCTTCTACCATCATGATATTTTCATAAGTAGCAGCCACCATAAGGTCCATATCAGCTTTTTCCAGTTGCTCAAAAGTCGGATTGATTACAAACTGACCGTCAATACGCGCTACACGCACTTCGGAAATCGGTCCGTTAAATGGAATATCTGAAACAGCAAGTGCCGCAGAAGCTGCAAGTCCTGCCAATGCGTCCGGCATATCTACACCATCTGCTGAGAAGAGGATGATGTTCACATATACCTCTGCATGATAATTGTCGGGGAATAAGGGGCGGAGAGCACGGTCAACAAGACGGCAGGTCAGGATCTCATAATCAGAAGCCCGACCTTCTCTTTTGGTAAAACCACCGGGGAAACGGCCGAATGCCGCAAATTTTTCTTTGTACTCTACCTGTAAAGGCATAAAATCTGTTCCGGGAACTGCATCTTTAGCGGCACAAACAGTAGCCAACAACATGGTGTTTCCCATGCGTAGCATTACAGAACCGTCTGCCTGTTTTGCCAACTTTCCCGTCTCGAGTGTGATGGTTCTTCCATCAGGTAACTCGATCGTCTTAACAATTGGGTTAATCATAAAAATTGTTTTATCTATACTTTTTCTTTCAAAATTCCTGCAAAGATATACATTTATCGTGGTAATTAGGTGGAAATGAGCTAAAAAGTTAGTTAGTAACTGATTTTTTTTCTAAATTAGGATGAAGAACACTGCAAAATGCTTTGACTAATCTCGAAAAGACGTATATTTGCACCTTGTAAAAAACACACGAGATATGAAAAAGATTACTTTTGTTGCGCTTGCCGCACTTACTATTACAGCTTGTAGTTCCGGTCCTAAATTCCAAGTGAACGGAGATATTTCAGGAGCCGACGGAAAAATGCTTTATCTCGAAGCGTCCGGCCTTGAAGGGATCGCCGCATTGGACTCGGTCAAACTGAAAGGAGAAGGAGCATTCAGTTTCAAACAGCCCCGCCCCGAATCAGCCGAATTTTACCGTTTGCGAATAGACGACAAAGTCATTAACTTTTCTGTCGATTCTATCGAAACGCTCCAGATAAAAGCACCGTATGTAGACTTTTCAACTGCGTACACCATAGAAGGTTCCGGAAACAGCAACAAAATAAAAGAGCTAACGCTGAAACAAATCGATCTTCAAAAGAATGTGGACGACTTGCTACATTACGCAACAATAATATCAGCCACGATATTTTCGAAGACAGCCTGGCCACGTTGCTCAATAACTATAAAGAGGATGTGAAAGTAAACTATATATTCGCAGCACCGAATACGGCAGCCGCTTATTTCGCCCTGTTCCAAAAGCTCAACAACTATCTGATATTCGATCCGTTGAACAACAAAGACGATGTGAAATGTTTTGCAGCCGTAGCTACCAGCCTCAACAATACATATCCCGATGCAGTACGCTCCAAGAACCTTTATAATATCGTTATTAAAGGTATGAAAAACACACGTCAACCCCAGGCAAAAGCACTGGAGATTCCACAGGAAAAAATTGTAGAAACCGGCATCATCGACATTGCTTTGCGCGACATACACGGGAATGTGCGCAAGTTGACTGACCTGAAAGGCAAAGTCGTATTACTCGACTTCTCCGTATTCCAGTCACCGGCAGGCGCTCCCCACAATATGTTGCTTCGCGAACTATATAATAAGTATGCTTCACAGGGATTGGAAATTTACCAGATCTCTCTCGATGCGGACGAACACTACTGGAAAACGGCAGCAGCCAACCTCCCTTGGATATGTGTGCGTGACGGCAACGGAGTTTATTCCACCAATGTAGCTGTATATAATGTTCGCCAGGTTCCATCTATCTTTTTGATTAACCGCAACAACGAATTGAAACTTCGTGGCGAGGATATCAAGGATTTGGAAGCATCCGTCAAGTCATTACTCTAAGTTGTTATAAATTAGCATATTTCATTTAAATATGTTACATTATAATTAAAATAGCTGTATAGCTACAAAGGCAGAATGTTTGTAGCAATCTGTCTAAAACTTTTACAGTAAAAGGAGAGGAAAAAAATGGACGAAGAAAAAAGAGAGCATTCGAATTGGGATGACAAAACGATTCCGTTAGAGGAGAATCATACCGTTCCACTTAGCGAAAAGAGAGAGTTTTCAAATCAAGTTAGAAGACCTAAGTTGAAACATCCAAAGAAATCGAACTCTCAATCGCCGTATGAACAATCACAACATTCCCAATCAGGCGGAAACGCAAATCCTTACAGTCAAAATCCGTGTCAACAAGGTGGATATACTCCGTCTGGAAATAATAATCCGTATCAGCAACATACACCAAATTCTTATGGACGGCAACCTTATCAACAGGCAGGACAAAACCCTTATAGTAACCAGCCTTACCAACAAGGGAATCCTAATCCTTATGGTCAACAGCCTTACCAGCAGGGAAATCCTAACCTTTACGGTCAACAGCCTTACCAGCAGGGAAATCCTAATCCTTACAGTCGGCAGCCTTACCAGCAGGAAAATCCTAATCCTTATAATCATCAGCCTTACCAACAGGGAGGACAAGTACCATATAAGCAGCAACCTTATACACAACCACCGGAAAAGAAACATTCAAAAATGCCCTTTATCATTGCTGGAGCATTCGTCGCGGTATTGTTCTTAGGCGGCCTAGCAATTGGGTTATTTTCTTC
>OIZE01001904.1_pt1 | contig 11953 bp, 10 predicted proteins | sample 1588421 | NCBI WGS metagenome assembly OIZE01 (sample SAMN03283251) | human gut metagenome | biome: human-associated habitat; material: feces | host: Homo sapiens | place: USA | collected 2013
GGCGATTTAAAATGGCGAGATGCGTTGCTGGTCGCACATCGTGTGAACAGTAACGAGAAACTTTTTCGTATCAATATGAGATAAGACAAAGAGAAGGAGGAAAATTCAGGTGAAAAAGAGAAGAATACTTGCAGTTCTTATGATCGTTGCACTTGCAGTTGCTTCTTTTTCCGGTTGCGGAAAGAAGAAGGAAAAGGAAGAGCCAAAGAAAGAGACAAAGCAGGTAGTGCAAGAGGAAGAAGAGCCGGAAGAAGTAGAAGAAGAGCCGGAAGTGAATCAGGAGACATTTGCTATTTTTGGAGTTGACTCCAGGGAAAATAATCTTGGTAAGGGAACAAGATCAGACTCCCTGATGGTGGTAAATGTAGATAATACAAATAAAAAAGTGTATATTGCTTCTGTCTATAGAGATTGTTATGTACAGATTGAAGGTCATGGTCTGGATAAGATCACACATGCACACTCTTTCGGAGGACCGGAGCTTGCAATGGATACATTAAATACAAACTTTGATCTGGATATTCAGAAATATATTACAGTTAACTTCATGAATGTAGCAGAACTGGTTGATGATATGGATGGAATCGAGCAGGATATTACAGAAGAAGAAACAAAGTATATCAATGGTTATATTGATGAGCTTAATGGAATCAGGGGAACATCTTCTGCACACATTACAGAAGCAGGTACTTATACATTAGACGGAACACAGGCGGTTGCATTTAGCCGTATCCGTTATACAGAAGGAGGAGATTATAAGAGAAGTGAAAGACAGAGAACGGTTCTCTTTAAGATTTTCTCAAAAGCACAGGAGCTTGACAAAGCGAAAAAGATCGATATTGCCAAGAGCATGCTTGATAAAATTAATACAAACTATTTAGAGAGCGAAGTACTTCGTCTTTTAAGTAAAATTACAGAATACAAGGTGGAAGCAATGGATGCATTTCCAAAGGTATTCTATTCCGGTAAGATTGATGGTGTGTTCTATGAAGTTCCGGTTACATTGAATGACATGAGTACACAGATGCATACATTTTTGTATCCGACAGAAACGTATACACCTTCTGAGACAGTTCAGTCTATCAGTGCTCAGGAAAGCGCAGTAGCGCCGACAGCGAATAATGATTTTACACAGCAGTAAGAGCTGGAGTTAAACCGATTTTTGAAAAGAGTTGTGAGAAATAGAGAATAATTTCGTTTTTCACAGCTCTTTTTTGTATATGAAAAAGTCGTGTTCTGGTTACTGTTCTGATATAGAAAAACGTCTACTCGGGTTGCAATTACTTTCAATTTTATAAAATGTGTGTTATCCTAGCATTGGATGTTATTTGAACGTTTAACTAAGATAAGAAAAAGAAAAGGTTAGATAAGGGGTAAGAAAATGAAATACGAGAAGATGAATAATCTCTTCCTGCGTCAGTCCTATCTGGATTCCTGGGAAGATTATGAAAGAAGTTTAAAGAAAAAAAGCTTTATCAAATGGGATTATATTATATTGACAGCATCAAATGAAGCACAGGCAACGGCTTATCGGAATCAGATCGAGAACCGTCTGGAAAAAGGTCTTCTTCCGGAAGAGACAACGTATGCGGTTCTTCCAGATCCGGAGGGAAAACGTGTGGGATCAGGAGGCGCTACATTTCAGGTGATGCGTTATATTGCAGACCAGGAGCCTGAGAGAGAGAATCCTTTTAAGAATCGTAGAATTCTTGTGATTCATTCAGGTGGTGACAGTAAGAGAGTGCCGCAGTATTCTGCAATCGGCAAGCTTTTCTCACCGGTTCCAAGAGAATTGCCGGATGGAAGAAGTTCCACTTTATTTGATGAGTTTATTGTAGGGATGTCAGGAGTTCCATCCAGAATCCAGGAGGGAATGCTTGTTTTGTCAGGTGATGTATTGCTTCTGTTTAATCCACTTCAGATTGATGCGCAGTTTGACGGAGCAGCAGCAATTTCCATTAAAGAGCCGGTAGCTACAGGAAAGAATCATGGCGTATTTCTGAATGACGGACATGATTATGTAAAGTGTTTTCTTCATAAACAGACAGAAGAGCGTCTGCGAGAGATGGGAGCTGTTAATAAAGCAGGAAATGTAGATCTTGATACAGGTGCGGTATTGTTTGGCAGCGCACTGTTGCAGGCACTGTTCCGTCTGATTTCAACAGAGGGCAAAGTAGACGAGAAGAAATTCAGGCAGTTTTGTAATGAAGAAGCAAGGATCAGCTTTTATGGGGATTTTTTATATCCGCTTGCAAATGATTCTACATTAGAAGATTTCTATAAAGAGGCAGCAGAAGGACAGCTCAATGAGGCACTGCATGAATGCAGGACACAGATCTGGAATGCGATCCATCATTTCTCGATGAAGCTGTTGTGTCTGTCACCGGCGGAATTTATTCATTTCGGAACAACAAGGGAATTGAGAAGTCTTGTAACAAAAGATGTGCAGGATTACGAGTTCCTGGACTGGAAGATGCAGGTGAATTCAGCGGTGCAAAAAGAAGGATTTGCAGCGCATAATGCTTATGTAGGAAGCCGTGCGAAGATAGGAAAAGAGGCATATCTGGAGAATTGTTATATTCTTGGCAATTCTGAGGTCGGCGACGGAACCGTTCTTTCCCATGTGCGCATTATGGACCGGAAGATTCCGGAACAGATTGTTATGCACGGAATTGAACTGACAGGTGGGAAAAAAGTAATCAGGATTTATGGTGTACCAGATAATCCGAAAGGAAAATATCCGGGAGAGGTTTCATTTCTCGGCACGACATTGAATCAGTTTGTGGCTCAGAATAAAGTGACGAAAGAAGAACTCTGGAAAGGAGAAGAGACCTATCTGTGGTTTGCAGATCTTTATCCGGTGTGTGATGACTGGGAAGATGCACTTGATATGGCTGAAATCATTTACAAGATGGCACATGGTACTGCAACAAAAGAAGAGATTTCCAGATGGCGTGAGACTGAACGCATGAGCCTCTATTCCAGTTTTAATGCAGCAGATATTGAGGCATCCTGTGATCAGGAGAGGTTTCTTGAAAACCGTATTCTTGCAAGGTGTTTCATCAGAAAACTGGAGCAGGGAATGTATTATGCGGATGCACTCAAGATATTTGGAAAGCGTGGAATATCGAAAGAAATCTTTAAGTTACTGATGGAAGATGCGGCAGAAGCAGATTTCTCATTGAAGATTCGAATCTATCATGCAGTCTCCTGTTATATGAAAAAGACAAGAACGATTTATGATGATCTGCATTATGATGCACTTGAGAATGACTGTTTTGGAACAATCCAGGAGGTAATTTATGAAGAAGCAGAGAAGAAACTTCCGGATAGTGCAGGATATAGAATTGTAAAAGATCAGGTTGATATCGCCCTTCCGGTCCGCGTGAACTGGGGCGGAGGCTGGACGGATACACCACCACATTGTAATGAAAAGGGTGGAGTAGTTCTTAATGCTGCAATGAAATTAAGAGGAATCTATCCGGTACAGATTACGGTGAAGAGATTAGATGAGCTTCATGTGGAATTTGAAAGTAAGGATATCGGAGTCTATACAACTGTAGACAGTGCAGCTGAGATTCAGGATTGTCATAATCCATATGATTCATTTGCACTGCATAAAGCAGCTTTGATCGCCTGTGGAATTATCCCGGTCAAGGAAGAAGCAGATCTTCAGGAGATTTTAAAGCGGATGGGAGGAGGAATCTATCTTTCTACCCAGGTTTATGGAGTACCGAAAGGATCAGGACTTGGAACAAGCAGTATCTTATCAGGAGCGTGCGTAAAGGGAATCTTTGAATTTCTTGGTCAGGAGCGTACAGATGCAGAGATCTATGATGTTGTCCTTGGTATGGAGCAGATCATGAGTACCGGAGGCGGATGGCAGGATCAGGTTGGCGGACTGACAGAAGGAATTAAACTGATCTCAACAAAACCGGGGATTGCCCAGAATCTTGTTGTAGAGAAGATAGAAATGCCGGAAGAGGGAAAGAAAGAACTGAAAGAACGTTTCGCATTGATTTATACTGGTCAGAGGCGTCTCGCAAGAAATCTGCTGCGTGATGTGGTTGGTGGCTATATCGGAAGCAGACCAGAATCATTGAAGGCATTAAAGGAGATGAAGGCAATCGCCGTGTTAATGCGTTTTGCACTGGAGCAGGGAGATATTGACGAATTTGCTGAGCTTTTAAACCAACATTGGAAATTATCCTGTATGTTGGATGCCGGTACAACTAATACCTGTATCGATCAGATCCTTCTTGTATGTGAAGACCTGATCGATGGGAAGTTTATATCAGGAGCCGGTGGAGGCGGATTTATTCAGGTGATTCTAAAGAAAGATGTGACAAAGGAGCAGCTGCATGAACGTCTGCATGGCGTGTTCCAGGACAGTGGCGTAGATGTATGGGATTGCGAATTACTTGTTTAACGTATAAGTAAGATAAGAAATGAAAATTTGACAAAGAATTTCTACATGGTATAATGAGCGAAAAAGAAAGCAGTATATCAGTTAGGAGTAGATTTTTGAAGAGCAATAAGAAAACGAATAGAGCGAAGAACAGGAAATTGACGATGATCTCATTTTTGCCGGCAATCATTTGGCTGATCCTTCTTCTGGTTTTGTCAAGCCAGAATGGACCACAGACAGCGGCAACCAGTCTGCCGATGGCAGAATGGATCCAGCAGCACTTTTTTCCACAGGACAGTGTGGATTATGTGCATATGTATCTGAGAAAATGGGCACACTTTATCGTTTATTTCATAGAATCAGGATTATTGGTTCTGGCAATGAAGAATGTGATGAAAGCCTGGAAAGCGGCGTGTGCGGTATTCGGACTTTGTACGATCCTGGCAATTGCAGATGAGGCACACAAGGTTCTGATCGTAGGAAGACACTGTCAGTGGGATGAAGCAGGAATCAATATTGTCGGTGTGATCATGGGAGTGTTGCTGACCTGGAGTATTCTATGGCTGATTCGTTGGGCAAGGGGAACACTTGAAGATTAGAAGGAATATTTTCGCAGAAAGCTTCATATAATGACATCAGGAAGACAAGCTGTGAAAGGGGAAATCGAAAGGTGGTTCTTGGATATATTGTCTGTTTTCTCGGTGGTCTGATTCTGGGCGTAGTCCTTATGTGTTTGCTTCAGATAAAGAGATGATTTGTGAGAGAGGTTGAGAGGCCTCTCTTTTTTGTATATCAGGAAAGTGTTTTCCTGATATACAAAAAATATTCCGTTTAGGATCTGCACAAATCCGAAAAAACACCCGTTGTTGTTTTACATAAACTTAACATTTGGTTGATTTCAGACTTTACATTTCTTACGTAACATATGTACTGTGCTTGAGGGAAGCATAAATGGCTGCAGGAAATAAAAAAAGAAAATGCAGTGGGATTAGAAATGTGTATGAAATGTAAAGGAGATAATTAACATGAAAATGAAAAAGTTTATCGCATTACTTACAGTAGCAGGTATGACAGCAACAATGGCAGTTGGATGTGGAAGTTCATCAAACGAAACTTCAGATAATGCAGCAGATACAAATACAGAGAGCAGTGACAGCTCATTAAGCGGAACAATCACAGCAGCCGGTTCATCAGCACTGAAACCACTTGCTGATGATGCAGCAGATTCGTTTCTAAATGATCATCCGGATGTATCTATCACAATCGATGCAGGCGGTTCAGGAGAAGGACTGAAGCAGGTATCAGAAGGAACTGTAGATATCGGTAACTCTGATGTGGCAGCAGAAGATAAACTGGATGAGACAGCAGCAAAAGAGCTTGTAGATCATCAGGTATGTGTTGTAACTATGGCACCGATCGTAAACAAAGATGTTGCAGAAGCAGGTGTTAAGAGTCTTACAAAAGAGCAGTTGATCTCCATCTTCACAGGAAAGACAACAAACTGGAAAGATGTTGGAGGACCGGATGAGGATATCGTTCTTGTAACACGTCCTGAGTCTTCAGGAACAAGAGCAACATTCCAAAAATATGCACTGGGCGGAAACGAAGAAGCTTCTAACACATCCATGGAAACAGATGATTCCGGAGTTCTTCTTACAAATGTAAAGAGTACAAACGGAGCAATCGGTTATGTAGCACTTTCTTATCTGACAGGAGATGCAGGTGTTGAGACAGTAGCAATTGATGATGTTGAGCCAACACTTGAGAATACTTACAGCGGAAAATATCCTGTATGGACATTCGAGCATATGTACACAAAGGGTGAACCAAATGAAGTGACAAAAGCATTCCTTGATTATATCACAGGTGATGAATATGGCGCTCAGATGGAGAAACTTGGTTATGGTGTTGCATCTAAGATGACTGCAACAGAGCACTAATAGCATAAAGTGAAAAGCTATGAAATGTACTGCGTGTTCCGGAAAAAATCAGAACAGCAGTACATTTCACTGATAAAAGGTGAAAATATGAAGAAACAAAACATGTTTACAAAAGAGTATGCATGGAGAGGACTGATGACAGCGGGCGGTTTGCTTGTTATTGCCATCACAATCTGTATCGGAGCCTTCCTTATATATAAGGGATCCGGTACATTTACGATATTTGGTCATTCCATATTTGAATTCTTAGGATCGACAGACTGGAACCCGGAAGATAATGCACAGGGTGGTGGAACTGTCGGAGCATTGATCTTTATCGTGGGTTCTCTGTGTACATGTGGTCTGGCACTTCTGATCGCGACTCCATTTGCAGTAGGTTCTGCAATCTTTATGATTGAGATCGCGCCGAAATTCGGAGAAAAGTTTTACAGACCAATCGTTGAAATTTTCGCAGGAATTCCATCAGTTGTTTATGGATGGGTTGGACTTACAGTCCTGATTCCGGCAATTAAGAAAGTATTTCATTTACAGGTTGGACATTCAGTTCTTGCGGCAGGGATTGTTTTGGCACTGATGATCTTCCCAACCATCAGTAATGTGGCGGCAGATTCCATTCATTCTGTGCCAAAAGATTACCGTATGGCAGCCTACGGACTGGGTTCTACAAGATGGCAGTCCATTTATAAAGTTGTCATTCCGGCAGCAGGTTCAGGAATTCTTTCAGGAATTATTCTCGGACTTGCGAGAGCATTCGGTGAGGCACTTGCGGTTGCAATGGTAATTGGACAGACAACAGCTCTTCCAAAGGGATTATTCTCCACAACAAAGAGTTTGACTACAGAAATCGCAGCACAGATGGGAAATGCAACGGAGGGTGGTGAGATGAAGACAGCACTCTGGACAATGGCATTGTTATTGTTCTTATTATCTCTGTTATTCATCCTGCTGATCCATTATTTTTCAAGACCGAAGAAAGACAAAGAGTAAGGGGGAGCAAATAGATGAATCGAGTACAGCGTGCGCGTGGAATAAATCAAATAATGACCGGCGTGTTTTATCTGATCGCAGTGTTCTTCTTTACATTATTGATTGGATTTGCATCCTATGTGATTATCAAAGGATTTACAGGAGCAACACCGGAGATGTTTGCCTTTGCGAGAAAAGGAAGCATCGGAAACCAGTTGTTCAATACAATTTATCTAGTATTTATTTCGCTGTTATTCTCCATTCCGCTTGGAGTGACAGCCGGAATCTATCTGGCAATGTATGCGAAGAAAGGATTTCTTACAAAATTTCTAAGAATCTGTATTGAGACACTTTCTTCGCTTCCGTCCATTGTTGTTGGATTGTTTGGATATCTGGTATTTCTTGTGTTTTTCGGACTTGGAAAAAGTCTTCTCGCAGGAGCATTATCAGTTTCCATTCTGGCGATCCCAGTTATCACAACAACGACAGAGGACGCGATCAATGGTCTGCCGGGACATTACCTGCAGGCAAGTCTTGGACTTGGAGCAACAAGATGGCAGTCCATTTATCATGTGTTGATCCCGGCGTGTATCCCAAGAATCATGACAGGTGTCATCCTGGCAGCAGGAAGAGGATTTGGTGAGGCGGCAGCACTTCTGTATACAACAGGATCAGGAACAGATCTGCGTTGGAACAACTGGAATCTGACATCCCCAACCTGCCCGCTGAATATTTTCCGTCCGGCAGAGACATTGTCCTTGCAGATCTGGGGACTTCAGATCAATGGACAGGATCCGAATCTTGCAAACCTGTCAGCAGCAATCCTGATGATTCTTGTTCTGCTGTTCAGCATTGGTGCAAATGCATTGAGCCGACACATTAATAAGAAAAATTCAGGAAACTAAAGACAGAAAATGAAAGAGGAAGCCAACTGATAATTTCTATGTCAATCATTTCGTTGACTGGCATGTAGAAAGGATAATTAATAAAAATGGAAGCAAAAAAAGCAAATGATTATAAATTTGATATCAGCCATCTGAATCTTCATTATGGAGACTTCCATGCACTCAAAGATGTGAATATGAAGATCGAGGCGAATAAGATCACTGCATTTATCGGACCTTCCGGATGTGGAAAATCTACATTTCTGAAGACACTGAACCGTATGAATGATCTGGTGGAAAATTGTAAGATTGATGGAAATGTTCTGCTCGACGGTAAGGACATTTTCAAGGAAATGGACGAGATCACACTGCGTCATCGTGTTGGAATGGTATTTCAGCAGCCAAATCCATTTCCAAAGAGTGTGTATGACAATGTGGCTTATGGACCGAGAATTGCCGGAATCAAGAAAAAATCTCAGCTGGATGAGATCGTTGAGCGAAGCCTTCGTCAGGCAGCGATTTGGGATGAACTCAAAGACCGTCTGAATAAAAGTGCGCTCGGACTTTCCGGTGGACAGCAGCAGAGACTTTGTATCGCAAGAACACTGGCGGTTGAGCCGGAAGTAATTCTGATGGATGAGCCGACGTCCGCACTGGATCCAATCTCAACATCTAAGATTGAAGACCTTGCGATGGAACTGAAAAAAGATTATACTATCGTTATGGTAACGCATAATATGCAGCAGGCTGTCCGTGTATCAGATAACACAGCATTTTTCCTTTTAGGAGAAGTGATTGAATATAATGACACTGAGAAATTGTTCTCCATTCCTGAGGATAAGAGAACTGAGGATTACATCACAGGGAGGTTTGGTTGATTTATGCGGAACAGATATGATATGCAGCTGCATCTTTTGGATACACAGCTTACACATATGGGTGAATTGTGTGAAGCAGCAATTGCAAAGGTAACACAGGCGTTAAAGGACGGCAGCACAGAACAGGCTCAGGTTGTGATCAAGGAAGATGAAGAGATCGATCAGATTGAAAAAGATATCGAGAGACTTTGTCTGAAACTTTTGCTTCAGCAGCAGCCGGTTGCAAGAGATCTTAGAAGAATCTCAGCAGCACTTAAGATGATCACAGATATGGAACGTATCGGAGATCAGACTTCTGATATCGCGGAGATCATCATTTCCTCCAAGTGGGAGAAGATGGATGAGGATCTTGATAAGCTGACAGCAATGGCAACTGGAGTAAGCAAGATGGTACGCAACAGTGTAACAGCATATGTTGAGAAAGATCTGGAGCTTGCACGTACAGTCATGAATGATGATGATGAGATTGATGATTATTTTGATGAGATCCGGGATCAGATCATCCAGCTGATCCGTGAGGCTGATGGCCGTGATGGAAGAAAACTCTTTGATTTTATCATGGTTACAAAGTATCTTGAGCGAATCGGAGACCATGCGACAAATATTGCCGAGTGGGTAGAATTTGCAATTACCGGAGTGCATAAGGATAGTGCTGTAATGCATTAGAAGGAGAAAGAAATATATGATTTTTTGTGTAGAAGATGACGATAACATTCGCGAACTTGTAATCTACACTCTGGAGACAACCGGACTGGAAGCCAGAGGATTCGCAGACGGGACAGCATTTATGGAGGCTTTGGCGTTTGACACGCCAGAGCTTGTTTTGCTTGATATTATGCTTCCAGGGGAAGATGGACTTGAGATTCTTAAGAAACTGAAAAATTCATCAAAGACAAAGGATATCCCTGTGATCATGGTGACAGCGAAGGGGTCAGAGTATGATAAGGTAGTGGGATTGGATTCCGGTGCGGATGATTATGTGACGAAACCATTTGGTATGATGGAGCTGATTTCCAGAATCAAAGCAGTGCTTCGCAGAAGTGGAAAGCAACAGGATAAGACGAAACTTTCTGTTGGAGGAATCAGCTTAGATACGAAGAAACATGAAGTGAAAGTAGATGGCGAGCAAGTTGTGCTGACATTGAAGGAATTTGAACTTCTTGAGAAATTGATGCGCAATCAGGGAATCGTGCTGACAAGAGACCAGCTACTGACAGAGATCTGGGGATATGATTTTGATGGAGAGACGAGAACGGTTGATGTTCATATCCGGACACTCCGCCAGAAGTTAGGTGAGCAGGGCAGTCTGGTCAAGACAGTTCGTGGTGTTGGATATCGGATCGGTGGAGAAGTGTAATACAAGTCTGGAGGATATGAGAAAGTGAGAAAACGAATTCAGAAAAGCATGATGTTTATACTGATTGCAATTTTAGTTCCGATATATCTGATCATGTCTGTTGTTGTGTATCAGCGGAACCTGAAGATCCTTGAGGGTGAGATTAAACAGGAGGCAGCGTATATCAAACGGGCAGTCGATCTGTCAGGAACAGAGTATCTTGCACAGCTGGATGATGTGGATCAGGGAACGCGAGTGACGCTGATCGCATCTACGGGAGATGTTCTGTATGATTCCAGAAATGATGGAAGTACGATGGAGAATCATAAGACCAGAGCCGAAGTACAACAGGCTTTGAAGAATGGGACAGGCGAGAAGATCCGTATGTCAGATACCGTAAGCAAAGAATTGTATTATTATGCGGTTCTTCTGGATGATGGGAACGTTCTCCGTGTTTCAAAATCAATGGATAGTCTGATGTGGACTTCATTGAATATTTTGCCGGTGGTTATAGGGATTGGAATCATTGGACTTGTACTTGCCTGGTTTCTTGCAAAATGGCAGACAAACAGACTGATGGAACCTGTAATTCATCTGGATTTGGAAAACCCATTGGATAATGTTGTATATGAGGAGATGACCCCGCTTTTGGAAGCTATGGATAAGCAGAATAAAGAAAAAGAAGCTGTGGCCAATATGCGTAAAGAATTCTCTGCAAATGTATCCCATGAGCTGAAAACTCCGCTCACTTCGATTTCCGGATACGCAGAGATCATGATGAATGGACTCGTGCGTCCGGAGGATATTCCGAGATTTTCTGAGACAATTTATAAGGAGGCACGTCGGCTTTTGACATTGATTGAAGATATTATTAAAATATCAAAGCTAGATGACGAATCTGTTGAGCTTGAGAAAGAAGATGTAGATTTATTTGAACTGACGAGAGAAATTGTCAGTCGTCTTTCTCTTACAGCGGCTCAGCGGAATATTCATATGGAACTGACAGGAGAATCTGTGAAAATACATGGAATCCGTCAGATTCTGGATGAAATGATCTATAACATTACAGAAAATGCTGTAAAGTATAATAAAGAAAATGGAAATATAACCATTTGGGTAGGAAATACACTGGAAGGACCGAAAGTCCGCGTGAGTGATACAGGGATCGGAATTCCAAAAGAACATCAGGATAGAATCTTTGAACGATTCTACAGAGTTGATAAGAGTCATTCGAAAGAACGGGGTGGAACAGGACTTGGACTGTCGATTGTGAAGCATGGAGCAATTCTGCACGGGGCGAAAGTTCAGGTGGATAGTGAGTACGGAAAAGGAACAAGAATGGAGATTATATTTCCTGAGAAATAAAATAGTGCTGTTTTACGCAGGAGAAGAGGAAGAAAACCTTCCTTTTCTTCTGCGTTTTTGCTTGAATCAAACAAGAGGTTGTGCTAGGATAGATATAACAAGTGGAAAATATCCCCTGCGGCTGATTTTACGTTACTGTTCACTCCCGTGTCAATCACTCCGCTGATTGACACGGA
>OIZE01001907.1_pt1 | contig 11936 bp, 7 predicted proteins | sample 1588421 | NCBI WGS metagenome assembly OIZE01 (sample SAMN03283251) | human gut metagenome | biome: human-associated habitat; material: feces | host: Homo sapiens | place: USA | collected 2013
TGGCTCGCAGCATGGGCTGGGAGTGGGCTTTCATCATCATCGGTGTGCTCGGTTATGTATGGATGGGCCTCTGGATGTGGCTTTATGAGAAACCATCCAAGAGCAAGCATGTAAACAAGGCTGAGCTTACTTACATTGAGCAGGATGAAGAACTGGAGAAGGTTGAGGCTGAGAAGACAGAGGCTACAGAGGCTTCTGAAGAGAAGACCATCGGTTTCCTCAAGTGCTTCAGCTATCGCCAGACCTGGTCATTCATCGTAGGTAAGTTGATGACTGATGGTGTATGGTGGTTCTTCCTTTTCTGGGCTCCAGCTTACTTCTCTGATCAGTATGGTTACTCTTCAGACTCTGGTATGGGTATCGCCCTCATCTTCACTCTTTATGCGATTGTTACGGTTTTGAGTATCGGTGGCGGTTACTTGCCAACCTATTTTGTGGATAAGAAGGGTATGAATCCATATATCGGTAGAATGCGTGCGATGTTGATTTTCGCCTGCTTCCCATTGCTCGGTCTGATTGCTCAGCCTATGGGTGAGTACAGTGCATGGTGGCCAGCTGTCATCATTGGTTTGCTCGGTGCTGGTCATCAGGCTTGGTCTGCCAACCTATATTCTACCATCGGTGATATGTTCCCTAAGTCAACTGTGGCTACCATCACTGGTATCGGTGCCATGGCGGGTGGTATCGGTTCTTTCCTCATCAACAAGGGTTCCGGTATGCTCTTCACCTACGCAGAGGGTCAGGGTTCTGCCTTCACCTTCATGGGCTTCGATGGCAAGCCAGGTGCTTACATGATTGTATTCTGCATCTGCAGCGTGGCTTACCTCGTAGGCTGGTGTATCATGAAGGCATTGGTGCCTAAGTACAAGCCAATCGTCGTTGAGTAGTTGATGATTGACGGTTAGTCGTCAACCGTTAAGATGAAATGAGTACTAGTTCAATTGAAATTTAATGATAGAAGCGCAACAGACTATTTGCCTGTTGCGCTTTTTCTTTGTTTTTATAGGGCATTGGGTATTTTTTGCCCCTAAAATACGCAAGAATAAATAAATTGGTTTAAAATATTTGCACGTATGATTTTTTTTTGTAACTTTGCACAAAACTTAGTATATTACTTAAACTTAAAAAATAATGAAGAAAGCAGTTGTGGTTATAGCTTTACTCAGCCAGGCTCTGGGCTTGACTTATGCCGACGATCAGACTGGGACAAGGGGTATCGGACAGTATCCGGGACGCCCATCTCAGTTTACGGCTCCTCAAATGGTGAAGGATGATACCTATAGGAACATCGCCTTGAACCGTATGGTATATACTTCCTCGAATGCCGATTTCAATCTTACAGGTCATCTGGTAACAGATGGTATCATCACCAGCAAGGCTCCTTCCTTCCTGAGTGTAAGAACGAATGAAGGCGAGTTGTCCAACCGTGACAAGGAGAAGATGATCGATGGCAACACGGTCACCAGTCAGTATATCAAGGGCGAGAAGGCTTTTGCTGAGTTCAATTGGGAAGCCATGAAGGTAAACCTCAGAAACCTGAAGTTTACAGGTGAATTGGCTTACTATCAGGACAAGGCTACTCAGGGGTATGTGATTCGTGTGATGGGTTCACACAATGGTACGAAATGGGAGGTGCTGGGAGAAGAGAAAGGCACCGGACTTCCTGGCGAGGCTACCAAACAGCAGGTAAGTTCCGACCCAAACAAGTTCCAGGATGTGGTGCGCCTGCCGCTCCGCAAGCTGAATGTTTCCATTCCTTTGAAGAAACCGGGCAACTACGAGCACGTACGCATCGAGTTTACTATGCCGGGTGCAGCGTGGTGGCGCGTCAAACTCATCGATAATACCACTTCATGGCGTCCTTCCATGCACTTCTCCAGTGTATGGAAGTCAGAATTGGCAAAGAATGCCCAGTGGCTCTATGTAGATCTGGGTACTGTGGCTGATTTCGATCAGGTGAATCTCTTCTGGGTCAACAAGGCTCGTCAGGGCAAGATTCAGGTTTCCTGTGATGCCAGAAACTGGAGTGATATTGCTACCCTGGGTCAGCAGAAGCAAAAGGGCTTGACCGAGAAGGTGGCTTGCAAGGGTCATGGCAGATATGTGAGATTGCTGCTTACCCAGCCGGATGCTTCCGGTCGCTATGCCTTGTCAGAGATGCAGGTGATGGGTAAGGGTGGCTTGCGTGCCGAGGCAGCCAACACTTTGGCTTCTAAGAATGGCAAGCAGATGCTCAACCAGTGGCAGCTGCGCCGTGAGGGAAGTGATGCCTGGATCCAGGCTACCGTTCCTGGTACCGTGCTCACCAGCTATATGAATATCGGTGCGGTGCCTGATAACCGCTACGATGATAATATGCGACAGATTTCCGAGTCGTTCTTCAACTCTGATTTCTGGTATCGTACTACCATCAACCATCAGCCATCTGCCAACAGGAACCAGCATACCTATCTCAACTTCGATGGTATCAACTGGAAGGCGGATATCCTCCTCAATGGTGAGAAAATTGGCAGAATCGACGGTGCCTTTATCCGCTCTCGCATCGACGTGACCAAGAAGTTGAAGACGGGTGCCAACAAGCTCGAGGTGCATGTCATCAAGAATGCCCACTTCGGCGTAGTGAAGCAGAAGAATCTCCAGAATACTGACCTCAACGGTGGTGAGTTGGGTGCTGATAACCCAACCTTCCACGCATCTATCGGCTGGGACTGGATTACCAATACCCCAGGTCGTGAAATCGGTATCTGGAATGATGTCTATCTCACCCACGATAACGGTGTGAGCGTTTCCGATCCGCTGGTAACATCTACTTTGAATCTGCCGGATACATTGGCAACCATGACTCCATCTGTCTTCCTGAAGAATGCAGATGCCGTGGCTAAGACCGTGAAGCTTTCCGGTTTTATCGGTAAGATCCAGTTTGAGCAGGAAGTTAGCCTGCAGCCAAACGAGAAGCGTGAGGTGGCTTTCGCTCCAGCTGATTATCCTCAGCTCAAGAATCAGCGCATGAATCTCTGGTGGCCTAACGGCTATGGTTCTCCTTATTTATATGATGCCGGTTTCAAGGTTTCTGACAAGGCTTCAGGCGAGGTAATCTCTGAGGTCAACTATAAGGCGGGTATCCGCCAGATGAGCTATGCCGACCTGGATACCCAGACCAAGATCTACATCAATGGCAAGCGATTGAATCCATTGGGTGGTAACTGGGGATTCTCTGAGACCAACCTCAACTACCGTGGACGTGAATACGATGCTGCCGTTCGCTACCATAAGGAGATGAACTACAATATGATTCGCGACTGGGTGGGTCAGATTGGTGATGAGGAACTGTATGAGGCATGCGATAAGTATGGTATCATGATCTGGCAGGACTTCTGGTTGGCTAACCCATGGGACGGACCGGATCCTGATGACGACAAGATGTTCCTCGAGAACTCTGCCGATTACATCTCCCGCATCCGCAGCCATGCTTGTATCGGTATCTATTGCGGTAGAAACGAGGGCTTTCCTCCTGCATCCATCGACAAGGTGCTGAGAGAGCAGGTCAAGGATATCCATCCACAGTTGGGCTATATTCCTAGCTCAGCCGACCTCGGTGTCAGCGGTCATGGTCCTTACCAGATGAAGTCGCCATCTTTCTACTTCGCTAATCAGAGCCATAAGCTGCATTCAGAGCGTGGTATGCCGAATGTGCCTACCTTCGAGTCTCTGAGCAGAATGATGGAGCCGGAGCATCTGTGGCCACAGAGCGATGCTTGGGGACAGCATGATTATACATTGAAGGGAGCCCAGGGTGGTGAGTCTTTCAACAGCATCATGGAGAAGCGTTATGGCAAGCCTCAGAGTGCTGAGCAGTTTACCAAGTGGGCACAGTGGCTCAACTATGATGGCTACCGTGCGATGTACGAGTCTTCTCAGCAGGACCGTCTTGGTCTGCTCATCTGGATGAGTCATGCCTGCTGGCCAAGCATGGTATGGTGTACCTATGATTATTACTTCGAGCCAACTGCAGCATACTTTGGTGTGAAGAAGGCTTGCGAACCATTGCATATCCAGTACAACCCGGTAAAGAAGGTTGCCGAGGTAGTTAACTTCGCCGGTGGTGCCAAGAATGGCTTGGTTGCCAAGGCTCAGGTCTTTGATATGTACGGAAAGTTAATCAAGGAGGAGAGTAAGGAAGTAAATGTGGCAGAAGACCAGACCCTCGATGCCGTTAGCGTAAGTAATCCGGATGAGGAGGTTTACTACATCAAGTTGACTCTGGAGCAGAACAACCAGATGGTTTCTGACAACTTCTATGTAATGGGTAAGGAAGAGGATAATCTCCAGGCACTCTCTAAATTGCCAAAGGCAGATGTTGCTGTCAGCGGCAAGCGTTTCGTTCAGCAGGGCGAAGAGTGGGTTGGCGAGGTAGAGATCCGCAATACCGGCAATGTACCTGCCCTCTTGGTTAGCCTGAACCTGAAGGGTGGTGATGGTGAACAGATTCTGCCTGTTATCTACAGCGACAACTACTTCAGTCTGATGCCGAATGAGTGCAAGACGATCAAGGTATCTTATCGTGATGAGGATGGCAGAGGTCAGGCTCCATACGTAGAGATTACAGGTTTCAATAAGTAAAACTGAAAGTAAAATAAAAAAGCGCATCAGAATTCTGATGCGCTTTTTTATTTACTTGAGGAATCCCTGCTGCTTGAGGGCATCGAGGAATCCGATGCTCATGGCTTCGCAATCCTTCTTGGTATATCGGATATCGGTGAAAACCTGTGCTAATGTTTCTACGTTGTTGATGCGTACAAATTCCTGGTTCTCTTCCAGTGCTTCCTTCTCGGCATAGAAGTCATCAATCTTTTCTGGGGTATAATCCTCGAAATGCTCGTTGTGTATGATGCTTCTCAATGGCAGACGGTCGCTCTGGGCAGGCTGTTCATCCGGCCATCCGATGGTAAGGGTAGCCACTGGCATTACCAGCTTCGGCAACTTCAGGGTGTCGATGATCATTTTCGGCATATACACCGTGGTGCCCAGGAAGCAGGTTCCCAGACCCGCCTCTTCTGCCAGATTGGTGAATGTCTGGGTAAAGAGCAGGGCATCGGTAGCCGCATTCATAAACGAGAGGATGTTGTCGTATCCCGGGGTTCCCTTGCGGTTTTCTGCCCAGAGGGTGGTGCGGCGGTAGTCAGCGCAGATGGTGAGTACCACAGGAGCATCTGTCACCATCGGCTGGTTGAAGTGGGCAGGTGCCAAAGCCTTCTTTCCCTCTTCGCTGCGGGTTACCACTACGCTGTAGAGCTGCAGGTTTCCCATGGTAGGAGTACGCATCGCCTCTTCCAGCAAACTGTTCAAAAGTTCATCTGTTACCTCTCTGTCAGCATATTTGCGAATCGAGGTTCTTTTCTTGATTGATTCCATATCTTGTTTCTTTTTTTGTGCAAAGATAATGAAAGTTTCCTAAAAAGAACACGGTTCTTTTACATTTTTTGCTTCATAATGAGCTTTTCGTGCGTTTTTTGATGAAATATCTGCTCAAACGTTTCATATTTTAGAAATATTGTTTTAATTTTGCAGCTAATTATTAAACGTTTAATATGGAATATACTGAAAATATGACTTTCGAAGAGGCGAGTCACGCCTTGATGAAAGATTTGAAGACCCGATTGGCTGAGCTGCACGGGCATTTCGATGATCAGAATGTCGATTGGCATAAGCTCCATCAGCCATTGGCGAAACTTGTTTCCGAAGAAACGCAGAAATCAATCGGCAGCCCGGAAGTGGTTGAGGTTCGACCTAAGGAATTGGAGTGCGATGTGGTAAGATACCAGAACAATAAGGAGAAATGGGTGGCTCTGGTCGGATTGCTCAATGGTCATCCCTACGAGATATTCACCGGTTTACAGGATGAGGATGAAGGCATCATGCTCCCCAAGTCTGTCACCAAGGGCAAGATCATCAAGACGGTGCTCCCGGAAGGACAGAAGAGATATGATTTCCAGTTTGTCAACAAGCGTGGCTACAAGATTACCGTCGAAGGATTGAGCGAGAAGTTCAATCCCGAGTATTGGAACTATGCCAAGCTCATCTCCGGTGTTCTGCGCTATCGTATGCCGATTGCCCACGTCATCAAGCTGGTCAATCAGCTGCAGCTCACCTCCGAAACCCTCAACACCTGGCGGGTAGGCGTGGAAAGAGCCTTGAAGAAGTACCTCTATGAAGAAAATGGAATAGATAACTTGGAAAACGGAATAGATTATAAGGAGACTGAAGATGAAATTGATGAGCAGTAAGATATACCTCAGGAATGTGCGTTTCCACGCTTTCCATGGCGTATTGCCGCAGGAGGGAATCGTAGGCAACGATTATCTTGTCAACCTGGTGCTGGATTATGACTTCTCTTCTGCCATGAAAACCGATGATCTTCAGGGAACCCTCAATTATGCCGAGGTCTATCAGAAGGTAAGAGAAGAAATGGCGGTGCCCAGCAAGCTCCTGGAGCATGTGGCAGGCAGAATCGCCCATAGACTCTTTTCTGATTTCCCGGAAATCCAGAAACTCCAACTCTCTATCACCAAGGTAAATCCTCCGATGGGTGCCGATAGCGACGGCGCTGGGGTAGAGGTTGTATTAACAAATGATAAAACTTATAGTTAGAATTAGGTTTTCTGATAATAAAGTAGTAATTTTGCAAAATCATCAGAAAGTATGTGTAAGAAAGTAACACTGATATGGATCTTCTTGTGTGTGTTGGTAATGACTGCATTCGCTGCCAATAAGCGGTTCACGCTGGTCATCGACCCTGGTCATGGTGGTCATGATGCCGGAGCACTCGGAGCCATATCCAAGGAAAAGAATATCAATCTTGCCGTTGCCTTGCGCTTCGGTAAGTATGTGGAGCAGAATCTCCCGGAGGTAAGAGTCATCTATACCCGCAAGACGGATGTCTTCATCCCGCTCAATGAGCGTGCGAATATCGCCAACCGTGCCAATGCCGATCTCTTTATCTCCGTGCATACCAATGCCTTGCCGGCAGGAAAGGTGGCTCGTGGCTTCGAGACCTATACCCTCGGTATGCACCGTGCCAAGGATAATCTCGATGTGGCGATGCGGGAAAACTCCGTCATCTCGATGGAGAAGGACTATCAGCAGAGATATCAGGGCTTCGATCCCCGCTCTTCTGAGAGCTATATCATCTTCGAGTTCATCCAGGGCAAGAATATGGAGCGCAGCGTAGAACTGGCTCGAATGATCCAGCGAGGTGTCTGCGATGGTGCCAACCGTCCCGACAAGGGCGTGCATCAGGCGGGATTCCTGGTCTTGAGAGAGACTTCCATGCCGGGCTGCCTCATTGAGTTGGGATTCATCACCACTCCTGATGAAGAGCGCCTGCTCAACGATGACAGCAGAGTGGATGATATCGCCCGTGGCATCTACGAGGCTTTCGCTAAATACAAGAATAAGTACGATAAATCGGTTTCCGTTCCTTATCGTGCCAAGGATTCCGAAGACGTGAATCTACCGAAGATTGTTCCTGATCAGGAACCTGCGCCTAAGACTCGTGTCGTAACGAGGGGAAAGCAGCCGAAGCGTGAAGAGGCAACGCCTGAACAGCCAAAGCGGGAGGTGAAGAAGCAGGAGCCGAAGAAGGATGTGAAGAAGCAGGAACCGAAGAAGGAAGTGAAGAAGGCTGAGATAGCCGATGCGCCGGTCTTCAAGCTTCAGATTTTCGTAGGTAGTAGAAACCTTCGCAAGGGTGATGCTCATTTCAAGGGCGAAACCGATTACGATAGTTTCCAGGAAGGCAATCTGGTGAAATACACCCTGGGTGCATCCACCAATTACAACGAAATCTATCGCCTGCGCAAGGAAAAGCTGGATAAGTTCCCGGAGGCTTTCATCATCGCCTTCAAGAACGGACAGAAATATGACGTGAACCAGGCTATCCGGGAGTTCAAGCAGAACCGCAATCGGTAGTTCCTTCCCTTCTCGGGCACCAGTAGCTCCCTTTTCTCGGGCAGCCTGTGATTCGCTCTATATAAATAGGTATAATAAAAAGAACAAAAATAGATAAATATGAAACTGACAAAGGAAATTAGGATAGCGTTGGTCGCTATTGTAGGTATCTTGGTGATGTATTTCGGAATCAACTTTCTGAAAGGCATCAACTTGTTCTCTACCAATAACACCTACTATATGACGTTTGATGACATCCAGGGGATGGGTGCTTCTACCCCTATCTATGCCGATGGCTACAAGGTGGGTACCGTGGATCAGCTGGATTTCGACTATTCCGGAAAGGGTCCCATCAAGGTCAAGGTGGATATCAACAAGGATCTGAGAATCCCTGCGGGTAGTACCGCAGAGATTTCTAAGGATATCATGGGCAATCTCCAGGTGAGTCTCCTGCTTGCCAACAATCCTCGTGAGCGTATCGAACCGGGCGGCATCATTCCTGGTACGGTGAATTCCGGTATGATGGGCAAGGCTGCCGAAATGATTCCGGTTGTTGAGAAGATGCTGCCTAAGCTGGATTCCATCCTCACCAGTGTGAATGCACTCCTGGCTGATCCTGCCCTGGCTGCTTCCCTCCACAATGTGGAGACCATCACCAGCAACCTCACCGTTTCCACCCGTGAGCTGAATACCCTGATGGCTGGATTGAACAAGCAGGTTCCAGGTATGATGAAGAAGGCGAATGGCGTTCTCGACAATACCAACCGACTCACCTCTAATCTGGCAAGCCTCGATGTGCAGGGCACACTCGACCGTGTGAATGCCACCCTCGATGGTGCACAGAAGTTCACCGAGCAGTTGAACAGCGGAAAGGGTAGCCTCGGTCTCCTCATGAACGATACCCGCCTCTATGAGAATCTGAACTCAACCATGTCGCATGCCGACTCTCTGGTCATCGATCTCAAGGCGCATCCAAAGCGCTATGTTCACTTCTCTGTTTTTGGAAGGAAAGACAAGTAGAGACTCGGATATGCCGTTTTAAAGGCTTCTTTGAGGAAAATGCCAAAATAAATTTTGTCTAAATAACAAAGGCAATGTTTCACGCCCCGGAATAGCTACAGAACTTGTTGTTTTTTAGCTATTTCGGGGTGTTTCAAAATTGTTTCACCGCCCCTAAAACGCAATTGTGGATAACTTTCTTAGTTGCTTGATTATGAGGTAGTTATCAGGGTAGTCTTAAAATATTATAAATAGCCCGATTTGCTACTTTGGGCTTTTTTTTGTAATTTTGCAGTCGATTTGCATCAGGTGGTGCAATCTGATGTAGTGTTAAGGTAAAAAATCAATTAAATAAATAAGTAGTAAATAGTGTCAATGTTAGCAAGTCCAAAAGCGCTTTGGGACAATAGTCTTTTGCTTATAAAGGATAATGTGTCAGAGCAGCAGTATAATACATGGTTTCGACCGATAGTCTTTGAGTCGTACAAGCCTTCGACCAAGACTCTGTTGGTTCAAGTTCCAAGTCCATTTGTATATGAATACTTGGAACAGAACTATGTTGGCTTGTTGAGCAAGGTCCTTCATCGCAATTTCGGCGATGGCATCCGTCTCACTTATCGTGTGGTAACGGATAAGGAACACAGGTTGACCCAGGATGTGGAAGCTGATCCGGCTGATATTGATGAGGCTGAGCGCAAGAGATTGGCACAGCAGCCACAGACACAGGCTAACCCGGCAGAACCACAGCAGCCTGAAGACATTGACACCCAACTTGATCCGAAACTCACCTTCAATAATTATATGGAGGGTGACAGCAACAAGCTGCCACGTTCGGTGGGATTGTCTATTGCTGAGCATCCGAATACCACGCAGTTCAACCCGATGTTCATCTATGGTCCTTCTGGTAGCGGAAAGACTCACCTGGTGAATGCCATCGGTCTGAAAACCAAGCAGATGTATCCGCAGAAGCGTGTGCTCTATGTCAGTGCCCGCCTCTTCCAGACACAATATACCGATGCGGTGCTGCATAATGCGAGCAATGATTTCATCAATTTCTACCAGTCTATCGATGTGCTCATCGTGGATGATGTGCAGGATTGGGCAGGCAAGGCGAAGACCTTGAATACCTTCTTCCACATCTTCAATCACCTCTTCCGCAACGGAAAGCGTATCATTCTGGCAAGCGATCGACCTCCGGTAGAACTCAAGGATATGCCAGACCGACTCATCACCCGTTTCTCTTGTGGACTGGTGGCGGAGTTGGAGAAGCCGAATGTGGAGCTCTGCGTCGATATCGTGAGCAACAAGGTGCGCAAGGATGGACTGAAGATTCCGAAGGATGTGGTTTCCTTCATCGCACAGACCTGCAACGGCAGTGTGCGTGATCTCCAGGGTGCCATCAATGGTTTGCTGGCTTACAGTATTGTATATAACAGCAGCATCGATATCCGACTGGCTGAGCGTGTCATCAAGCGTGCCGTCAAGGTTGAGGAGAGCAACAAGGTGCTCACCCTCGATGAAATCGTGGAGGCGGTCTGCAATCATTATAAGGTAACGGTGGCTGCAGTCAACAGCAAGAGCCGCAAGCGTGAGTATGTGGAGGCGCGTCAGGTGGCGATGTTCATGGCTCAGAAACTCATCAAGATGCCTGCTTCCAGAGTGGGCAAACTCATTGGTAATCGCGATCATAGCACGGTTATCCACAGTTGCGCCAAGGTAGAGGAGCGACTGAAGATTGATGCCGAGTTCTTCGATGAACTTTCTAGCATCGAGAATGGATTGAGAGTGAAGAAATAAGCACATCATGAAAGGGCTTTCCTTTAGGAAAACCTGATTTTGAATCAGATAAGCACGGAACCTTGGTATAGTGGTTCTCGTTTATATAAATGAAACAAAAGGAAGTCGGACAAGTTTGTATTTGTCTTGACTTCCTTTTTCCGTTTGTGTACTTTGAACTGTGAACTTTGAGCTTTGAACTTTATGATTAGTTTGAACTTTATGCTTTTTGAGTCTTTTTACGAAAGATTTTTCGGAAAATAGTTCCTCGTATCATTCTTTTTTCTTATATTTGCAGTCGGAATAGATTGAAACCTGGACTAAACGGTGATATGTTTATGGAACAGAATTTAAAACTCATAGTATATACGCTGGGTGCGATGATCCTTGCACCCCAGACCCTCTATGCTCAGTCGGTCAACATCGAAGGCTTAGACTCTTTGCGCCTATCCGGTTCGGTAAGCGTGGTGGAGCCAGAACTCCTCAAGAAAGGTGTGCTGCATAATGCGCTCGATGCCTTGAGCGGACAGACCGCCGGTGTCAATGTCACGACCAATGGTCTCGACCGCATCGCCATGCTCAATTCCGTGCGTGTTCGTGGTACCACTTCCATCATGGGCGGCAACGATCCGCTTGTCATCATCGATGGCGTTACTTCCGACGTGGCTACGCTTGCCACCATCTATCCCGCTGATATCGAGAGTTTTACTGTCTTGAAGAATGCCAGCGAAACCGCCCTCTACGGTTCCCGTGGTGCTTCGGGTGTCATCCAGGTGAAGACCAAGAAGGGTACCGGCAAGGGATTCCAGATTTCTTACGAAGGCAACTATGGCATCGAGGCGATGTACAAGAGCATGGAAATGCTCAATGCCGCCGAATACATTGCCGCTGCCCAGAAGTATGGATTGGAGTATAACAACAAGGGATTTGATACCAACTTCCGCAAGGCGATTACCCGTACCGGAACCATCCAGAACCATTACCTGGCTTTCAGTGGCGGTACTCCGCAGAGCAACTATCGTGCTTCCTTCGGCTATATCGATCATAACACCATCATCCGAAGCAAGGGCTATCGCAATCTCGTGGCTAAGATTGATGTTACCCAGAAGGCGTTCGGCGACAGACTGACGGGAGATTTCGGTGTCTTCGGCTCATCTTACAAGAACAATGATATCTTCGACAGTCAGATGCTTTTCTATTCTGCCGATGCCATG
>OIZE01001909.1_pt1 | contig 11919 bp, 10 predicted proteins | sample 1588421 | NCBI WGS metagenome assembly OIZE01 (sample SAMN03283251) | human gut metagenome | biome: human-associated habitat; material: feces | host: Homo sapiens | place: USA | collected 2013
CGGGCATCGTGCATATCGCACCGACATTCGGTGCCGACGACGCCTTTGTGGCACGTGCGGCAGGCATCCCGTCGCTGTTCATGATCAACAAGAAGGGCGAGACGCGTCCGATGGTCGACCTTACGGGCAAATTCTATATGCTCGACGAGCTCGACGAGCGTTTCGTGGCGGAGTGTGTCGATGTCGACGTGTATAAGAACTATCAGGGGGCTTGGGTGAAGAATGCCTACGACCCGCAGTTCAACGTCGACGGAAAATATGACGACAAAGCAGCCGCTGCCGCTGAAAGTCTCGACATCCGCTTGTGTATGGAGATGAAGCAGGAGAACAAGGTGTTCAAGATTGAGAAGCACGTGCACAACTATCCTCACTGCTGGCGCACCGACAAACCTGTACTCTACTATCCGCTCGACAGCTGGTTTATCCGCACAACGGCGTCGCGCGACCGTCTGATTGAACTCAACAACACTATAAACTGGAAGCCGCAGTCGACAGGCTCCGGACGTTTCGGCAAATGGCTTGAAAACCTTAACGACTGGAACCTCTCGCGCAGCCGCTATTGGGGCACTCCGCTGCCTATCTGGCGCACCGAAGACGGCGACGAGGAGAAGTGTATCGGCAGCGTTGAGGAGCTCTATAACGAAATCGAAAAGGCTGTGGCTGCCGGCGTGATGAAGAGCAACCCTTACAAGGACAAAGGCTTCGTCCCTGGTGTATATACGGCTGAGAACTACGATAAAATCGACCTGCACCGTCCGTATGTCGACGACATCAAGCTGGTTTCCGACAGCGGAAAGCCAATGCGTCGCGAGCTCGACTTGATCGACGTGTGGTTTGACTCTGGCTCTATGCCTTACGCTCAGATTCACTATCCGTTTGAAAACAAAGAGGCGTTTGACAAGCATGAGGTGTATCCAGCCGATTTCATCGCCGAGGGTGTGGACCAGACTCGTGGCTGGTTCTTCACTCTGCACGCCATCGCCGGAATGGTGTTTGACACGAAAGCATACAAATCGGTAATCTCCAACGGACTTGTCCTCGACAAGAACGGCAACAAGATGAGCAAGCGTCTTGGAAATGCTGTAGATCCGTTTGGCGCGATTGAAAAATATGGCACTGACCCGCTGCGTTGGTACATGATTTCAAACTCTTCGCCATGGGACAACCTGAAATTCGATACGGCTGGAGTAGAGGAGGTGAGCCGCAAGTTCTTCGGCACGCTCTACAACACATATTCATTCTTCGCTCTTTATGCCAACGTCGACGGATTTGACAATTCCGCGGAACAGATTCCTGTGGAGAAACGCCCGGAAATCGACCGCTGGATCATATCTCTGCTCAACACGCTGGTTAAGGAAGTGTCGGCCGACCTCGATGACTATGAGCCTACAAAGGCTGCACGCGCCATCTCGGATTTCGTGGGTGACAACCTGAGCAACTGGTATGTGCGCCTCAACCGCAAGCGTTTCTGGGGCGGCGAGATGAACGACGACAAACTGTCGGCATATCAGACTCTGTTCACATGTCTGAAGACGGTGGCTCTGCTGATTGCTCCCGTATCGCCGTTCTTTGCTGACCGTCTGTACACCGACCTGACCGCCGCTACTACCGGCAAGTCGACATCGGTTCACTTGGCCGACTTCCCTGTTGCCGACGAAAGCGTAATCAACAAGGCGCTTGAGGAGGAGATGAAGATGGCTCAGGACATCACGTCGATGGTGCTCGCTTTGCGCCGCAAGGCCAACCTGAAAGTGCGTCAGCCGCTGGCAATGATCATGGTGCCGGTGATGAGCGAGGCGCAGAAAAACAGCGTAGAGGCAATGAGCGCGCTTATCAAGAACGAGGTCAACGTAAAGGAAATCAAGTTTGTGGGCAACGATGAGGGCGTGCTCGTGAAGAAGGTGAAACCCGACTTCAAGAAGCTCGGTCCGAAGTTCGGCAAGATAATGAAACTCCTTGCCGCGCAGATTACGGCAATGTCGCAGCACGACATTATCGAATTTGAGAAGCAGGGCAAGTTTGCGTTTACCGTTAACGGTGAAGAGGCTGTGGTTGAGCTTTCCGACGTGGAAGTGATTTCAGAGGACATCCCGGGCTGGCTTGTTGCCAACGAGGGCTCGCTCACTGTGGCGCTCGACATCACTGTCAGCGACGAGCTGCGCCGCGAGGGCATCGCCCGCGAACTCGTGAACCGCATCCAGAACATCCGCAAGAGTCAAGGATTTGAGATAACTGACAAAATCGATGTTGTGGTCACCCCGAATGCCGCCACTGATGAGGCTGTGCGCGAATATGCCGACTATATCGGCCGTCAGGTGCTCGCAGAGAGCGTCACCATCGCCGAAATCGCCGACGCCGACCGCACTCCGCTCGACATGGACGAGTATCCTGATTTGTCGGCATCTGTAAAGATTCACAAATAGGGAAATAATATAACTTTTATAACTATGGCAGAAAAAACGAGATATTCAGACGCCGAGTTGCAGGAATTCAAGGAGATTATCCTTGCCAAACTCGACAAGGCATATAAAGACTATGAGCAGCTTAAGAATGAGGTGACAAACTCTGACGGTAACGACACCGCCGACACGTCGCCTACATTCAAAGTGCTGGAGGAAGGCGCAAACACTCTCAACAAAGAGGAGTCGGGACGCCTGGCTCAGCGCCAGATGAAGTTTATCCAGCATCTGAAAGCGGCTCTTGTCAGGATAGAGAACAAAACCTACGGTATTTGCCGCGAGACGGGAAAACTGATTCCCAAGGAGCGCTTGAAGGCTGTGCCTCACGCCACTCTGAGCATCGAGGGCAAACAGCAGGAAAGTTTAAAAAAGAAGTAAACTTCATTGATGCAGAAAAAGAAAATTTCTAATGGAACCTTGGCGGCAATTATAGTCCTTGCGATTATAATTGCCGACCAAGTTATTAAAATTGGGGTGAAAACGTCGTTCCGCCTCGGCGAGTCGATGCCTTTCACCAACTGGGCTGAACTGTATTTCATCGAGAACCCGGGCATGGCGTTTGGAATAGAATTGGGCGGAAAGCTGTTCCTGTCGATATTCAGAATCCTTGCGTCGGTGGCTCTCGTGTATTTCCTGTTCAAGATACGCAAGAACGAGGCATACCCGAAAAGTTTCGTGGTCTGCCTGTCGATGGTCACCGCCGGAGCCATAGGCAACGTTATTGACGGAATGTTTTATGGATTGATTTTCAGTGAGTCGACGTGGTATTCCGTTGCAACGCTTTTCCCCGAAGGCGGCGGCTACGGAACGTTTCTTCACGGCTTGGTGGTCGACATGTTCCACTTCCCACTTGTGCAGGGCACATGGCCCGACTGGATGCCGTGGGTGGGTGGCACCGATTTCGAGTTCTTCCGTCCGGTGTTCAATCTTGCCGACGCGGCGATATCTGTGGGTATCGTGTGGCTGATACTCTTCAATTCAAAGTATTTGTCGTTCTCCGGAATCGAGAAAAACGAAGCCGGACAACATGACGGAGACCAGGATGCAAAACAATAAGATGAGAACCTGTCTGTGCATATTGTGTGTGGCTGCAGCGGCGCTGCTGTCGTCTTGCTCCAAGACTCCCAAAGGGGTGATTCCGGAGAAAGATATGGCAGTACTGCTTGCCGACATGGCTGAAGGCGACGCCGTGGTGGAGCTGAACAGGTCTGACTATGGAAGCGATGAGTCGCGCAAGGCTTTGAAGCAGTCAATACTGATTAAAAACGGATACACGCAAGCCGACTTCGACAAGTCGCTGATGTGGTACGGACACAATCTTGACGTCTATGGCGACGTCTACGACGATGTGGTGTCTATCCTTGAAGACCGACAGCGGGACGCACGCAACGAGGCAAAGAAGGTTGGAGAGAAGCTTGTGGCGGCTGGCGACAGCGTTGACGTGTGGCAGCAGTCGCACTCTTTGCTCTTCGACAGGCGTCAGTGCGGCGGTCTGGTGCAGCTGGCTTTCTCTTATCCCGCCGACAGCGAGATGCGCACAGGCGACCGCTACGAATGGCGGATGCAGATGGTCAACGCGAAAAACGCCGCAACGCTGTTTGTAGGAGTGGACTATGCCGACGGCTCTTCTGAATTTCAGTCGCAGAGTCTGATGCCGGAAGAAACGGCATCGATTGTGCTGCAGACCGACTCCACGCGCACCACAAAGCGTGTATACGGATATATGAACTACAAAATGGTGATGGAGAACGCTGTCTTTGTCGACAAAATCTCGCTTTCGCGCTCGCGCCTGCGTCAGGACATCTACAACGCCCATCCATATCAGCGCGGGCTGCGCAACTGACAAGATGCGTTTCCTTGCGCCATATACGGTCTATGAAGGTGCGGTCTGTCGGCTGCACCTTTTTGACATAAGCTCCGACGGCAGCGTCAACCACCGTGCTGTCGAGGAGGAGACCGCCTACACTCTCTATGTGCAGGGCATCGCTGTTGTGGCGGCGGCTGGCATCGACACCGCGCTCATCTCGGAGAGAATAAGAGAGATGGAAGGGCAGGGTGTGCCGTTGGCTGAAATCAGCCGTGCCATTGCCGGAATGAACCTGCCCGCAGGCACCGATGTCTATGTGGCCACATTCCCGTTTCAAACTCTGCAGCGGATTGGCTGAGGCGTGGCAAACCGCAAAAAAACGGATAATTTAGAGCCGAAAAGAAGGAAAGATAGATTTTCTGATAAAAAACTTCGGAAGATTATTGCTATTTTCAATGAATTGCCGTACCTTTGCAACACTTTTGAAAAAGATGGTCCGGTAGCTCAGCTGGATAGAGCAACAGCCTTCTAAGCTGTGGGTCCTGCGTTCGAATCGCAGCCGGATCACAAAAAAATCCATCGGAAGAAATTCTGATGGATTTTTTGTATTGTAGATGGTGGTGTGATTTATCTCAGCTGTCCGCGTGAAGATTTGCGTATCATAGCCTTGCCCGGGACAAGATAAATCTCCAACCGGCGGTTCTTCTCGCGGTTGTCGACAGAATTGTTGGGAGTGTTTGGCAGCGGGTCGTCAGCGCCCATTGCGTAGGGAATCACATAGTCGCTGCATGCGGCATTGTCCTTTATCCAGTCGAACACGGCCGACACGCGCACCGTGGTGAGGTGGTTGGTGTATGCCTCTGAGCCGGTGTTGTCGCTGTGCATCAGCAGTAGCATCCTGTACATATCGGGCTCTTTAAGGTATTCCATATATGGGCGCAGCACTTTTGCCGCCGTTGGGCGCAGTGTGGTGTCGTTTGGCAGAAACAGGTCGTTGGCGGCGACAGTGGCTATAATCACCTCTCCGTTGCGTGTCGTCTCGATGTTTTGCCCTGACGACAATAGTTTTTTTGCCTGTATCTGCTGGTATTCGCGTATTTTAGCGCGTTGGTTGCCCAGTTTCGGAAGAGCTTTGTTTTCCTCAAACGACAGGTCGTAGAGCTCAGTGACCGATTTGTCGTCGATTTTTCCGCTTTCAGGCTGTGTTGTTGTTGTTGTGCCGCTCTTTTCGGGATTGGCTTTTTCTTCTTTCTTTTCCTTGTCGGGAGTGCTGTCGTCCTTCTTTTTGTCGTCGCTGAAGAATTCCTTCACAGCATTCGCCGAGCGTTTGAAGAAATTGTCCTTGGCATAAGCCGGCGCTATTGAAATCGAGATTGCGACAAAGCCAGCCGCAAGAGAATATAATATGTTTTTTGCACGCATAAATGTCTTAGAAATCGTTAAGCGAATCTTCGTAAAGGTTTTCCAATCCAATGATTTCCAACACTTCGCTTTCTGTCAGGCCGCAGCCGGTGCTTTCGATTATGGCGCTGGCCATTTTGCGCTCGTCTACGTCTGAGTCGAAGTCTGACAAGTCGAGCAGGCCGTTGTCGTCATAGTAGTCGTAGGCGGCATCGACAATGTCGAGGATGTCGTCGTCTGACAGCCGTGAAGCCACGTCTTCCGACAGCCGCTCTCTGATAAACTTTACAGCGGCGTCTTCCGAGAACTCTTGAAAGTCATTTTTATCGGACATTGAGATTCTGTTTTTTTATATATTTCTCGCTAAGATACAGAATCTCTCTGTTAAATCAAAAAAGATAAACAGTATATTTGATTAATTAGCAAAATTTAGAAGGCATTCCGCTGCGCGGGGTCATAAATCGAGGATGCCCTCGGGCAAATCCATCTCGATTGTTTTTCCTTGCTCGTCGATTTCCGTGATGAAATCCTCCGAAATGGGGATATAGACAGTTTTGCCCTCGTTTTCCACCACAAACAATGCGTTTTCCGTGGAGTCGTCCACGTCGGTTATTGTGCCGATAGTGTTTCCGTCGGTGTCTGTGATTGTGAAGCCGATGAAAAAGTCGCAGTACACCTCATCCTGCTCCGGCATTTCTTCGGCGAGAGCGTAGATGGGGCAGTTGACGAGGCGTTTAGCCTGCGTCTCGTTGCTGATGCCGTCGATTTTCAGCAGCAGAGTGTCGTTGTTCTTCGGGCGTATGCCGTTGACAAAGAACGGCACGAAAATGCCGTCCATCGGCGACACCAGAGCCGACAGCTCGCCGACGGCCATCGTGTCGCAGTCGAAAGTGGCGGAAATCTCGCCGTTGATGCCGTGCGCCTTGTTGTAGCGTCCGATTTCGATAAGTTGGTCGGCGGTGATCATCGTTTATTTGCGCTTTTTCGATTTTTTATTGTTTGAGGCTGGTTTTTCGGGAACCATATCCTTGAAGTCGCGCAGTTTGTGTTCCTCTGGGTTCAGCACAATCTTTCCGCGCGAATAGAGGGCGAGGTCTTTGAATATCTTTTCATCGTCGACACCGTCGATGTTTGACTGCACCATGAGCTTCTTCATCTGGTTTGCAATGAGCAGAGCCAGCTGTGTGCGCTCCTCGCCCTCGGGCATGTCCTGGGCGATGTCAATCAGATTCTCGACGATTTTGCCATAGTGGCGGAAGCGTATTGGCGTCAGTTTGTAAGGAATCTTCTCCGGCTTGGAGTGCAGATTCTCGGGCTTGATCACCTCGCACGGATAGTCGATGTCGAGACGGAAGTCTGACATTATGGCGAGTTGGTTCCACAGCATCTTGTTGAAGTCGTCAACGCCCGCCTGGGCAGCAAACAGATTGCTCATTATCGCCACGATGGCAGATGCGCACCGGTTGCGCTCGTCACGGTTCTCGATGGTGAGGCAATAGTCGACCATCTGCTGTACGTTGCGGCCATATTCTGGCAGCACCAGTTTCTCTTTCTGTGTGTTGTATTCTAACATAATTATTTTGTTGGTTGACAGCCAAGAACGTTTTTCTTTGGCGTTGTGGTGTGGAACTTCTTGATGTAGTTTGGCGTAGAGTATGCAAGGTCGAGAAAATCATTCTCGCGGAATGCCTTTTCCGAGAGGGCGATCATGTCGGCTGCATTGGGACGTATGCCGAGAGTGAACTCCGCGTTCTGGCTCTTTATCAAGTCGGAAGCCTTGTCGGCGCCGTTGCCCATGAAGTGCAGCTTGCGCGACTCCAGCAAGTCGGCAAACGAATTCTCGTCGAGAATCATCGCCTGGTTTGGCATAACCTCGTTGAGGGCAAGGTCGTAGACCGCTGTGAACACCTCCATGCGCCGCGCGTCGATCATCGGCACGAAATAGTCGTCGGGACCGATGTTTTTTGAGAACATTACAGCCACGCTCAGCAGTTTCAGGGTGTTTACGCCAATCAGCGGAATGTCGAGACCGAAGCACAGGCCTTTCGCTTCCGACAAGCCGATGCGCAGACCCGTGTAGGAACCAGGGCCTATGCTCACGGCGACGGCGTCAAGCTTCATCTCGCACATCTTTGCGTAGTCGAGGGCGTTTTTTACGAAGCCGCCAAGCACGGTGGCATGGTTGCGTCCTTTGTAGTCAGCGTCGTGAAATTTCATCTCACCGTCGTGCGACAGGCAGACGGAGCAAACGTCGGTAGACGTCTCAATATTTAATATCGTTGCCATTTGGATTCTTGTTTTTTGCTAAAAGCATTGCAAAGTTACTATCTTTTATGCGAAAAAGAATAATTTTTCGACATATTCGGGGAGATTAGTCCGTATATGTAAGCGATTTTAATTAATTTTGCAGAAGAATTAAACCAATTCCCTACTCAATAAATATGATTAGTTTCTTCAAAAATGTGTCGGGTTCGATTATCGCAGTTGATACCGACCACAAGCTGGAAAACAGCGAAATTGAAAAATTAAAATGGTTGTTCAACGACGCCCAGCTGCTTGACGCCTCTACGGTGGAAGGCAAGTTTGTGGGACCGCGCCGGGAGATGATAACCCCTTGGAGTACGAACGCGGTGGAAATAACCCAGAACATGGGTCTTTCCGGAGTTAAACGCATTGAAGAGTTTTTCCCGACAACAGCAAAAAATCCAACCTACGACAAGATGCTTCAGCGCCTTTATGAGAATCTCGGCGCCGACATCTTTGAAATTCTCAAAAAACCGGATGAGATTGTTTACATCTCCGACATCGAGGCATACAACGAGCAAGAAGGCTTGGCGCTCAATCCGGAAGAGGTGGATTACCTGAAGTCGTTGAGCGCAAAGCTCAACCGTCCGCTGACCGACAGCGAGGTGTTCGGTTTCTCTCAGGTCAACTCTGAGCACTGCCGTCATAAAATCTTCAACGGCGTGTTTGTAATCGACGGCGAGGAGAAACCGTCTTCTCTTTTTAAGCTCATTAAAAAGACATCGCAGGAAAATCCGAATAAGCTTGTGTCAGCATATAAAGACAACGTGGCTTTTGTAGAAGGTCCGGTGATAGAGCAGTTTGCTCCGAAAAATCCGCAAGGCCCCGACTTCTTCCAAATCAAGGACGTTGAAACAGTAATCTCGTTGAAGGCGGAAACCCACAACTTCCCGACGACCGTAGAGCCGTTCAACGGTGCGGCTACAGGAACGGGAGGTGAAATCCGTGACCGCCTCGGAGGAGGAAAGGCGAGTCTGCCGATAGCCGGAACGGCGGTCTATATGACCTCGTATCCGCGCACTGAGGAAAACCGTGTGTGGGAGGCTTCGGCGATGGCGCCGCGCAAATGGCTTTACCAAACGCCTGAGGAAATCCTTATCAAGGCATCAAACGGTGCGTCCGACTTCGGAAACAAATTCGGACAGCCGCTGATTTGCGGCTCTGTGCTCACGTTCGAGCATAAGGAAAACGGAGAGGAATTTGCCTACGACAAAGTGATTATGCTTGCCGGTGGCGTGGGATTCGCAGCAAAGCGCGATGCCCTGAAGGGCGAGCCTAAGCCTCACGAAAGTGTGGTGCTGATGGGCGGCGACAACTATCGTATCGGTATGGGCGGCGGCGCCGTGTCGTCGGTCAACACCGGACAATACGACAACTCTATCGAGCTCAACGCCGTGCAGCGCGCCAATCCGGAGATGCAGAAGCGTGTGTCAAACGTAATCCGTGCGCTTGCCGAGTCTGACAACAATCCGATTGTGTCAATCCACGACCACGGTGCCGGCGGACACTTGAACGCTTTGTCGGAACTCGTTGAGTCGACAGGCGGAAAAATTGAAATCGGAGCTCTCCCGGTGGGCGACCCTACACTGTCGTCGAAAGAAATCATCGGCAATGAGTCGCAGGAGCGTATGGGCATGGTGATTGAGCAAAAAGACATTGAGTGGGTGCGCACAATTGCCGAGCGCGAACGTGCTCCGTTCTATGTGGTTGGAGAAACCACCGGCGACCATCGTTTTGTCTTTGAGCAGACCGACGGTGTGTGCCCGATTGACTTGGCTATGAGCGACATGTTCGGCAGCTCGCCAAAGACTTATATGACCGACTCTACGGTAGAACGCCGTCTGAAGTCGGTTAAATACAAGAAATCAGACGTCAACACATATATAGAAAATGTGCTTCAGCTCGAGGCGGTTGCCTGCAAGGACTGGTTGACAAACAAGGTTGACCGTTCGGTGACAGGCAAGGTGGCACGCCAACAATGTCAGGGCGAAATACAGTTGCCTCTCAGCGACTGCGGCGTTGTGGCACTTGACTATACAGGAACGAAAGGCATCGCAACATCAATCGGCCACGCTCCGCAATTGGCTTTGGCTGATTCGGCACAAGGCTCTGTGGCGTCGATAGCGGAAGCTTTGACAAACATTGTGGGCGCGCCTCTCAGCGACGGATTGAAGGGCGTTTCGCTCAGCGCCAACTGGATGTGGCCTTGCCGCAACGCCGGCGAGGATGCCGCTCTCTACAAGGCAGTGGAGGCATGCAGCGACTTTGCCTGCCGTCTTGGCATCAACATCCCTACTGGCAAGGACAGCCTCTCGATGACGCAGAAATACGGCAAGAAAAAGGTGATGGCTCCAGGCACGGTGATTATCTCGGCTGCCGCTGAGGTGTCTGACGTGCGCAAGGTTGTGTCGCCGGTGGTTCAAAACAAGAAGAACACCACTCTTGTCTACGTTGATTTCAGCAATTCTCCGCTTGCGCTCGGTGGCTCTGCGTTCGCGCAGATGCTCGGCAGTGTGGGCAGCGACGTGCCGCGCATCGACTCCGCTGAATATTTCGCAAAGGCATTTGCCGCTGTTCAGTCGCTTGTCGACGAAGGCAAGGTGCTTGCAATGCACGATGTCTCGGCGGGCGGTCTTGTCACCACGTTGCTTGAGATGACATTCGCCAACACGAAGGGCGGTTTGAACATCAACCTCGACGGATTTGACGACAAGGATGTCGTGAAGCTGTTGTTTGCTGAAAACAGTGCTGTCGTGATGCAAGTTGAGAACAAAAACTTGAAGGCTGTGGAAGCGGCTGTCGACGGTTTGCATGCCGTGGCAATCGGCACGGTTCAGGACGAGCGTGTGGTTCTCGTGTCAAATCTCGGTTGCGAGTATCTGCTCGACATTGATTATCTGCGCGACTTGTGGTTCAAGTCATCGTATCTGCTCGACCGCCGTCAGAGCGGCGCGGCATGTGCGAAAAAGCGTTTTGAGAACTATAAGAAGCAGCCTATACGCTATAAATTGCCGAAGGATTTCAAAGGCACGCTTGCCTCTTACGGACTTACCGGCAACCGCCGCACTCCGACAGGCATCAAGGCTGCCATTATCCGCGAGAAGGGCGTGAACGGCGACCGCGAGATGGCATATTCGCTTTATCTCGCCGGCTTTGATGTGAAAGACGTTCACATGACCGACCTTATGTCGGGTCGCGAAACTCTTGACGACGTCAATATGATTGTGTTCTGTGGAGGATTCTCCAATTCCGACGTGCTGGGCTCGGCGAAAGGATGGGCTGGCGGCTTTGTCTGGAACGAGAACGCAAAGGCTGCCCTGCAGCGCTTCTTCGCCCGTAAGGACACTCTGAGCCTTGGCATCTGCAACGGTTGCCAGCTGATGATAGAGCTGAACCTCATCAATCCGGAATTCAAGCATAAGGCTACGATGGAGCACAACGACTCGCATAAATTCGAGTCGCAGTTCCTTGGCCTCCGCATTCCGGAAAACAACTCGGTGATGTTCAAGTCGCTTTCAGGCTCCAAACTTGGCATCTGGGTGGCTCACGGCGAAGGTAAGTTCAATTTGCCTGAAGGCGTTGAAAACTACAACGTGGTTGCGGAATATGCGTATGCGTCATATCCAGCCAACCCTAACGGATCGCCTAAGGCTGTTGCGGGTATAGCGTCGGCCGACGGCCGCCATTTGGCGATGATGCCTCACCTTGAGCGTGCCATCTTCCCATGGCAGTGCGGATTCTATCCTGAAAACCGCCGTCTTACCGACGAGGTTACACCTTGGATAGAGGCGTTTGTCAATGCACGCAAGTGGATTGAGCAGAGCAAGAAATAACAGCAACTCCTGAAAAAGCAGTCAGCGCCGTGTCGATGGATGCGGCGCTGACTTTTTGTGGTATGCTCGGCATGAGCTTATTCTAATGGGTGCAAGTCCCTAACAAGCCCTAATA
>OIZE01001916.1_pt1 | contig 11886 bp, 9 predicted proteins | sample 1588421 | NCBI WGS metagenome assembly OIZE01 (sample SAMN03283251) | human gut metagenome | biome: human-associated habitat; material: feces | host: Homo sapiens | place: USA | collected 2013
TCATAAACAAAGAATCAAACCAAGCACAAGAAAGTGCAGACACAATGCTAGCAAACTTAATCTCTAGAAAGCTATTAACAGAGGAAGAAATAGATAGAGACCAAGAATTAATCACAATAAAGAAAAAAGATGGAACTATAATAAAAGAAATAAGTTACAGTAGTGTAACAATAAACATTAGCAAATCACCAGCAACAAAAAAAGCGGGTGCAGTTATATTAACAGTAGATTCTGTAGAAGGAATGACAAGGCCTAATATAGATATGACAAATGGAGATGAAGAACTTAATAATTTTGTAAATTCACTAAGTGAAGATCAGAAGAAAGAAATAATTAGAAATGGGTATATAAAGTTAGTGAATAAAGAAGATCCATCAGCAAATTGCACAACATTTCAAGACGTATTAGATTTGGCTAAAGAACAAGGTGAAATTTCTGAGGCGACCGAAGATGCTTTTTGGACAGGACTATTAAGTGAACAAGGATTAGACGAAAATCTGATAGCAATGCTTAAAGAAGTATATTTTAACAAATTTACTAAAATGATAGAAGGCTATACTGTAACAAACCCAAATAATAAAAAATCTAACACATATATAGCCACAGCAAACGGCACATATACATTTAAAATACAAGATATAGTAACAGGAAAAACATATACTAAAAAAGTAGAAGTAACAAATGTGGACACTAGTTTACCAGCATATGTACCTGTAACTAGCATAAGTAGAGGATGGACTTATATTCATATGTTTGATGAAAGCATAAATAATTATACAACATTTGAAAAAGCATATGTAATATTAAATGGAGAAAAGATTGAATTAAAATCAAATGATTTAAAAAAAGCCCAAGACAATAAATATGAATCTGTTTACACGGTCATTCCCAATACATTAAGCCAATTAGTAGAAGAAGGAAAATTAGCGGAACGACCAAATCTATTTGGAACAACTCAAACTTTTATATTAGTAAAAGATGGAGTTGAATATGAAATACAAGTTGTAATTACAGAAGGTATAGCTTCTTAGAAAATAATAAAACAATTCACAAGAACTCTTTGGATAAAACTTTAAATCCAGAGAGTTTTTTATTTAGAAAAAGAAAGGGTATCAAGTGAAAAGTTAAATTCAATTTTGCAAAATAAATGCAGTTTGTACGAAAAAAATAAAGTTAATCAAAATCAAAACAAGTAGTTGCATTATAAAAAATATTGCTTTATAATAAAGAAAAGAAAAACAAAAGAGGGGAAGGAAAATTAGATGAAAAAACTAAAACAAAATAAGGCAATAACACTAATTGCACTAGTTGTGACAATAGTTGTACTATTAATATTGGCAGGAGTTAGCATACAACTACTATTAGATGACAATGGAATAATAGCAAAATCAAAAGAAGCAAAACTAAATACTAGAATATCTGAAATTGAAACTGAAATTGGTATGTGGAGACAAGAAAATTTTATGAGTAAAGAAACAAACCAAACAAAAGTGGATTCGGACGTAATATTGCAAAAGTTAAAAAATCAAAAATTAGTAACAGATGATGAGATAGACCAAAGCCAAGAACTAATAATTATTAAGGATAAAAATGGTGCAGTTGTGAAAGAAATAAGTTACAGCAATGTGCAAATAAATGTTAGCCAATCAGCTGGAACAGGAAATGTGCTATTGAAAGTAACGTCAGTAGAGGGAATTCTTATTCCAATAATTGATATCAGCGATGAAAATTATACAGAATTAGACAAATATGAAAATTCATTAAGCACAGAAGAGAAAAAAGATATAATAAAATTAAGTATGCCAAACTATGTAAATAAAAATTATCCAGATTCAAATTGTACAAGTTTTGAAGAAGCTTTACCAATTTTAAAAGCTAATTCTGTAATACAAGGAGAAGTGGCAGATGAGTCGGCATTTTGGGCATCAGTGGAAAATGCTGGAGGTGTAGACAAATTCTTTGATGAACAAATATTATTTGGGTTATATTGTAATGACGAAACTCAACAAATCTCTGGATGTGAAATTACAAATCCAAATGGAGAAGCTTCAACAGAATATACTGCAACAACAAGTGGAACATATACATTCACAGTAAAAGATAAAGTTACAGGAAAAAGTTATACTAAAAAAGTAACTGTAAACATATAATTATAAAACAAAAATAGCAATACAAAAAGTATTGTTATTTTTTTGTCGAAAAAAAATAAAAAAATATTAAAATTTTTTAAAAAAACTATTGCTTTTTATAAAATTTTATATTAAAATTTAATCGAAGTGGTAAGAAGTGGTACAAAGTGGTGAAAAAGTGTTGAGGAGGTGAAGATAGTGTTAATAGGTGAATATAGCCATTCTCTAGATTCTAAAGGCAGATTGATAATGCCAGCAAAGCTAAGAGAAGATATGGGAGAGAAATTTATAATAACAACTGGTTTAGATGGTTGTTTATTTGGATTTTCTATGTCAGAGTGGCAAAAATTCGAGGACAAGCTAAAAACACTACCAATCACTAACAAAAACGCAAGAAACTTTGTAAGATTCTTTTTATCAGGAGCAACAGAATGTGAACTAGATAAACAAGGCAGATTTTTAATAGCAGGAAAGCTTCGTGAAGTTGCATCATTAGATAAAGATGTAACAATAATCGGAACAGGAACAAGAATTGAAATCTGGAACAAAGAAAAATGGGAAGAGCATATTAGTGAAGAGAATCTTTCAATAGAAGAGATAGAACAAAATATGCAAGAACTTGGTATATAACTTTTAAAAAGTTTATATAGTCTCAAACTAAAGAAAAAATTAAAAAAACAAAAGATTAACTAATAAGAAACAAAAGCTAAAAACGTACAAAAGATAAAAAACAAAAAGTATCCAACCAAAGAAAAAATCTAACCTACGATCAAAGAAACACAAGAAAAAATATCAAAAGAAAAAATCAAACCACTTAAAGTTTGAAAAGCTTAAACAAAAGAATTGTTTTAAGCTACTAAAGCTAAATATAACAAAAACAAAAGAAAAAATTGAAATAATAATTATAACAAAAGACGGAGCAAATAAAATAGCTAAATATACAAAAGATAAAATTTTTTGTAGTACACAGTTGGTATAAATATACCAACTGATTGTGCTTTTATGGGGAAAATACGAAAATTTGTTTTGAATTATTATATTTGATAGAGGGCAAGAACTTGGAATTTAAACATACTCCGATAATGTTGAATGAATGTATTAATGGACTAAAAATAAAAGAAGATGGAATATATGTTGATGGAACTCTTGGAGGAGCAGGACACAGTAAAGAAATATTAAAGCATCTTTCAAACAAAGGTCTATTAATAGGAATAGACAGAGATGAGGAAGCTTTAAAGGCTGCAAAAGAAAATCTAAAAGAATACAACAACGTAAAATACATTCACGGAAATCACGATGACATAAAAGAAATCTTAGAAGATTTAAAAATAGAAAAAGTAGATGGAATCTTATTAGACTTAGGAGTTTCGTCATATCAGCTAGATGAAAGAAATAGGGGATTTAGCTACCTAGGACAAAATGAGCTAGATATGAGGATGGACCAGACTCAAGACTTAACAGCAAAATATGTTGTTAATAACTACGAGGAAGAGAGACTAGCAAATATTATTTTTGAATATGGAGAAGAAAGATTTTCTAGAAATATAGCAAGAAATATTTGCAAATATAGAGAAGAAAAGGAAATAGAAACGACAGACGAACTTGTAAAAATAATAGAAAGTTCGATTCCAAAGTCTAAGCAAAAAGATGGACATCCAGCAAAAAGAACATTCCAAGCAATCAGAATAGAAGTAAATAACGAAATTAAACCATTATATGATACTGTTTTAAATTCGATAGAATGTCTAAAAGAAGGTGGAAGGTTATGTATTATAACATTCCATTCACTAGAGGATAGAGCAGTAAAGAACGCATACATAGAGGCACAAGGACAATGCACTTGTCCAAAGGAATTGCCATATTGCGTTTGTCATTATAAATCATTTGGAAAAATTATAAATAAAAAACCAATAGAAGCAGATGAAAAAGAAAGAGAAGAAAATTCAAGATCCAAAAGTGCAAAACTTAGAATTTTTGAAAAACACACAAAGGAAAATTAAGAAGGAAAAGAGGTGAGAATAACTTATGGCAGGTTATCAATACGAAACTAGCCCAAGAAAATTACAACCTGAAAGAATACCAGCAAAGAAAAAAACACAAAGTAAAAAGAAACCAGTAGTAAAAAAAGTAGCTCCAAAGACTGCTAAAAAAACTAAGAAAAAAGCAAAGTATAACTATAAGCCAATAGTTTATATAATGCTTGGCTTTGTAATGCTGTTCACCATAAGTTATAGAAATTCACTAATTAACGAAAATTACAACAAAAAAGAAAACATAAAATCACAAGTGAGTGCTATGCAAAAAGAGAATGAACAATTAAAAGTAAGCATAGAAAACAGTTTAAACTTAAATTCAATAGAAAAAGCTGCAGAAGAAAAATTAGGAATGAGAAAACTAGACAACAACCAAAAAGTATATGTTGATTTACAAAAGAAAGATTATATAGAGCCAGCAACAGAAGAGGTTGTAATGGAAGAAGATACATCGTTCTTCGGAAAAATTTTAACAAGAATATCAGAACTATTTAAATAAAACCCTTATTGAACATAAGAGTTTTATTTTTTTAGCACCTCATCAAAAACTTTTGCTAAATATTTCATGCTGGTCATGGACTGCTCTAAAGTGTTTCCGGTAGCTCCAACTTCTATGATACAAGCAGCTTTTCCCAGTTGCTGATTATATCTACTATTTCTGATTAGAATAGATCTAAATAGCCCTGGATACAATTCATTTGCCTTCTTTTGAATAGAGATGGCAAATTTTAAGTTTTGTTGCCAGTTAGGATGCTCTAACCCACCACCGTCAGTCCCAATAACAAACATAAGCTGAGAAGCGACTTCGTTTCCAATCTGAACAGAAGGAGCATAAGACGTATCTGCTATCGCGTCTCTATGCAAATCTATAATTATATCGGTATTAGGTTGAGTGTTTAATATTCCTTGAACAGTGCTCATGGACCTACCATAAGAGCCGGAATAGGCTGGATAATCGTGATAAGTTTTATCGTGAGTAACATTAAAACCATAAGACATGAGTTGCTCAGAAAGAGAGTCACCAACCCTGGAAACAGAGTAGCTCAAATCGGTGGTCCTAAAAGTTCCACTTTCTTCATAAGAAAAGGCCTCTGTTGGGGTATAGCTTTCACAAGTATGAGTGTGAAAAATAATAACATCAGACTTATTGAAATCTAAGCCGTCAGGGTTAAGCATATCTTCTGTTAAAGTGTAATCAGTACCGTTTTTAATTGCAACACCTTCATATTCGTTGGTAAAAGTGTTGGGAACACTGCTATCTAAAACTTGTGTGCTTAAATTTGTATTTGCGTGTTGAATCTCATTTGAAGGAGCCTCGTTATCAACAACAGATGGCAAATCTACTACAGGAAGCACGGTTGAAGTCATAACTGGAAGTTCGAGATTGAGTAAGAATTGTAAAGGACTTTTTGCTTCGGCAAAGTAATGCTCATTTGTTGAAAGCTCAATATTGCTAAACTCATTTATCAAAGGAATAGTTTGACCAATAATATTTGTTGAAGAAATAGATTTGCTAAACACAGAAGAGTGCAGTTCTTCAAAGGCATTTGAATCAAAATCACTTGCTAAACTTTTTCTACGAGAATATATAAAAAAGACTAATGCAGAAATACAAATGCTTAGCACTAAAAGTTTAAAAATTTTTCTTACACTTACTACTTTTACATTAATCATGATTTTCTCCTTTGCTCTATATAAATATATATTCAAAAAAATATAAATTATGATTACAAAGTCTTGAATAAAAAAACTTTTTAATATATCATATAAACGAGGAGGGGTATGATGGTAGGACTAAAATTAAATTTAGAAAATTCAGAAATTGAAATGGAAAAAATAATAGAATATAGCAAGGAAGTAAAAAAGATTCATAAAGAACTACATGACAAAAAAGACGATGAAGATGAATTTTTGGGATGGCTTGAACTTCCAAGCAAATATAATAAAAAAGAGTTCAAGAAGATAAAAGAATGTGCTAAAAAAATACAAAAAGATTCAGACATATTGTTAGTAATAGGAATAGGCGGTTCGTATTTGGGAGCAAGAGCAGTAATAGAAGCATTAACAAATACCTTCTATAACATGCAAGAAAAAGGTGTAAGAACAACTCCACAAATAATATATGTAGGAAACAATTTGAGCCCAAGCTATATAAATGATGTTATTGATTTATTATCTGGAAAAGATTTCTCAATAAATGTAATATCAAAATCTGGAACAACCACAGAACCTGCAATCGCATTTAGAATATTTAGAGAATTAATCGAATCAAAATATGGTTTAGAAGAAGCCAGAAAAAGAATATATGTTACAACTGACAAAAAAGAAGGAGCTTTAAAAAAGCTTGCCACAAAGGAAAAATACGAAACATTTGTTATTCCAGACAATATAGGTGGAAGATACTCGGTTCTAACACCGGTGGGACTTTTACCAATAGCAGTAGCTGGAATAGATATAGACGAACTTATGAAAGGTGCAAGATTTGCACAAGATAAATATAATGACAATAACATAGAATACAACGAAGCATATCAATATGCAGTTGCAAGAAACTTGCTATATAAAGATGGAAAAAATATCGAGATATTAGCAAATTATGAACCTAAAATGCACTATGTAACAGAATGGTGGAAGCAATTATATGGTGAGAGCGAAGGAAAAGATAAAAAAGGAATTTTCCCTTCGGGAGCGGACTTTACCACGGATTTGCACTCATTGGGACAATATATCCAAGAGGGCAGAAGAAATTTATTTGAAACGGTTATAAGAATAGAAAGACCATATAGCGATATTTATATAAATTCAGATGAGGATGATTTAGACGGATTGAACTATTTGATGGGCAAATCGTTAGACTATGTGAACAAAAAAGCAATGGAAGGAACAATAGAAGCACATGTTTCAGGAGATGTTCCTAATATAATGATTGTGATGCAAGATTTGAGCGAGGAAACAATAGGACAGCTAATATACTTTTTTGAGCTTGCATGTGCAATGTCTGGCAAAATATTAGGAGTAAATCCATTTAATCAACCAGGAGTAGAAGCATATAAGAAAAATATGTTTAGGCTATTAAACAAACCTGGATACGAAGAAAAATAAAATTAGAAAACTACATTTTTTAAAGAGAAAAAATAAACAATCTATTGACATAACGCTAAAAAAGAGTTATTATAATAATATGTTAATATTAAAACAATAGAGACAAAGTAAAATAAAGGTTACCAAAAGAGAGAATTGACCATGGGCTGAAAGTTGATTTAGGAAAACATATTTGAAAAACTACCTCTCGGTATAGAAATATACTGGCGCAAGCTTGTTTAAAAATTAAGTAAAAAATTAGGATGGAACCGTGCATATAAATTCGCACTCCTAAATGCTATTAAGCATTTGGGAGTGTTTTGTTTTCAAATGCAGATAGCAAAAAAATAAAAAAGGAGGAAAACAAAATGATTAACATTGAATTAAAAGACGGAAGCAAAAGACAAGTCGAAAAAGGTTCTAGCATACTAGAAATAGCTAGACAAATCAGCGAAGGATTAGCTAGAAATGCTACTGCAGGTAGAGTAGATGGAAAGGTAGAAGATTTAAGATTTCCAATCAATAAAGATTGTAAATTAGAAATCCTAACATTCGACGATGAGGATGGAAAAAAAGCCTATTGGCATACATCATCACACATAATGGCACAAGCGATAAAAAGATTATACAAGGACATTCAACTTGCAATAGGACCATCTATTGACGCAGGATTCTACTATGATTTTGACACAGAATACAGATTTTCAGAAGAAGATTTTGCAAAAATTGAAGAAGAAATGAAAAAAATCATAAAAGAAGATCTACCAATAGAAAGATTTGAACTTCCAAGAGAAGAAGCAATCAAATTAATGAAAGATGCAGGAGAAAGCTATAAAGTAGAGTTAATAGAAGATTTACCAGAAGATGAAGTAATTTCTTTCTATAAGCAAGGAGAATTTACAGACCTTTGTGCAGGACCTCACTTAATGAGTACAGGTAAAGTAAAAAGTGTAAAATTATTATCTACATCAGGAGCATACTGGAGAGGAAATGAAAACAACAAAATGTTGCAAAGAATATATGGTGTTGCATTCCCAAAAGCAAGCTTGTTAGAAGAACATTTACAAATGCTTGAAGAGGCAAAACAAAGAGATCATAGAAAACTAGGAAAAGACCTAGAATTATTTATGACACATAAACTAGTAGGTTCAGGACTTCCAATGTATTTACCAAATGGTGCAACGGTAAGAAGATTACTAGAAAGATATATTCAAGATAAAGAAATAAAAATGGGATACAAACACGTATATACACCATCACTTGCAAATGTTGAGTTATATAAAACATCAGGACACTGGGATCACTACAAAGAAGATATGTTCCCTGTTATGAAAATGGATAATGAAGAACTAGTATTAAGACCAATGAACTGTCCACATCATATGTTAATATTCAAGAGCAAAATGCGCTCATACAAAGATTTACCAATAAGAATTGGAGAACTTGCACACGATTTCAGATATGAAGATAGTGGTTCAGTTTGTGGAATTGAGAGAGTTAGACAAATGTGTCAAAATGATGCTCACTTATTTGTAAGACCAGACCAAATAAAAGAAGAAGTTGCAAAAGTAGTAAAATTAATACTAGATGTTTACAAAGACTTTGGATTCAAAGATTATGCATTTAGATTATCTTTAAGAGATAAGAATGACAAACATAAATATTTTGATGATGATGAAATGTGGGAGAAGGCAGAAAGTGAGTTAAGAGAAATCTTAACAGAGTTAGGACTAGACTTCTATGAGGCAGAAGGAGAAGCAGCGTTCTACGGACCAAAGCTAGATGTACAATTAAAATCAGCGATAGGACATGATGTAACAGTTTCTACTTGTCAATTAGACTTCTTACTTCCAGAGAGATTTGAGCTAGAGTACATTGGAGAAGATGGAAAAGCACATAGACCAGTTGTTATTCATAGAGCAATACTTGGAACATTAGACAGATTTATGGCATTCTTAATAGAAGAAACAAAGGGAGCTTTCCCAACATGGCTTTCTCCACTTCAAGTAAAAGTATTACCAATATCAGATAAACACTTAGAATATGCAAATGAAGTTAAAAAAGCATTGGAAGAAAAAGACGTAAGAGTTGAAGTTGATGAGAGAGCAGAGAAAATAGGATACAAAATCAGAGAAGCTCAACTTCAAAAAGTGCCATATATGTTAGTAGTTGGTGACAAGGAAGAAGCATCAGGAGAAGTAGGAGTTCGTAACAGAAAAGACGGAGACTTAGGAGCAATGAAACTAGAAGATTTTGTCTCTAAAATTGACAGCGAAATAAGAAATTTTGAAAACAAATAACACACAAAATACACCTCGAATAAAACAGAGGTGTATTTCTGTAAATAAATTATCAATAACAGATTTTGAAATAGATATAACCAAGAAATTAAAAGAATGTTTATAAAAAATAATAAAGAACCTATAAAGAACCCAAAGTACAGATAAAATCTGATAATTTAGGTTCTTTTTATATTTCAGAATTTTAATTGAATATATAATTTAATAAAAATTAATATACTTATTTTATAGCATAACTGTAAGAAAAAATCAATACCATAAAATTCATAAAAATAAAATTTTAAAAAAGTTAAAAATTGTAAAACTTAAGAGTAACAAGCATTACACAGAAAATACTCTTTTATTAAATTATATATTTAATAAAAATGTGAACATAATAAAACAGGAGGAATAAGTTTTATGAGGAGAACAATAGAGAAAATAAAAGAAAGAAAAGCAATAACTCTAATAGCGCTAATAGTAACAATAGTTGTAATTTTAATACTAGCAGGAATAACAGTAGGAATGGTAACAAGCGATAACGGAATATTAAAAGAAACAAAAAACGCAAAACAGCAAGCAGAAATAGATAATGAAAAAAGTATAGTAGAAAGAGCAAAAATGCTAGCAATGATGAGAAGTAAAAACGGAGCAATAACATATGAAATATTTGAACCAGCACTAAAAGACGAATCAGGAAAAATATCGACAGATGTAAGTGACGCAGGAGATATAATAGAAGTACTTTTTACAAATTCAAACAGATACTACGAAATTGACCAAGACGGAAATGTAAGTGAGCCACAAGAAGTAGTAAAAGACGAATATGCAGGAGATATAACAAAAGGTGGAAGATGTGACGGAAGCGAAGAAAAACCTTATGAGATAAATTGCATAGAAGACTTAGTTGCATTGTCCATGATGACAAATGGTGGAAATACAGAACTAAACTTGAGCTCAACCACATTTTATGGAAAAACGATTGTATTAAAAAGAACATTAAATTTTAATTCAAGATATTCATACGAAGACAGTAACTCTACAAAATTTGGAGATTTAAACCAAGACGGAATAGTAGAAAATATTAAAACAGAATTAACAAAAACAGAAGAAAACTGCACAGGCTTTACTCCAATAGGACTGATTGGTGATAACAAAGGATACAGATTTGAAGGAAAGTTTGAAGGAGAGAACAACTCTATAAAAAATCTTTATATAAAAAAAGCGGGCAATGCAGGATTATTTGGAGGCACATGGAATGCAATAATAAAAAAATTAACAGTAACAGGAAATATAATATCTACAGATGGAGTAGCTGGAGGAATAGTATGTGGAGGAGTTGCGTATATTTATAATTGTTGTAACGGAGCAACAGTACAAGGGTATCGCCATGCTGGAGGAATAGGCGGAATGGTCTGGGGCACTGCAGGAGTGATATTAGTCATAAATTGCAAAAACGAAGGAAATGTAGTATCTACAAATAATATTGCAGGAGGAATAGTAGGATGTAGCTCTGGAGAAATAACAAATTGTTTTAACACAGGCACAGTAACAGGAAATTATAATGTACGGAGGAATAATAGGACAATCGCAACAAAAGGTAAAAATAACGAATTGTTATAATAGTGGCGTGGTGGAAGCTAAAAACGGAAGAGCAGCGGGAATAGCAGCCCATGTATATGCAGAAGTTACAGTAAATAACTGCTATAATATAGGAAAGCTAATAGGCCCATTAGCAAATGGCTTAGGAGCAACAACAATAAGCAATAGTTATAATTTTGGACAAATAACATCAAAAAATCCATGTAATACAATAGGGGCAAAAACAATAAACTCTTGCTATTATAAATCTTCACAAAAAGCAAATAATGAAACCACAGAAGAAGGAGTAATTGATTTAGAAGGAAAAACAGCCCAGCAAATGGTAGAAATACTAAACTCATACAGAGACAGCGAAGGAGCATACCCAACAGAATGGAAAAAATGGAAAATAGGAAGTGACGGATATCCAACATTTGCAGACTAAAATAGCATTAATGTAAAATAGAAATGTATTAAAACAAAAAAAGTATAAATACTTATGACAAAATCCTAAATAATAAATTAAAAAAACTAAAAAATCAACAGAAACCGAAACCGTGTGTCGAACTTTGACATACGGTTTTTCTGGACAAGCCAGCATTTAGGCCATATAATTAGATTGTTAACAAATTTACGTAAATCTAGATTAACAAACTCAAATCAAAAATTAAATCCAAAGAAAAATCCAAAAGAGAAATAAAAATGTAAAAGTATAAGGAGGAATATGGTTGACAGAAAAGACAAAACAAAAAGAGGTAAAATTATTACAACCAAAGATAGACA
>OIZE01001933.1_pt1 | contig 11779 bp, 12 predicted proteins | sample 1588421 | NCBI WGS metagenome assembly OIZE01 (sample SAMN03283251) | human gut metagenome | biome: human-associated habitat; material: feces | host: Homo sapiens | place: USA | collected 2013
TATGCGTTAATTTGGTTGAAATTGTTACAAACTCCCGAATTTTTACGGAAAATGTCGATCGAATTTTCAAAAATTTACGGGAAATATATTGAAAAGGCGAAAAAATAAAATTATAATGTCTGTGTGATTGGAAAAAGTTCAGAAGAAAACGGATGCAGTGAAATTCCGGAAAGACTATGAGTTTTTGCAAAGGAGAGCTTTATGGAAAAGATCAACATTGCCATCGCGGATGATAACGAACGCATGCAGGAAATGCTTGGGAACGTCATAAAACAGGATGACACGCTTGAACTGATCGGGCAGACCGGAAACGGAAATGATATCTACAGTATCATCCGCGACAAAGAACCGGACGTCGTACTGCTTGACATTTTCATGCCGAAGATGGATGGTCTGACTGTGGTACTCACATACGAAAACGGAACACTTTCCAAAGCAGTTACCAGAGGAAACGGAGAGATCGGTGAGGTCATAACAGCCAATGCAAGAACGTTTGTTAATCTTCCCATGTCGATCCCATATAAAGACAGGCTGATACTGCGGGGAGAGGCGGTGATCACTTATTCTGACTTTAAGAAGCTTAATGAGTCCATTGATGACGTAGATGCCAGATATAAAAATCCGAGAAATCTGTGCAGTGGCTCGGTCCGTCAGCTAAACAGCAAGATCACAGCAGAGAGAAATGTTCGTTTTATGGAGTTTTCTCTGGTGCAGGCAGATGGCATCGATTTTCATAATTCCAGAAAAGAGCAGTTTATCTGGCTGTCCGGCCTCGGCTTTGAAACCGTCGAATTTGTTGAAGTGACCGCGGAAAATCTTTCGGAGGCAGTGGCCGGGTTCGCGAAACGGATCGAAGATAATGACATTCCATCAGATGGACTGGTACTTTTATACGATGATATTGCTTACGGAATGTCTTTAGGAAGAACGGCAAAATTTCCGAAGGATTCCATTGCATTTAAATGGGCCGATGAATTGCAGGAAACAACTCTTTCCTATATAGAATGGAGTGCATCGCGGACAGGGCTTATTAATCCGGTCGCTGTATTTGAGCCGGTGGAGCTTGAGGGGACTACCGTGAGCCGGGCAAGTGTCCACAATATCAGTATTATGGAAGGGCTTAAACTTGGAGCCGGAGACAGAATCACCGTCTATAAGGCCAACATGATCATTCCGCAGATCGCAGAAAATCTTACGAGAAGCGGTGTACGGGACATTCCCCAAACATGTCCGGTGTGTGGAGGTAGGACGGAGATACGAAGTGTCAATGATGTCAAGGCTCTTTATTGCACTAATCCGGAATGTCAGGCTAAGAGGATAAAAAGCTTTGATCTGTTCGTAAGCCGGGATGCGCTGAATATTGACGGATTGTCAGAAATGACGCTGGAGAAATTTATTGCCGCCGGTTTTATCCATGAATATGATGATATTTTCCATCTGGACAGACATAAAGAGGAAATCGTCGGGATGGAGGGCTTTGGGCAGAAATCCTACGAAAACCTGATCGCAGCTGCCAAAACATCCTCCCATACGACGCTTCCCCGACTGATATTCGGACTGGGGATCGCCGGGATCGGACTCGCAAACGCAAAAATGATATGCCGACACTTTAAATTTGATCTGGATGCCATGAGAAAGGCAGACAGAGAGGAGCTTTGTGCCATAGATGGCATCGGAGCCGTTCTGGCGGATGCGTGGGTCGGATATTTTAAGTCAGATGAGAATAATAAAGTGTTGGATCATCTGCTGGAGGATCTGACCTTTGAAAATGAAAATACAGAAAGCACAGATCGGAGCTTAGAGGGCAAAACCTTCGTGATCACGGGCTCAGTGGAGCATTTTGCAAACCGCAAGGAGCTGCAGGAATATATTGAAGCCCGGGGCGGAAAGGCTACCGGATCTGTAACCGCAAAGACCAGCTATTTGATCAACAACGAGGTGACATCAAATTCGTCGAAGAATAAGAAGGCAAAGGAATTGGGAGTGCCGATCATTTCGGAAGCGGATTTTCTGAGGATGACAGGAGAAGAAAGCAATGCCGATTAAAATTCAGAATGATCTGCCCGCACGGGCAATATTGGAAAGTGAAAATGTATTTATTATGGATGAAAGCAGGGCGGCAAGTCAGGATATCCGCCCCCTTGAGATCCTGATATTGAACCTTATGCCGCTCAAGGAGGATACGGAGACACAGCTTTTGCGGGCATTATCCAATACACCGCTGCAGGTAGAATGCACATATATGACCATGTCCACCCACGAGTCCACCCACACGTCGGCCAGCCATTTGAACAAGTTTTATGTTACGTTTGAGGACATAAAAAAACGCCGCTATGATGGAATGATCATCACAGGAGCGCCGGTGGAGCTGATGGAATTTGAGCAGGTAAACTACTGGGAGGAGTTAACAAGGATCATGGAGTGGAGCAAGACTCATGTGACCTCAACGCTGCATCTATGCTGGGGAGCTCAGGCCGGGTTATATTACCACTATGGAATACAGAAGCATTTAAGGGCAGAAAAGCTTTCCGGAATCTACAGACATACGACCTTAGACAGAAAAGTACCGCTGATGCGAAGCTTTGATGATTACTTTAACTGTCCGCATTCCCGTTATACCGAAGTCCGGGAGGAGGATATCCTGAAGCATCCCGAGCTTCGGATCCTTGCCCGCTCCGAGGAGGCTGGCGTATTTCTTATAATGAACCGAGACGGGAGCCAGATTTTTGTTCAGGGACATCCGGAATATGACAGAATGACCTTAGACAGTGAATATCACAGAGATCTTGACCGGGGGCTTAAACCGGTATTACCGTGTCATTATTATGATAACGATGATCCCTCAACGGTTCCGGCACTGACATGGAGAAATATGGCCAACACCCTTTATACAAACTGGCTGAATTTTTATGTATATCAGGTAACTCCGTATACGCTGGAGGAAGACGCGGAGTAAGCCACCATCCGGCCTCACCGTAAGAGTTCGGGCTATCCTCTTAAGGTGGCAATCAGCCTTTTTGGTTTTTCTAAAAGAGCAAGAGCATCAAGGATTGAGCGGGTACAGATGTCTGTGGCCGCGATCAATGCAGAGCAGGCGCCTTCTTCCGCCATTACGGCGATGGAGAGGGCGCTTTCTTTGCACATAAGGCAGTCATTTCTTCCGTTTCCGATCGCCACACACCGGTCGGCCCCTAGGGAGCGGACAATATTAAGCTTTGCTTCCATGGCAGAGCCCTTTGGAAATGTCCGTATTGTAAGCGGGAGTCCGCAACAGTTTGAAGCGGCGGTTCCGTGGGTATCGGCGGTCAGAACATAGATGGAATAGGTGTGGGAGAGGCGGCAGATCGCCTCCTTTGTTTCCGGTGCAATCGTGCCGTCGAGGGCGATCGTTCCGTTATAGTCAAGGACAAGGCAGGAGAGCTCGAGCTCTTTGTAGCCGGGAATATCAATTTTCATTTATAGCCTCCGTTGCTGCGGCAGCAGTTATTCGATTATGGATAGGCAGCAAAGCGGATTGCGAATATCCGCTTGACGAAACAACTACAGTATAGCATGATTATGGATAGATTTTACAAAGATTTTAAGCAAAGCTATTGAAAAAAACAATTTGATTCTTTTGAATCATTGAATTATACTTTATCTGATTGCGGATAATCCTATCCGAAGCTTATCAGTTAATTTATGGAGGATTAAAAATGAAGAAAAATCTTACAAAGGTACTTGCCGCAGCTATGTCCTTAAGCATGCTGACCGCTTGCGGCGGAAACACAACGGCAGCTACAACAGCTGCAGCAACAGAAGCAGCTACAACAGAAGCAGCAACAGAAGCTGCTACCACAGAGGCCGCAACAGAGGCAGCACAGGAAGATAAATTCCAGTCCTCGATCCTGTTCTGCGGTTCCACCTCTCTTTACCCGATCATGTCCTCTCTGGCATCTTCCTTTACCGAGAAGTATGTCACATGGGATAAGGTAGATGCGTCCTTCCCGGCAGAAAACATCTCTATTTACGTTGCACCGGGCGGATCCGGAGTAGGCGTAAGTGCAGCAGTAGATAAGACAGCAGACTTTGGTATGCTGGCACGTGCGATCAAGGATTCCGAGGTAGAAAAGCTTGGCCCGGATTATCAGAGCTTTACCGTAGCTCGTGACGCTCTTACCGTATCTGTAAATGTTGAGAATCCGATCTGCGACGTTATGGATGACATGACAACAGATATGATCCGTCAGATCTTTGCAGGCGAGATCACAAGCTGGGATAAGGTAGACGCTTCCCTTCCGGCAGAGCCGATCAACGTATATATCCGTGACCTGTCCGGCGGTGCTTATGAGGTATTCCAGAAGGCCGTTATGGGTGAGAGCGAAGTAACTGCTTCCGCAACACAGTCCGCATCCATGACTGAGCTGGCTACAAACATTGCAAATGATAAGTGGGGCATCGGCTATGCAGGCTTTGGTGCATTCAACAAGATCAATGCAAAGGGTGAGGCATTAAAGGCAATGAAAGTTGATGGCGTTGAGCCGACAGTTGAGAACATCATCAGCGACGCCTACAAGATCCAGCGTCCGGTTATGTTCGTAACAGGCGACAAGCTGACAGCTTCTGAGCAGGCCTTCGTTGACTATGTATTCTCTCAGGCAGGATACGATGCTACAGAAGCCAATGGTTACATTCCGGCATTCACACCGGCAAACTAATTGAGAAAATAGGCTATTTAGCGAGGGAGCAGGTGCATGAGCCATCTGCTCTCTTTTAGCTTTTTTCAGGAGGAAATTATGAGAAAAAAGATCGACTCTGCGTTTTCCGTCCTTATTTATCTTCTCACGGCATGTTCGATCATGGCGTTGGGATTTGTGATCTACTTTATCGTGAAAGAGGCGCTCCCGCTGTTTCAGGAGGTCAGTCTTTCGGAATTTTTGCTGGGAAAACGATGGATGCCTATCGATTATACAGGAACGACTGCCTTTGGAATCTTTAATTTTATCGTGGCCACTGTTTACGTTTCATTTACGGCAATGATCTTGGCGGTGGGGATTGGTCTCGGGGCGTCTGTGTTTTTATCCTGTGTTGCTACAGAGAGCATGTGCGGCATCCTGTATCCCTTTGTGGATCTTCTGGCAGGAATCCCGTCTGTTGTTTATGGCTTTATCGGTCTTCAGGTGCTGGTCCGTATTTTCCTGAAGGCGGGCGTCCGCACAGGAACGTGTGTACTGGCGGCAGGTATCCTGCTGGCTGTTATGCTTCTCCCGTTTCTGGTCTCCTCCTGCAGTGAGACCATCCGGAAGGAGAAGAAAAAATATGAAGCTGCTGCGGCCGCTCTGGGGATTGGCAGGTGGTATGCGATCGCAACGATCATTCTTCCCGCTTCATGGAAAAACATCCTGTTATCCATGATCCTTGCAATCGGACGTGCCATGGGGGAAACGATGGCCGTTATGATGGTAATGGGAAATGCCAATCTTTTTCCGAGACTGCTGGGAAAGAGTGAGAGCATTGCCTCGGTGATCGCACTGGAAATGGGAACCGCAGAATACGGGAGCACTCATTACCATGCCCTGTACGGGGCCGGTCTGGTGCTGATGCTTTTATTGTTTATTATTAATGTAGGGATCAATATGCTCCGCAGACGGATCGTTTCAAATCAGGGGAGGGATGCAGAATGAGATGGCTTGGAAATCTGATCAAAGCATGGGCATACATAAGCTTTGCACTGGTATGTGCAGTCATTCTGTTTCTGTTCGGCTTTGTATTTTACCGAGGCGCCGGAACGATCAGCATGGAATTTCTGACCGAGGCGCCGCGCGGTCTGATCCTCGGCGAAGAAGGCGGTATTTTCCCGGCGATCATAGGAAGCCTGATGTTTACGGGAACCGCTCTTGTATTAGGCGGGATACCGGCCATCGCAACAGCGCTTTTTGTTGTATTTTATTGCAGTAACCGGTATCTGGAGGAAGGGATCCATCTTGTGATCCAGTGTATTTCCGGGATCCCATCGATCGTATTGGGGCTTTTTGCCTATAGCTTTCTTGTACGCGATCTGGATTTCGGAAGATGCATATTTTCCGCAGGCGTCGCTCTGGCGATCATGATCCTTCCGTTTATCGAGGTCAGGGCCGAGAAGGCCTTCAGAGAGGTTCCTGTCCACATCGTTCAGTCCTCCTATGCCCTTGGCTGCTCCAGACTTTATACGATCTCAAGGATCATTCTTCCCTCCTGTCGGGGAGAGCTGGTATCCGGCTTGATATTGGGAGGCTGTTATGCCATGGGAGCTACGGCCCCGATGATCTTTACCGGAGCGGTCGCCTATGCAGCAGTGCCGGACAGCCTGTTTGCTCCGGCTATGGCCCTTCCGCTCCATCTGTATCTTCTTGTGGCCCAGGGAGCCACATCGATGGATACAGCTTACGGAACGGCCTTTGTGATGATGGCGATCATCCTGCTCAGCAATCTGCTGGCAACGGTATATGCAAGGAGGAGTGAAAAACGATGAAAGAACTCATAAAACTGGAAAATATCGGTGTTTCCTACGACGGAAAGCCGATATTAAAAGATGTTTCAATGAATATATATCCCAACAGGATAACGGCTATTATGGGCCCTTCCGGATGCGGAAAGACAACGCTCCTTAGGACCATGAACGGACTGTTGTGGGAGGAGCCGGGGGCAGAGGTCCTCGGACAGCTGCTGCTCCACGGAAAAAATATCAGGGAAATTCCGGTAGAAGCCTTAAGAAAGCAGGTGGGGCTTGTATTTCAGACCCCGTCTCCGTTTCCTTTTTCCATTTATAAGAATATGACTTACGCGTTAAAGTATTATGGAGAACGGGATAAGAATAAGCTTAAGGAGATGGTAACAGAAAAGCTAAAGATGGCCGGACTTTATGAAGAAGTAAAGGATGAGCTGAATAAAAGTGCATTAAAGCTTTCCGGTGGGCAGAAGCAGCGTCTTTGTATCGCCCGGGCCCTGACGGTGGAGCCGGAGGTTCTGCTTTTAGACGAACCCTGCTCGGCCCTCGATGTCAGATCGTCGGCAGTAATAGAAGCTATGCTGACAGAGCTTAAGAAAAAATATACGATCGTCATCGTGACCCATAACATTGCACAGGCAAAAAGGATCGCGGATGATGTTGCCTTTGTATTCGAGGGACGGCTGGTTGAATACGGAAAGGCCGAAGAATTATTTGAGGATCCCAAAAAGAAGGAGACCAGATCGTTCTTAGACGGGATCTACGGCTAGATGAAGGGACGACTCAACGATCCTTTGCGAAAAGAAAAAGACCCTGTTCCGAACTTGGCTTGTCCAAGATCGGGATCGGGTCTTTGTTGCATCTGCGAATGGGGCGGGATCAGTCGGAGACCGCATTCCAGAGAATGTCGTGTCCGATGGTCTTATAAAATATTTTCTTAACCTGCTTCGGATCGGAGGTTTGACCGAGGATCCACATAAGCTTCGTGACGGTTGCCTCCAGAGTCATGTCGTAGGATTCGATCAGACCGAAGGTGTTTTTGATCTTCTGGCCGACCTCATAGACGGACATATTACTGCCTTCCTGAGTTACCTGGGTCGTCATGACAACGATCTTTTTATTTTCGACCATTTTCTCGATGGAATGGTAGAAATCTCCGGATTCGTAGGAGGGAAGTCCGCCTACACCGAAGGATTCGATAACGACCGCATCATAGTGGTCTGCCATGTAATCCAGAATTGAGGAGTCCATGGAGGGAATCAGCTTAAGTAGTGCCACATGGCTGTTTAATTCGTGGTAGAAACGGACATTTTCCTTATCCTGCCATTTATCATCAATATAGAACAGGATCTGGTCATCCTGTATAACAGCCAGATACGGGAAATTGATGCTGGAAAAGGCGTTGTAGCTCTTTGTGCGCTCCTTTTTGCCTCTTGTTCCGGCGATCACCTTGCCGTCGAAAACGATATTTACGCCGTGGGCACGTTCACAGGATGCAAAACGGAGGCTGTCTAAAAGGTTTGTCCGCGCATCAGTCACATCCAGATCGATAGGCTTTTGTGCGCCGGTGATCACGATAGGCTTATTGGAGTGCTGAACAAGGTAAGACATGGCAGCGGCCGTATATGCCATGGTGTCCGTTCCGTGGCAGATCACAAAGCCGTCATAGTTATCATAATTTTCCTCAAGCACCTTAGAAAGCATCAGCCAGTGCTTGGGGTGGATATTTGTACTGTCAATATTGAGAACCTGAATTGCGTCTACTTCACAGAAGGAACGGGCTGCAGGCACATAGGATAAGAGCTCATCACCGGTAAGGAGCGGAGTCAGGCCGGAATCTCCGCGCTTGCAGGCGATAGTACCGCCGGTTCCAAGAAGAAGGATATGTTTCATAGAAAATGTTTCCCCTTTCCCATACATAAGTAATAATACATAAAGTATATCATAGGGAAAACAGGACTTCAACAAGTGACCCTTAATTTTCAAATTTTTGTTTACAACAAACACATTTTGCGGCATGATAGAGATATAGATAAATTTAAACTTCAGGATGCAGAAAGGGGGCGGCATTATGGCATCTGTACCGAAGGATCCGGTCATGCTCTTAAGCTATATCAATACACAGCTTAGAGATAATTATCCGGACATGGAGGAGCTCTGTTCGGCTCTTTTGCTCTCAAAGGAGGAGGTGGATAAGACACTTTCTTCTATCGGTTATGTATATGACCGGGAGAAAAATAAATATGTATAGCTCTGCCCACTTTCTGCCAGACTAACAGCATGAGCAGAGTAGAGTACAGACAAGAGTTTTTAAGAAATTTTATGAAATGCGGGCTTGCCGGATGGGGTATGGAGATCATGTATACAGCAGCAGGCTCTATCGCGGCCGGAGACAGATGCCTGATGGGACGGACTTCCCTTTTGATGTTTCCGATTTATGGGCTTGGGGTGCTTTTGGTACCCATCAGCAGCTTTCTGGATCGATGGCTGGAAAACGGAGACAAGCTTACCTTAAGAGATCGGATATGGCGCCACGGGATCAATGATATGGTGCTGATATTTTTAGCGGAGTATCTGTTCGGATCCCTGCTCCGGCTTTATCAGATCTGTCCGTGGGACTATTCAGGGTGCCTGTTTAATGTGGATGGAGTGATCCGTCTGGATTTTGCACCCTATTGGTTTTTCGCCGGGCTGTTATTTGAAACGCTGACTGGCGGCTTCCGGAAAACATAGCAGACTTAAGCCGGGAAAAAGGTTAAAAAAAAGAAAGAAAAGGTGATGAGAATGATACGATTGATCATGGTTGCGATAACGGTAGTCGGATTCCTGATATTCGGATATCCGCTTTTAATGATCCAGAATGCGATCGGAAAAAAGGATGCGCATAAACGGGACGTGCAGAGCTTAAAGATTGTTCAGGGCGTGTTTTCTCTTATCCTGCGTCTGGCGGGCGTGACAGTCACGGTAAAGGGAGAAGAAAATATCCCTAAGGATCAAGCTGTCCTCTATGTGGGAAACCACAGAAGCTATTTTGATATCCTCGTGGGTTACACCACGGTTCCCGGGCTGATGGGCTTTGTAGCCAAGTCCGAGATGAGGAAGATCCCTCTTTTAAGAAGCTGGATGGAGAATGTAAACTGCCTGTTTTTAGACAGAAAGGATATCAAAGCCGGCCTTAAGATGATCTTAGAGGGGATCGAGAAGGTAAAAAGCGGCATTTCCGTGTGGATCTTCCCGGAGGGAACAAGAAACCGGAATGAAGATATCCGGGAGCTGATGATCTTCAAGGAAGGAAGCCTAAAGATCGCGGAAAAATCCGGATGCCCCGTGGTTCCGGTGGCAATGTCCCATACGGCAGAGGTATTTGAAAAGCACTTTCCGTTTATCCGTCCGGCCCATGTGACGGTTTATTACGGAAAACCGTTTTACATCCGGGATCTGGATCCGGAAAATAAAAAACATGCCGGAGCTTATACCCGGGAAGTGATCCGGGATATGCTTGAGGAAATAAAATAATCGACAAATAATCGACAGGAGAAAAGGACAGATGAAGAAGCTTGACTTGATGGAATGCAGAAATAAGCTGGATGTGATCGATAAAGAGATCGTAAGGCTTTTTGAGGAAAGAATGAGTGTCTGCGGCGATGTGGCTGAATATAAAATAGCAACGGGAAAAGCTGTTTATGATGCAGAGCGGGAAAAGCAGAAGATCGCTGCGGTGGAGGGATATGCCCATGGAGAATTTAATAAAGAAGCGGTCAGAGAGATATTTTCCCAGCTTATGACCATCAGCCGCCGATACCAGTACGGGCTTCTTCGCAAGAACGGAAAAGTATCACCGATCGATTTTAAACTGGTGAAGGAGATAAAAAGAGACGGTGTGCGTGTCGTATTCCAAGGCGTAGAGGGCGCATACAGCCACGCCGCCACAAAGCTGTATTTTGGTGAGGCAGCGGATACCTACCATGTGGAGCAGTTTGAGGATACCATGAAGGAGCTTGAAAAAGGGCGTGCGGATTATGCCGTGCTTCCTATTGAAAACTCTACCGCCGGTTTTGTAATCAGCAATTATGATCTGCTCTCAAAATATCAGGTATGTATTGTCGGTGAGGTCTATGTACCGATCGAACACATGCTTGTGGGGCTCCCTCAGGCAGAGCTTTCAGATATAAAAACGGTTTATTCCCATAATCAGGCTTTGATGCAGTGCAGCGAATATTTAAGCGGCCACCGCGAATGGAGACAGATAAGTGCGGTCAATACGGCCGCTGCCGCTAAAAAGGTCATGGAGGACGGGGATAAGACTAAAGCTGCCATCGCCAGCCGCGAGGCCGGAAGGCTTTACGGGCTGAAGGAGCTGGCAGCTGCCATAAATGATAAAAAGGGAAACACCACCCGCTTTATCATTCTCTCGCATCACGCAGTATACGCAGAAAAGGCGGGAAAGGTCACGATCACCTTTGAGCTCCCTCATGTCAGCGGATCCTTATACAATATTCTCGGAAATTTTATTTTTAACGGCCTCAACATGATGATGATCGAGTCCAGACCGATACCGGAAAGACCGTTTGAATATCGGTTCTTTGTGGATTTTGAGGGAAACTTAAGTGAGGAAGCGGTGCAGAACGCCCTTACCGGGATCCGTGCGGAGGCATCTTCCATGAGGATCCTTGGCAATTATTAAGGAGGCGCCTATGGCAGGATACATATTTGCAGCCATTGATGTGGGATCCTTTGAGCTGGAGCTGGGGATCTATGAGGTATCCGGAAAAAACCGGCTGAAAAAGCTTGATCATGTCCGTCATGAGATCGCCCTCGGACGCGATACCTATAAAAACGGAAAGATCAGCTATGAGCTGATGGAGGAGCTATGCCGCGTTCTGGGAGAATTTGTGGAGATCATGGATGGCTATAAGGTCACCGACTACCTGGCTTACGGGACCAGCGCGATGCGCGAGGCGAAGAATATGCAGATCGTCCTTGAACAGATCCGTGTCCGAACCGGGCTTAAGGTGCAGATCATCAGTAACTCCGAACAGAGATTTTTAAGCTATAAGGCGATCGCGGCGGCGGATGAGGAATTTGATAAAAATATCCAGCTGGGGACGGCCATCGTTGATGTGGGATTCGGAAGCATGCAGATCTCTCTGTTTGATGAAAATCTTCTCGTCTCGACAGAAAACCTTCCGCTGGGAGTATTACGGATCCGGGAAAACTTTCAGGCAGTAAATTCAACGGTAGACAGAACCAGTGAGATCATCGGAGAGATGGTCGGAAGCGAGCTGGCTACCTATAAAAAGATATATTTAAAGG
>OIZE01001946.1_pt1 | contig 11710 bp, 10 predicted proteins | sample 1588421 | NCBI WGS metagenome assembly OIZE01 (sample SAMN03283251) | human gut metagenome | biome: human-associated habitat; material: feces | host: Homo sapiens | place: USA | collected 2013
GTGTGGAGGCAGGAATAGCGGGCGGCGGCGCCTGACCGCCATAAAACGGGCATCTTATAAATTAAAGAACAACAACGAAACTGTTCTTCTCGCTGCTTAAATAGCGAGCGTTCCCGCCGGGAGGACCACGGCCCGGCAGCGGAGCGTCGATGAGTGGTGAACGTGCGCACGCTAAGCTTTGCGCGTGCCATGCATCATGAAGCTACCGGACTGACAGGCTTGCCGGTTTGCCTGTCCTGAAGGGAACAGGGGCGTACAGCGTCCCGAAAAAACCTGCTGCGCCCGGAGAAGTTCCTGTTTAAGCGCTTTCGGACGGGGGTTCAACTCCCCCCATCTCCACCAAAACAGAGAAAACCAGCAATCCATTGAGATTGCTGGTTTTTCTTTATTTATCAATGCTGTGTGGCGCTCTCAGAGGGATTTCGCTCCCTGCAAACATTGAAACCGCAAGCTATTTGTGTTATAAAAACTTCCAAAACTCAGAGTCGGGCGAACCGTGTAAGTTTGTCCGACTCTTACCTTTTCACGATAACAGCAAAAAATCCTGCAGCCCACCGCAATTTCCATTTTCCCATTTTGTGCGCAAAGATGCGCAAAGAGTTGAAAAGGCGACACTTACGTGTTATTATTTGTAAGACGTATAGATCTTCCAAAATGTTCACTTGCGTCAAAAGTCAGAAGGCTTGTAAGGCAAAACTGATCAAAGCGATTTTCCGCCTGACACCTGATACGTGCATCGCAACACGCAGCAGCAAAGGAGTAACAGTCATTGAAAACAGACGATCTTATTGTGGCAATGGCAATTATAGGAGTCGCCGCTGTCGCGAGTTTGAGTTGCATTTTATATAGTTTATTACGCAATCCATTTCAATACCCTTATTTTGTTTGGTGGTTCGATGTTTCTTATAAGAGGAACGTTGATATAACGGATTGTATTGATAGCTTTTTATGCAACGAGCAGAATTGGCGCGCGTTGAAGCAACACGAGCAATCCATCAAGCAGTGGAAACACGATACAGAGAATTATCTGCAAACATGTATACTAAAGAAAAGGCGCATCCGACAATATCAAGAAGTTTTAGATGACAACAGCGCATTCCGTTTTGGAACAAGCAGAAACCGAACCCATTATAAGCAGCAAAACTATGTAAAAACGGCTTACAAAATGCCAACAGCGGAATCGATAATAGCAGTAAGCTGGCCTTGGCTCATGAATCGTCATGCACAGCTGGAGGAAATCGGCTTCGAAGCAACGCTGAAAGAGTATCACAGCAAAAACCAGCGAAAGCTGATGACGAAAGCGCTGCGGAAAGAAATCATGAAGCGCGATCATTACACTTGCCAAATGTGCGGAAAGTTTATGCCAGATGAAGTCGGACTGCATATTGATCACATCGTTCCGATTGCAAAAGGCGGCAAAACAGTCCCGTCCAATTTACAGGTGCTATGCTCAAAATGCAATGGGGCTAAGGGCGCTAAAACACATTAAAAAGATACCATCCAAAAAACGAGATCATTGCAGCAACTGAAGCAAACTTTTGTGGCAGAGAAGAACGGCATATCTCGGCCTATTTCTCCAACACCGCCCGGTGGGCTTTTTCGCGCAAGGCGAAAACAAGCTGCGTATTTTCCGTCTGAATGTGCAGGACTCTGTACCTGGGAGCGGTGGCAAGAATTAAGACTAATTCAGGTATCATTGGCTATTTTTTTCGGCACAACCCTGCTATAATGTTTCCACACAACAATGCGTCTTTAGGAGAACAGAGCAAATGGCAAGCACAGAACCATCAATGACCGAACAGCATACATGCAGCGCGGCGGTTCTGCCGGAGAGAGCCTTTCTTCCGGCCGGACCGCAGTGTCCCGGACGCCATCCGGAAAGCGGCGCCGCAGGATCTGCAGGCGCTCTTTTCTGCGCCCGTGCGCTTGGGACACAAGCTGCCGCGGTGTGTAAATACGCGCAGGAGGGCTGCTGATATGGAGCTTTCTTCGTTGTTCCTCGCGGGAAAAGGGAGCGCCCTGACCTCCTTCTTCTCGACGGCATTTCTCGTCGTGTTCCTGCCGTTTTGTCTCGTGGTGTACAGTCTCATGCCGCGGCGCGGGAAAAAATACTTCCTGCTCGCCGCCGACTGCGCCTTTTTCTGGCTGATCAGCGGCAAGCTGCTCGTATACCTGCTTCTGACGGCGCTTTCGATGCACTACTTCGGACTGTGGCTGGACAAAATACAGTCGGAGACAAAGCTTCTGCTCGCGCAGACGGAAAAAGCCGAGCGCAAGACCGTGCGCAAGCGGCAGCAGGCCGTGCAGCACCGGATCCTTTTGCTGGCCGTCATTTTGCACATCGGCGTCCTGTTCGCGCTCAAGTATTCCGGCTTTGCCGCGACGAATGTCAACACACTCCTGGCGCACCTGCATATTCCCGTGCAGCTGGCGATCCCGAAGTATGTGATGCCGATCGGTATCTCCTTTTTCACGCTGCAGGCGCTGTCCTACATCGTGGACGTGCAGCGCGGCGTCACAAAAGCGGACACGAATCTGCTGCGCCTGACGCTGTTCATCAGCTTCTTCCCGCAAATCGTGGAAGGGCCGATCTGCCGCTACGACCAGACCGCGCAGCAGCTCTGGGACGCAAAGCCAATCACCTACGAGAACCTGACGCTCGGTCTGCAGCGCATTGCCTACGGCATGATGAAAAAGATCATCATCGCCGACCGGCTCAACCCGCTCGTGAGGAATGTCTTTAATAACTACACCGACTTTGACGGCGGCGTGATCGCACTGGCCGCCGTGTGCTACACCGTGCAGCTGTACATGGACTTTTCGGGCTCGATGGACGCCGTCACCGGCACGGCGCAGATCCTCGGCGTCACAATGCCGGAAAACTTCCGACAACCGTTTTTCTCCAAGACGATCTCGGAATTCTGGAAGCGCTGGCACATCACGCTCGGCACCTGGTTCAAGGACTATGTGTTCTACCCGGTCGTCACACTCAAGCCGCTGGAAAGGCTCACTTCCGCCGCCCGCAAACGCCTCGGCAACCACTACGGTCCGCTGCTGGCGAGCGCCGTCGCGCTCTTTTGCGTGTGGTTCTGCAACGGTCTCTGGCACGGTGCCGCGTGGAGCTATCTCTTTTTCGGCATGTACCACTTCGTGCTGATCCTCGGCGGCAACATCATCGCCCCGCCGGTGCGGGCCGTCAACGCACGGCTGCACATCCGCGCCGAGAGCTTCCCGTACCGTCTGCTGCAGATGCTGCGCACGACGGTGCTGGTCATCATCGGCGAACTGTTTTTCCGTGCAAACGGCCTGCGCGCAGGTATGCAGATGTTCCGCACCATGGTCACCGGATTTGCATTCCCCGTCTTTGACGATGCGCTCTTCAAGGCGCTCGGTATTGACAAGTTTGACCTCATGATCGTTGCTGTGACGCTGCTGATCGTGTTCGTCGTGAGCGTGATCAACGAAAAAGGCAAGTCCGTGCGCACGCTGCTGGCACAGCGCCCTGCTGCGGTACGCTGGGCGGTCTTCTACGCGCTCATTTTGTTCATCATCGTTTTCGGAGCATACGGAAAGGGCTACATTCCCGTCGACCCCATGTATGCGAACTTTTAGGAGGCACGCATGTCCCGTTTTCTCAAACATACGCTCAGATGCGTCGTTTTTCTCGCTGTGCTGGCGCTTTTGCTGACCGGCGTGTCGCAGCTGGTGCGGCCAAAAAACAACACCCGCAGCGACGGCATCCATGACCCCGCGGCCAACGGCATCCTCGGAGAACCGGACAACACGATCGACCTGCTCATCCTTGGTGACAGTGAGAGCTATTCCGCCTTCATCCCGATGCAGCTGTGGCAGCAATACGGTTACACGGCCTACTGCTGCGGCACATCCAGACAGACACTGTACTATTCGGAAGCGTTCTTGCACAAAGCCTTCCAGAAGCAGTCGCCCAAGCTTGTGATCCTGGAGACCGATGTGATCTACATCGACTTTTCGTACGGCAGCATGCTGCTGCAGGAGGCCGGCGACCTCTTCCCTGTGTTTTCCTACCACGACCGGTGGAAATCTCTGAAGGCAAATGACTGGCGCATGACCGTCAATTACACCCACACCGAAAATGCCAAAGGGTATCAGCTGCGCTGCAACGCCGCTCCGGCGGACGCCAGCAATTATATGACGCCATCGGATGCCTACGCTCCCATCCCGAAGCGAAACCGCGCCTATGTTGAGCGCATCAAGGCCTTCTGTGACGAAAACGGCGCGCAGCTGCTGCTCGTCAGTGCGCCCAGCACGCTCAACTGGAACATGGCGCGTCACAACAGCACGCAGGCATTTGCCGATGCGCTGGGTATCGGCTTCCTCGATCTCAACACCGCACACGAACAGGTTGCGATCGACTGGAACACGGACACCCGCGACAAGGGTGACCACCTGAATTATTTCGGTGCGCAGAAGGCCACAAACGTACTCGGTGCGTATCTTGCCGATACCGGTCTGCTCCCGAGCCATAAGGATGACCCGGCCTACGCCGACTGGAACAAGCAGTCGGACGCCTTCAGCCGGACGGTCACCGATGCGCTCGCAAAAACGTAATGACACCTCCGTTTCAGACAGAAAAAAGCCTGCGGTTTCCTCGGAAACCGCAGGTTTTTTCTTTTTTGCTGCGCCTCACGCGCCGCCGTTTGCGCCGGAGAAGGTGCAGAACTTTCCCTCGCGCGCGTATTTGCGCAGGACGCCGGCCATGGCCGCAAGGTCGGCGGGCTTGGTCGCCAGAAGCTCATGCCGGGTCTTGGCCAGCTCCTCCGGCGTCACGCCCTTGAGCGCGCGCACGCACTGACTCTCGCACACGCCGGCGGGATCGAGCAAGGGATCGGTCGTATTGACCGCGCCGATGATAATGTCGTCGAGCGGCATGCCCTGCGCCGCGAAATCCTCGATGAAATCGGCAACCGCAGAAAACACTGCGCGCGTATTGTCGAGGTTCGGGTCACGATAGGAGTAGCAGAAGATGTCGCCGCTGCGGCGCACGTTCATGCCCGTGCCGTAAGCCCCGCCCTGCACGCGCACCATGTTCCACAGATAGCCATAGCTCACGAGTGAGGACAGCACCGGGCACGCGCCGGAATAGCTGCTGCCGAGGGCGTAGAGGTTGTGTCCCAGCGCGCAGAAGCCCACATCCGCCGGGATCTCGACCGCACAGACGGCCGCGTCATAGCGCTTGTGTGCAGCCGTCGCGCCGGGCGCGCCCTGCGGCAGCGCGGCGATCAGCCGGGCAAGCACACCGGCATCGAGCGCGCCGGAATAGCCCGCGAAGAGGCGACTCGTGACAAACGCCTTTTCGGTGAGTGCGGCAAGCGCGGCGCTCACCTGCGCGCCGTTTTGCGCAAAGCCGGCGGCCAGCGCCGCAAACCAGCGCACAAAGGTCTCACCCTCGAGCGTCTCCTTGAGCGCAGCACCGGCCGAAAACGCCGACAGCGACTTGGTGACGGCGAAGGTGTGGCCGTTCGAGATGAGCGACTGGCGCATGAAATAGTCATTTTGCATGACGGTCTCGCCGATGCGGTCCGTCTCGTCATAGCGCCCCTGCGTGAGCAGCTCGCGCAGAAGCTGCACCGCCTCGGCCGCGTTTTCCTCGAGCATGCTTGCCGACACGAGCAGATACGGGTGCACGTGCTCGGTGTCCCCCTGCTTCTGCAAGCAGTCCACACGCAAAAACAGCGAGCCCAGCAGCGCCTTGACGCGGTTTTGCAGCACGTCCGCAGGGCAGGTCTCCGTGCGCAGCTCACCGAAGCAGGTGCTCAGCACGTTGAGCATGCACAGCTCCTCGTCCGTGAGGTCGGAGACGTCAAAGTACAAATTGAGGTACACGATGCCGTTCGTGTCGCCCGAGACGTGCAGCGTCCGCACGCCGTTGACCTCACCCGGCTGCGTCTGCACAGGGGCAACCGTCTGCGGCACATCCTCAAGGCGCAGGTGCGGCAGGCTCATGAGTGCCTGCGCGCTGTCCTCGCTCTGCTGCCACTGCTGCATCCGCCGGAAGGCCGCGTACGCCACGCTGCGCTGATCGGCATCCCACGCGGCGGTGGCGGCGGCGAGCCGCTCGGATTCGCGGCGGGCGTCATCCTCCCCCTTCGTGAGCGACGGCAGCACATAGAGGGTGCACAGGTCGCCGCTCGAGCCGAGCAGGTCAGACAGCAGACGCTCAAAATAGCCCGTGTGGATCTTTTCGCGCAGCGTGTCGAACACGGCTGCGTTGTCGATATACGCCAGCGGATCACCGCCGTAGAGCCAGCTGTCAAACGTGCGGCAGGCAAGCTCCACGCCGTAGGGCTCGGTGATCTCGCGGTTGATGAAGGCAAAGCGCTCGAGCGACGCCGAGAGCGCCGCATGGTCGAGCCCGGCTGCGAGCATATCGCGCGTGACCTCCGCCGCAAGGGTCTTGACCTTGTCAAAGGCGTCCCTGGTCGTGTTGCGCACGATGAGCGCGGCGCTCGGCTGATAAATGCCGTCGGAGATCTCAAGCGTCACGTCCTGCGCAAGACCGCGCTCAAGGAATGCGCGCTTGAGCGGCGCCTCATTCGAGCCGGTGAGATAGTCCGAGAGGATCTTGGCTGCATAGACCGTCTCCACGTCGTCATAGCGGCACAGGAGTCTGGAGAGGCTCATATGGCAGAGCGTCTCCTCGCCGGGCATCGCCTCATAGTACACCGTGGCCTCGCCCGTGCGGGGCTGCTGCACCGTGAAGTCAAAATCCGGGGCGCGGTATGTGTACTGCGACAGGTACTCCGCGTCGATATAGGCAAGCACGCGCTCGGCGTCCATGTGGCCGTCGAGGAAGATGCGCGCGTTTGACGGGTGGTAAAAGCGCTTGTGCGCGGCAATAAACTGCGCATAGCTCAGCTCGGGGATGTGCTCCGGCTTGCCGCCGCTCGAAAACCCGTAGCAGGTGTCGGGATACAGCAGCCGGTCCGTCCCCTCGCCGATGACGCGCTCGACATCGGCATAGGCGCCCTTCATCTCGCTGAAGACGACGCCGTTGTAGTACGGCTGCGCCTGCTCACCGTCAAACTCGTAGTGCCAGCCCTCCTGCATGAAGATCTCCGGCTTTTCGTAGATGTTCGGGCAGAACACGCCGTCGAGATACACGCGCATGAGGTTGAACAGATCCTGCTCGCTGCGGCTGGAGACCGGGAAGATGGTCTTGTCGCTGTAGGTCATCGCGTTGAGGAAGGTCTGCATCGAGCCCTGCAGCAGGGACACGAACGGCTCCTTGACGGGAAACCGCTTCGAGCCGTTGAGCACGCTGTGCTCCAGGATGTGGAACACGCCGGTGTCATCCTCCGGCAGGGTCTTGAAGCCGATGCAGAAGGTCTTGTTCTCGTCGTCGCGGTCGAAGTACAGGAGCTCCGCTCCGCACTTCTTGTGCCGCATGGTGTACAGCGTCGCCGCCTTGGAGGCGACGTACTGCTTCTTTTCCAGCTCGAAGCCACAGCAGATATCGCCGGGCTGAACGTCGGTAAGCTTCACATTTTCTCTGATCATGGTTCCCTCGCTGACATCAAAGTGATTTGCTGAACATTTGATAGTATGCATTGCTCGCGCGCAGCTCATCCGGCGTGCCGGCGGCTTCGACCGTGCCGTCGCGCATGACGATGACGTAGTCGGCGCGCTTGGCCGCCTCATAGCTGTGCGCGATCATGACGGTCGTGCGATCCTTCATGAGCCGGTCCATCGCCTCGGTGACGAGCGCTGTGCTCGTGACGTCGAGGTTGCTCGTCGCCTCGTCGAGCAGGAGGTAGTCTGCGCTGCGCAGCATGGCGCACGCAATGCCAAACTCTTTCAAATGAAAATGATGCGTTTTGGTCTTTGCCAAACGCGTGACAAATGCAGCACCATTTTAACGCATTCTTTGCGCAATTTCAATAGTCGGGGGCCGCCCTCCGGCCGCCGTTTTCTGCACATTTCCATCAGGATCCTACAGAAACCATATTTTTCTGGGCATTTTCCTGCTGCACACAAAAAAGCAAGGCTTCCCGGATCCGGGAAGCCTTGCTCGGCTCGTCAACCCCCGCAGCGTCCCGCCGCAGGAGGTTCATGTTTTCGTTCATGTGCCGCGGTTACTTTTTCGGCTTGTGCGCACACGCTCTGCCGCACTGCGCGCAGTTGCCGGTGCAGTTTCCGCCGCAGCAGCCGCCCTTTTTCATCGTGCGCCGCCAGACGCGCCACGCGATCACGGCGCACACCGCCACGATCGCCAGCAGGATATAGTCCGCCAGATGCATCACACCAGCCCCGCGATCGCATACGCCGCGCACGCCACGATCCACGCGACCGTGCACTGCAAAACGACGACGCCGACCGTCTTGAGCCGGGAATCCAGCTCGCGCCGGATGGTCGCAACAGCGGCCACGCACGGCGTGTACAGCAGCGTGAACACGAGGAAGCTCACCGCCGCGCGCGCACTCAGCAGCGACGAGATCGCCGCGCCGCCGAGCAGCACCTGCAGCGTGCTCACGACAGACTCCTTGGCGATGAAGCCGGAGATGAGCGCCGTGGCGCAGCGCCAGTCACCGAAGCCGAGCGGCCGGAAGATCGGTGCGATCCAGCGGCCGATGAGCGCGAGCAGGCTCGCGGCGCTGTCGGCAACAACGTTCAGGCGCGTGTCAAAGCTCTGCAAGAACCAGATGATGATCGTTGCGAGGAAGATGACCGTGAACGCGCGCTGGAGGAAATCCTTTGCCTTCTCCCAGAGCAGCAGCGCCACGCTCTTGAGTCCGGGCATGCGGTAGTTCGGCAGCTCCATGACAAACGGCACGGGCTTGCCGCGAAAGGCTGTCTTGTTCATGATGAGTGCCGCGACGATGCCGATGAGCACGCCGAGAACATACAGTCCCAGCATGACGAGCGCGCGGTAGCGCGGGAAAAACGCCGCGGTGAAAAACGCGTAGATCGAGATCTTCGCCGAGCAGCTCATGTACGGCGTGAGCAGGATGGTCATTTTCCGGTCGCGGTCGGACGAGACTGTACGCGTGGCCATGATGGCCGGCACCGAGCAGCCGAAGCCGATGAGCATCGGTACGATGCTGCGCCCGGACAGCCCGATCTTGCGCAGGGGCTTGTCCATGACGAAGGCCACGCGCGCCATGTAGCCGGTGTCCTCCAAAATGGACAGGAAGAAAAACAGCGTCACGATGATCGGCAGGAACACGAGCACGCTGCCGACACCGGCAAACACGCCGTCAATAATGAGGCTGTGCACGACGGGGTTGATGCCGTAGGCCGTGAGCGCCGCGTCCACGACGCCGGTCAGCGCGTCGATGCCGAGCTGCAGCAGGTCGGACAGCCACTTGCCGACGACGTTGAAGGTGAGATAAAACGTGAGCAGCATGACGAGCAGAAACGTCGGCATGGCGGTATATTTTCCCGTGAGGATGCGGTCGATCTTCATCGAGCGCGCGTGCTCCTTGCTCTCGTGGCACTTGACCACGGAAGCGGCCACAACGGCCTCGATGAACGTATAGCGCATATCGGCCAGCGCCGCGTTGCGGTCGAGCCCGGTCTCGTTTTCCATCTGCACGATGCAATGCTCGAGCAGCTCGCGCTCGTTCTCGTCGAGATCGAGCACCTGCGCCAGATCATCGCCGCCCTCAATGAGCTTGGCCGCGCAAAAGCGCGCCGGCACGCCGATGCGGTCGGCATGGTCGGCAATGATGTGCACGACCGCATGGATGCAGCGGTGCACGGCGGAATCGTCCGAGCAGAAATCCGTCACCTTCGGCAGCGTGCGGCTGCGCGCGACGCTCAGCGCCTGATCCACGAGCTCGGACACGCCCTCCCCCTTCGCCGCCGAGATCGGCACGACGGGGATGCCCAGCGCATCGCTCATCTTCTGCACGTCGATCGCGCCGCCGTTGGCGCGCACCTCATCCATCATGTTCAGCGCCAGCACCATCGGCACGCGCAGCTCAAGCAGCTGCAGCGTGAGATAGAGGTTGCGCTCGATGTTCGTGGCGTCGACGATGTTGATGATGCCGTCCGGCTTTTCATTGATGATGAAATCGCGCGAGACGATTTCCTCCTGCGTATAGGGACGCAGGGAATAAATGCCGGGCAGATCGACTACCGAGCAGCCACGCTCCCCGCGAATCTCGCCCATTTTTTGATCGACCGTTACGCCGGGAAAATTGCCTACATGCTGGTTAGAACCGGTTAAAGCGTTAAAAAGCGTGGTTTTGCCGCAGTTTTGATTACCTACAAGGGCAAATATCATGATTTGACGGCCTCCACTTCAATTTTGCGGGCTTCCTCTACGCGCAGCGTCAGTTCGTATCCGCGCACCTGAATTTCAATCGGGTCGCCCATGGGGGCCACCTTTTGCAGCGTTACGCGCGTGTGGGGGATCAAGCCCATATCCAGCAGACGGCAGCGCAGCGCGCCGTTTCCGCCCACCGCGGAGATGATTGCCGAGGAGCCAACCTTTAGCTGATCCAGTGTCATTGCCATCCTCCTGTTAGTTAGCTATCGCTAACAATGTAAAATAGCACAAGCACAGGCGTTCGTCAATAGGCTGCAAAAAAATATTTTATCCGGCACGGCGAAGGACAAAATAAGTGCATAAATACACAGAAACTCAAGCTGAAATTGAATTGTTGGGGCAAAACTCAACGCCAGCTGCGTTCACAAGGAGGAAAATATCTGCTATACTCATATTAGAAAAAGGGGGGTGCCTGGCATGAGCATTGGAAGCAATCTGATTGCGGCCCGCAAGGCAAAGGGCTTTACGCAGGAGCAGCTGGCTGAGCGGCTGGGAGTATCTTTTCAGGCGGTGAGCGCCTGGGAAAGGGATGCGTATTTGCCGGAGGCGGGAAAGCTTGCGGCGCTTGCTTCAGCGCTGAATATATCGGCAGACCTTCTGCTGCGCGGGGAACGGCGCGATTGGAAGCTGGAAAACCCTAACTTTGACCCGGATCATATGTATACCTGGCTGAAGGCTAAAGCGCACAGCCTTGGCCTGACACAAACGCTGAAAGCGCTGCCGCTGATGAAGGAAATGCATAACGGACAGATGCGAAAGAGCATGGTCGCAGCGGTGCCTTATCGGGCGCATCCCTTTACGCTGGCCTGCCATGCTCTTGCAATGGGCATCGTTGAGGATGACGTGATATCCGGCCTGCTCCTGCACGACGTTCTGGAGGATACGTGCGCAGCGGAAAAGGATCTGCTGGTCTGCGAGCGCGTCCGAAAGGCTGTGCGCTTGGTATCCTATAACACCTATGCGGGCAGAAAGGCAGAAATCAAGCCGATATATTTTGCGAATATCGCGCAGGATCCGCTTGCTGCGCTGATCAAATGCATCGACCGCTGCAACAACCTGTCCTGCATGCCGGACGGCTTCTCACGGGAAAAACAGGCGCGCTATGTAATCGATACAGAGCGATATGTCATGCCTCTGCTGGAGGTTGTCAAATCCATTCCGCAATGGAACAACGCAGCCTGGCTGCTGCGGTATCAGCTTAGAACCATGCTCGAAAGCTATAAGCGGCTGCTGTAATGGCGAAGGCAGCCTGCCGTGCCCGCACGCAGAAAGGATGGCGCATAGTTCGCATATATTTGCGGACGCATGAGACAGGGCAGCCGTCAGTGCGTTTTTCATTTCAGCTTCGCTTTTCTGCGCCGGAAAAAACGCGACGCGCTGCTTCATGCCTTTTGAATG
>OIZE01001950.1_pt1 | contig 11693 bp, 3 predicted proteins | sample 1588421 | NCBI WGS metagenome assembly OIZE01 (sample SAMN03283251) | human gut metagenome | biome: human-associated habitat; material: feces | host: Homo sapiens | place: USA | collected 2013
CCAACCGGTCCGGAGGCTCCGGCTTCGATGCTGTGGTGGAGGACTACGAAGAGAAAGAATGGATATTCGACATGTAATCAATAATAAATTTTATACATAATAAATAATACGAACTATTTTAATTTTTTAATTTATGAACAAGTTTTTTATCGCAGCCGCTTCGGCATTGGCTCTCGCCAGCTGCTCAAGCGACGATTTCTTGGGAGAAATTCAGGGAAATGAGCAAAATGGAGCCACTTCCGCAATCAACTTCGGTGGCGACACAGGCAAAATCACACGCGCCACATCGACCGGCAAGACTGCAGCAGACCTTCTCGAAAACAACTTTGTCGTTGTCGGTTTCAAAGGCAGCAAGACAGATGCAGCCAACAACGAAAATTATGCATTCGACCACTACAACGTGAACTTCAAAGACGGTTCAGCATTCTCTACAGAGTCAAACCGTGCTGGTTGGGAATATGTAAATCAAGACATGAACGTAAAGGGCACCAAACCTGCCGCATCTCTCGCACAGGGCGGAGCATCGCAGCAGACCATCAAGTATTGGGACCACTCTTGCAAATCCTACGATTTCATAGCTTTCTCAATGGGTAAAAAAGATGCGGCGTCAAAATACGCTACTCCGACACACGTCGACAAAGACAATCTCGCCACTGCCGCCTACACTCTCTCCGGCAACGTAAACACTCTCAGCGAGTGCTACATTTCCGACATGAAGACCGTTACTGAGCCTAACTACAACAAGACCTCTGTATCAATGAGTTTCCGTCACCTTGCCAGCAAGGTACGTATGGCTCTCTTCGAGATTGTCCCTGGTTATGTGATCAGCGACGTGAAGTTCTACGACGCTACAAGCACCACAGCCACAGCCAACCCAGAAGGCACACTCATCGGAAAATTCAACAATTCCGGCACATTGACAGTGTTCTTCCCCACAACAGGTACCGACCACGCTACTGAGAAAGACTACAACAAGGCTCACGTAAGCTTCACTGCATCAACAACTGCAGGTGAGACTGGCGTATTGAATCATAAAGGATTCGGCGCTGTCAACTACAACAACCAGGCCGAAGGCACGATTCCTGCAGGTAAAACTTACCTCAGCCAGAATGCAGCGGATCCTTCTTACTGCGGCGCCGGCTATCAGAACGTGCTTCCGTCGGAAGGTAAGCCAAGCGCCATCACTCTGCGCATCGACTACAAGCTCACTTCTGTCGACGGTTCTAAAGAGACAATCAACGTGAAGGGTGCCACTGCAACCGTTCCTGCCCAATACACTGAATGGAAGTCTGGATATGCCTACACTTACATCTTCAAGATTTCTCAGGACACCAATGGCTCTACCGGCGGCACAAGCACTGGTTTGACTGCCATTTCATTCGACGCCGTTGTTGTTGACGACGAGGCAAACGGTCTCCAGGAAACAATCACCACTGTTTCTGACAACAGCTTCACTACATACGGCTACAAGGACAACAAGGTTACTACCAACGGCAACGAATATGTTAACGGCACCGACATCTATGCAACAGTATATGTTCCTGCTGCAGGCGAAACCGCTGCAAAAACCGTCGCTCCTCAGAAATTGTACACCGTAACTCTCGAAGACGGTGCCACTCAGACAATCAACGAGGCAAGTGTTGCCAACGCTCTCGTGAAAGGAACAAACGACACTGCTAAAAAGACTTGGACTGTCACCGACAACCTTGGCAAGAAGATGGTTGTGACAGAAACAGCAGCAAATGTTGCCACTACTGTAGATTCTGTTCCGGCAGGTCCTGGCTACACTCTCAAGGTAAATGCCCTCAAGTGGACAGGTGTTGTCACCGACCAGGCTAAAGAAACATACTACGCTGTTGAATACGACAATGGAACCAAAAAGTCATACAAGATTGTCAAAGTTGTCAAATAATAATTCTTTCTCCTTGGCCCACGCCTTGGATTCTGACTAAAAACATTGTGTCTGAGGTGTGTTTTCACACGCCTCGGACACATTTATATGTCGGACGGGGGTTTCTCCCCCGCCCGTCTTTAAAAAAAACAAGAAGACATGCAGAAACATCGCATCCTAATATTTCCTCTGTTGGGACTTTCCCTATTCTCCTGCTCGCAATCCGAGCCGGACGAACCAATAGTGCCCGAACCGGACAATACACAGACAAGCATCGCCTTCAGCAGCACTAACAACAACTGGCAGGATGCAAAAACAAAAGCAGCGGGCAACGGTCTCGAGACTATCTTCCAGACGTTCCGCACATGGGGATATAAAACCACAACAAACTCCCCGAACCCGTCATCGCCGCAAATTGTGATGGACGGATATAAAATGTCATACAATCAGGGCTCTGCCGGCAGCTCTACGACAAACACTGCCGACTGGGAATATGCTGGCATTGAAAATCCTATAAGTGCCACCCTGCAAACAATAAAATATTGGGACTACTCGGCAACGAGCTACCGCTTTTTCGCATACAGTCCCTTCAATCCAGATGTAAAGACTTCGGTCAGCTCGGGCGACAACGCTACCGCTACCTTGTCTTTTAATTTTGAATATTCTGAAGCAGCAACCGCTACTTCAACACCATACGCAAGCCGCCTTTGGCTTGCCTCCCCTTCGTCGACGTCGCCGGCATACGGGTCGTGCGTCACTCTGACTTTCGCGCCGATAATCGCAAAGGTGCGCTTCCGTTTCACCTATCCCGACGGCACAAAGGAGGTTGCGATAAGCAACATCAAGTTCCGCGACAGCCGTTTCGTCGACGCCCCGGCAAATGCCGACACCCCTCTCCGCGGTACCATCGACGCCGCCTATCCGCTCACCGGAATTCCGGTCGGCACATTTCCGACTCTCACGATGTCGAAGTCGGAAGCGGCTGATGCGTCCGGACTCCTGGTTCTCACCACTCCCTACGAGGAGGCTGGCGACCAGATACACATCCTCAAAGACCCTACTCTCTACAATAAATGGTACTACGTGCCGCCGCTCGCCAACATCCCCTACGAACAGGGAGCATACACCATAACCATCAACATTGGCGGAAAAACGGTGTCGGCTACAGTGCCGGCGCAATACATGCTGTGGAAGGCGGGCTGCCAATACACTTACATTTTCAAACTGTCAGACACCGGCGACAGCATCTCTTTCAACGATTTGATGGTGGAGCAATGGCTTCCCGGCACCGACATAAAAAACAACGGCTCAGGCACTGAAGACTGGTAAAAAGAATTGACTACAAGAATGAAACATATCTCAAAAATAACCGCTATCGCGCTTCTCGCAACGCTTTCTGCCTGCGAGGGTTTCGACATGCCCATACAGCAAGCCGACAACCACGGATACATCTCATTCTCGGCGCAACCGCAAAAAACAGCGACACGCGCCAACCCCTACGAGGCCTACGACCCTACGCGCCATCCCGCAACGATGGGCACGTTCGGATACTACGACATGCCGAAACGCTATGCGTCGGCTGCAAACACCATATTCAACAATGAAACTGCCACCTACAACGTAGCGACATACGGCTGGGACACTGCGACAAAGAAGCGCTGGACTGAATACACCAAGGCTTCGTCGTTCGACTTCTTCGCATATATGCCATATACCGGCGGCGCCACTCTTCTGCGCACCGCCAACAACACATATACCCTCTCGTTTCCGTTCGCCATGAGCGACGGCGGCAACCCTGTGCCGGTAATCTACGACACAAAGGCGGCGCCGATCATCTGCACCGTCCCGAGCAACAAAGGTGCCATCTCCGATAGCAACGGAGGCGGAACGGTCAGCCTGAAATTCGACCAGACACTCACCGGCTACAAGCTGCTCTTCATGCTCGGCACCAAGATGAACGCCATCCGCCACTTCCGCATCAAGAGCGTGACGCTTTCAGGCAGCTTCTCCACATCGTGCACAATATCGCGTTCCTACGTCTGGAATACAACATCAAAAAGTTGGTCTGCCTCTGCAATAACATGGAGCGACATCAAACGTCAGTCGTTTGTAGAGACACCATTCCCTATTGCCTACAAAGGCTACGGCTCCGCGGACTACGACGACAACACCCAGACCGTCATTGTCACATCTGCCGGCTACACGCAATGGGGTGCCGACATCTACACCATACCCGATGCCAAATTCCTGCCTGTCATCAACGTCAAATACGACGTGGAATTCATAGCGGAGGACGGTTCCACCATCGTCACCCGAAAGAACGTAACATCCGGAATAACCATCAACAAGGATAATTTCAGCAGCCTCACAACAGGCAAGACTGCGATGATAAACCCAATACGCATCCTCATACAGCCACGCTACCTGTATGTACTTGCCGACGAGGATGCCTATACGGGTCAATTATTGATAGACTAACAATAGATAACGACAATAAAGTGTTTGGAAAAATGAGAAAACATTCAACACATAGCATATCACGAGTTTTTTTCTCTCTGTTCATGCTCATGATTGCCGGAGTCAATCTGACCATGGCTCAAGGATTAAGCAGCAACGACATTAAAGCCTCATGGGATTTCAAAAACGGCACGGTCGCATATTCCATCGTTTCCGCCGACATCCCTGCCGGAAGCTCTTTCGCTTGGACAGTGGACTCCAAGAGTGTCACTGACGGAATTTCCGACAGCGGACAGACCATCACGCTGCCGCTGACCAACAAGACTCGGAGCGGCGATGTGACAATCACGTCTGCCGACAACACATCGCAGACCGTCACGTTCAGCATCGAGCCGAAAGCCTATGGCGTGAACTACGACGGCAACCATTTCTATGCCGACTCTTACCAGCTATATCCCGACGGCACCGAGGGCGACGGCTCTAAGGAAAAGCCCTACCTCATCAGCAACGACTTGGAATTGGCAAGACTGGCGCATGAAGTGAACAACGGCACCGAGCTACAAATGTTTTCTCAGAAATATTACAAACTCACCAAGGACATCGACCTAAGCAAGGGTCTGTGGACTCCTATAGGCACTTCCCAGGGCATCTTAAATGCCACCGAAGGACACTTCTTCGCCGGAAAGTTTGACGGCGACGGACACTCCATCAGCAACATGCTCATCAAATGGAGCTTCAACACAGCCAAAGAGGCTTCGTGGGGTCTGTTCGCCCGACTCAACGGCAAGGGCAACGACGAGAATGAATATGCGGCTGTCACAAACCTCATCATCGACAACGCCTTGATAGAGAAGCTCGAGGCACACATGCCTCTCAACAACGCCAACTACACGGTAAAGATGGGTATTGTGGTTGCCGACATGACCCAAAACGCGGAACTCAGCAACATCATAATCCGCAACTCAAAAATCACCGACAACAACGAGAGTTTCTCGACAAAGACAAAATTCAGAATTGGAGGTATAGCCGGCTATCTGAACAACTTCGTGAGTCTGAGAATATTCAACATCTCAGCAGACACGGAAATCGATATGTTCCAGAACGCTGCTCTCAACGGGGTGGAAGGACAAGTGACGATTTCATGCGGTTTCGGTGCGGCAAGCAAACTTGCCAACCAGACAGGCTATGCCGTATGGCCAAGAAACATCTATGTGCACGGCGCAGGCTTGAAGACAAGCGCCAATACCACCCAGTGCAAAAAAGCCAGCGTGATGGCGTTTATAGCCGCCGACAACTTTGCAAGCAAGGTGAAGGACTCATGGTACTACACTCCTGCCAACAAAGCTACCGACACCTACGCCTACAACCAATACGGTGTTGAAAAAGAAATCTCAGCTACCGACCCCTCCACCGGCGAGCCGTTCGGAAAGACGTTTGCCGGGCTCAACAACCTGTACATCACCCAAAACAACCTCGACAAGAGGCCGTGGTCATATTCAAACTCTTCCAAACGGTTCTCTTTCAGCTCGATTGTCCTGAAGGCGGAGCGCGGCACAAGCGATGTGCTGACCGTGACAACCGAAGACGGAGAAACCACTTCCGATGTCTACAACTGGTATGCATCGACCGACAACACTGAGGGTGAAAAGGTCAACAGCTCCGCCTGCAACCCGTTCATCCTGCCGCGACAGATATACTCCCAGTATGTCTACGCCATGACCGTCGACGGCAGCCAGCGCACCAACACCGTACTCGTCGAGGCTATCGGCATCACTGCCGAACTCGATTACGACACCAAGCCCGGCACATACATCGTTAATGTGAAAAACGACACGAAAGAGAATTTCACAAACGACGAACTCGGGCTCGACATCACATACGAATGGCACAACAAAGAAACCTTGCTGTCGGAAACGTCCAACGAGTTTGTACGCCCGGAAACTGCCACCAACAAGGACCAATACAACTGTACGGTTACCGTAAAGAGCGGTGGCAACATCATTTTCCACAAAAACATCAAAGTGACTATCGTGGTGTACCTATGTCCTGAGGCGGTGAGCATCAACGGCACAACCTACGCACAGGGCGAAGACAACGACGACGAGGAGTGGGGCTACTCCCCGACACAGGCAATGAAGACGTGGAAAGGCGCCTACAGCAAGCTCTCCAAGACGGGTACTTGGGATGAAAACATCATCGTGCTGATGGGCACAAGCCATACCGACGTGACCAACAGTCAATACACAGGTTTCAACATAACCAGCAACAACAGAGGCAAAAGCATTCTGAAGTTTGACGAATGGGCTAACGCAAAGGGAGAGTCCACTCTTTTCCGCAACGCCACCATCACGGGCGACTGGGACGGCACCGACTACAAGGGCACTATCGAAATTTATGGTGCCGAAAAGGGTCTGCCGATATGGGGCGACACCCGATTTGAATACATCACATTCAACAACGACCCTGTCACAAACAACGGCGGCGATTTCTACAAGATTATCTACTGCCAGTACAACAACCTTGAGATGGGCGAAGGCATACAGATGACCGGCTTCGGGCAGAACTCCCCTAACTACGGCACCATCGACGGCGCTGTGACCACTGCATTCCACATATTCGGCGGTTTCAACAACGATGGACGTTTCTTTCCGCTGGACAGAAAAGAGAGAATCGAGGCATTCGAGCAATCGATGCCTCACGGCAAGGAGGGTTTCAAAATATCCATCAAGTCCGGGTTATACTCCGCAATCAGCGCGGGCGGACGTCAGACATCGTCAGAGAAAGACTACAATGGAGTGATGGGAACTCCAAACTTGCCGATAAAGTGCACAATCGAGATGGACATCGACCGCAAATGGAACGATGCCCACAACCCGGAAAGGGGAATCAAGGGAGAAACAAGCAAACGCAAGAGCGACTACGATGCCGGTATCATTCTCGCCGGAAGCCACGAGGGTGCCATGTATGCGGATGTCGACATAATAATCAGAAGCGGAAAGGTGGCGCGTGTCGTAAACGGTTCGCTGGGTGCGCAGCGCGACTTCATCCTCCCCTACAACGGCACTGACTACCACGTGCCAAACAACACCTATATGGGACGTGCAAACATCATGCTCGACCCGGCGTCTTCAAAACACAACAACGACGAATGGATCGACAACCGTGTTATTGTCACCGAGATGTATGGCGGCAGTACCGGTCGTGGACACACCGGCAACGTGATTGTCAACAACCCGTTCTATGGCTACAGCACAATAACCATCAACGGCGGCTTATTCGAGATTCTGCCTGCCGGCAACACTAAGACAGACAACATCTTCTGCGGAATCTACGGTGCGGGCGCAGGCGGTATGAACGGCATCGGCGAAGGCGACGACAATGCCGACAGCCACACTCCCGATAAAAGCATTGCCTACTGGAATGCTTCGGGCGACGTTATGCTCTACGGTCCGTATGCCGTTGCAAAGAATCGTCTGGTGACGTATCGCTGCTACAACAACGATGATTTCGAGTCGTTCACAAATGTCGACCCAACCAACACCAACACCAAGATTGTAATCAACGGTGGAGAGTTCGGCTCTACCACCGACCCTATCGACGGTATCTATGGCGGAGGAAGCGGTTTTATGAGCAAAGGCTTATGGTCGAGCACCGCCGCCACTCCAAACAAATGCGGAGGCAATGTCTACGGAAAGGTTGGCGCCACAGTGGCGTCGATCACCATCAACGGCGGTGAGTTTCATTGCACCAACGGCATTTTCGCCGGCGGACGTGGCACTGACTTTTTCTATTCGCAGAACCCCTACGGCGGCAATTCCGGCAACTACAAAGCCCTCGGCAAGACCTATGGCAACGTGGAGCTGAACATCAACGGCGGCATTTTCTACTGCCCGGTGTTCGGCGGCGGATACGGTGTGGCTGACGCCAAGGAGATGGGCACTTCCAACGTAGAGACGCTTTCCGACATGGCTCGCCTCTACGGACAGTCGAGCGTGAACATCATGGGCGGCACTTTCTACAAAAACATCTATGGCGGAGGCGACATGGCGATTGTAGAATTTGACGGCAACGCCACAAACGTCGTGATCGGCGACAGCGCCGACATCCGCGGCTCGGTGTTTGCCGGCGGCAACGGCCGCCGTCTGCGCCCAGCCTCGCAAGCGTTTGCCGCCGGCGACGGCTTCACGCAGCATCCTGAGCTGGTGGGTCTGGTTGCCGGCAACGCCAACGTATCGTTCGCGGGCAGCACACAGCAGGCTCCTTTCATTTACGGCGACATCTTCGGCGGCGGCAATCTTGCACAGGTTGCCAACGACACGCATGTCAACATTTATGCCGGAAATATCGCCGGAGAGGTGTTCGGAGGCGGAAACGGCGACATCACCGACGGCACGGTCACTTCAGCCGACGTGCTCGGCAACACCAACGTGACCCTGGCGCAGGACGAGGGCGGCACACAAAACGTAGGCCACGGTCCGATTGACGACAGCTTTTCGATTAATGTAATCTGGTTCAAGATGTGGGATTCGGTTGAAAACATATTCTACATCTGGGACCCCGACATCGACAACGCCGGCGACGAGCCTGCCACGGAGGACACTGTATACGATAAGTCGAAGTTCTATGCCGACGGCAAGTTTCTGAATCCCCACAACATCTATGGTGGTGGAAATCTTGCCTGCTCTGTGGGAACATACAAAGATGCCGACGGCAATGTGACAACAACCCCTGCCGACGGCACCGGCCTTGCCACCGTGATGATGCAGAAAGGCATGACGCCTTACGAACTGCTGATAACCGACGAATGGAAACAGTCGTACACCGACAACGAGAATCCTCACTTCAGTGTCTTCGGCGGCGGATACGGACGGCTGACGACCGTTGGCAGCACCGATGTAACCGTCAACGTTGACGGCGACTATGGCAAAAACGGCCCTGGCCACGACGGCAATATTGACCCAAACGATCCTTCGTTCGACAATTCAATGGGAGCGCCCAACTTCACCGTATGGGCTGTGTTGGGCGGCGGATATGCCGGCACTGTGGCTGGCAACACCAAAGTCACTGTCGACGGAAAAACGTTTATCCGCCGTGTGTTTGGCGGTGGCTTCGGCGACATCGCGTCGACCGAGGACAACACCACAGGTCAGATTGGCGGCAACACGGAGGTATATATGCGCGGTGCCTTCACCCATGGCGACGTGTTTGGAGGAAGTGCCGGACTGAAGCCTGAGACAGCCTCTTCAACCCACTTCATAACCGTGGCGCGTGTCATCGGCACAACCATGGTGGAGGTTGCCGACGACGCCAATATCTACGGCAACGTGTACGGCGGCGGCGACAATGCCAATGTGGGCATTTTCCAAGAGGTGAAACCTTCCGACTACTACTCGCCCGACTTGCTGACAAGCGCTTCGACGCTCAACCAGACCGACGGCTCATTCATCAGCTACAAAGCCGAGGGCTACCGGTCGTTTGTCAACATACGCGGCGGCAACATTTTTGGAAACGTGTATGGCGGAGGAGTGGGCTGCAAAAAGGCTGAGGCAAACCAATACTACAACATCGGCCGCATCAACGGCAACACTCTTGTACACGTGGTCAACAGCAATCCGGGCGTTGACAGCGGCATCGACAATGTGGTGCCATGCGTTTGGGGCGACATCTACGGCGGTTGCGAATACGGAACGGTCGACGGCAACACGCTTGTGCACATCGAGGGCGGAATGCTGGGCAAGAACGTGTATGGCGGAGGATATGGCGACATTGACATCGACAGCGAGCTGACTGTCGACAAGGAGGTGCTCGGCAAGAAGGACATAGCCGACACCGGCACGTATGCCGACATCCTTGGCAACACAAAGGTGCAAATCGACGGAGGTTCATGGATATGGAACCGCAAAGCAGACAGCAACGGCAACATCACGACATGGCTTGACGTCGAGTCAGACAGAAGCCCCATCTGCAAGGACCATAACGAATTCCGAAAGATTGCCTATGCCATTGACAGGGCAACGTCGCTAGACAACATCGGCGACCCTCTTGCACAGAATGCCATCGACCGTATCAGAAACAATGAGAATACTAAGAAATTCTTCGATTTGGACAGATTCACCTTCACCAACAGCTACAACATCTTTGGCGGAGGAAACAGGGCTTGCCATGTCGGCTCCGCCTCTGTTGCCAACACAGGCAAATCAGTGGTCATAATCAACCACTCCCCCCTCGACGACATAAAGGACTCAAAGGGGAAAACCATCAGTATGTTTGAAAACACCACTTTGCAGGGGCTCTGCTGGTTTCTGAACAGCATATACGTTTCCCGCCCTTCATTCTCAGTGTTCGGCGCGGGATATGGTGTCAACACTTCTGTCGGAAAGACCGAAGTCTATGCGCAGCCAGGAGCAAAATTTGACGACGACGGCTTAATAACAATCAACGGCATAAAATACCGCTATCTCTATCAAAACAATGACTTTAAAACATATCTCGACCTTGAAGATGACATCTACAACGACTATCTCAAGTTGTCGAAGGAAGACAAGAAACTCTATTTCGGAAGTTATGATGGCGGCGAGAGCGATCCAAACATATTCCGCCGTTACCACATCAGCCGTCTGGCTTGGAAAATCGGTGAGCCCGGACTCGTGCTGCTTCAGATTCATGGCGGCGGATATGCCGGATATGTAACGGGCGACACATACGTGGAAACCGACTGCCAACTTGGCTGCCACGACATCTTTGGCGCTGGTTTGGGAGCGCTGCCCTACGGCGACTTCTCCAGCGGCAGCGGCTACGACTTCGGTTCGGTGAAAGGCAAGTCGATGGTTTTCATCAAAGGAGGCGATGTCAACCATAGTGTCTATGGTGGAGGTTCCGGTGTGGAGTCTGTAAAAAAGAACGGCGGATTCATCGATTTCCCGGACATGGCGCATGTAGAGAAAACCGAAGTGCACATCTATGGCAAAATGTTCAAATACCGTAATGGCCTCGGACTGATTGAACGCACATTGATATTCGGCAGAGTCTACGGCGGCGGTGACTTGGCGAATGTAGGCAGCAAAAAAGCCGACGCTGCGGTGTTCACCCGCGACAACTATCTATCCCCGACAAACCGCACCACTCTCGTAAACATCCGTGGCGGATCCTTGATGTCGCAGGTGTTTGCAGGCGGCAGAGGACGTTCTGTCAGGGAGTGTGCCGACAGCAAGAGTCTCGGAGGCGTTTACGGCAACTCGTGCCTCATCATCGACCGCCCGGTGATGCACTACCCCTATTGGGACGACGCAACGAAAGAATATCTCTCTCCAAACGATGACGCCAACATGGTGCATCCCGTTGACAT
>OIZE01001951.1_pt1 | contig 11690 bp, 7 predicted proteins | sample 1588421 | NCBI WGS metagenome assembly OIZE01 (sample SAMN03283251) | human gut metagenome | biome: human-associated habitat; material: feces | host: Homo sapiens | place: USA | collected 2013
GGGGGTCTGCCTTAAGCGGGAACCTGCCTCCCAACAGTACCTTGAAAATTGAATATTGATCTGCGCAAAAAAGAACGGAGAGAAGCTCGCGACTTCCCTCCGGTAAAAAGGCTTATTCTGCTTTGGCGGTGCTGCTGGTGCCGTCCTCTCCGTGCAGGATGCGGTCCAGCTCCTCCCGGCGGGCCCGGCGGTAATCGTAGTACTGCTGCAGCTTTTCCCGCAGCGGGATCTCGGTATGCAGGGCCAGGAAAAAGTGCCGGCGGCCGTTTTCCCGGCCGGCCTTAAAGTAGGCCTTCAGCTCCTCGTAGCGGACCACCACATTCTTCTCGCGGGCGAAGGTCCTTATCTTGACCATGAGGTGGGTGGAATAGACGAAATCGATGGCGAAAACGCCGAAAAACACGCCGATGACAAAGGAAAACGCCAAATTGCGGGAAAGCCAATCCAGTGCCCGCAAAATGTAAGGATCCACAAAGAAATAATAGGCCGCGCCCATCACTGCCCAAATGGCGGAAAACAGGGGGCAAATAAGACCATTCACATTACCCCAGCGGCGGCTGTAATCCCACAGACGGGCATTCATCACCTTCAGCAGCAGGATGCCGGCAATGTACTCGATGGCGGTCATAGCGGCGGCCATCAGCACCAGCATGGCAATGTGGTTCCACACAGGGTTGGCGGTCTGGCGGCTTTCCGAAAGGCGGGAAACTAGGTACAGGATGCAAAGCCCGGTGCCGTACAGCGGCACATAGGGCCCCACCATAAAGCCGGGGTTGATCCACTTGCGCTCGGGATTATTGCCGGAAATAAAGCGCCGGAAGAAAAGCTCCAGCACCCAGCCCAGCGAAGAACCGATATAGAACAAAAAAGCCAGCTTCAAGAAGGTATTCATAAGGCCCTCCGGTCACGGTTTTTGGCGGCCATGCCGCGCTGGGGAAAATTATATCACATCTTCGGCCGGGGTTCAACTCACACATGGGATAGAATGGGGGCAGCGGCAGGTTTTGAACCTACTGCTGCCCCCGGAGAGGTAAGTGAGGATGGCTGTTTAGAAGCGGCGGGTGCCTGCATACAGGCACAGAGCCGCAAGCGCCAGCAGGGCCAGACCGAGCGCCGGCTGCGCGGCCGCGCCAGTGGCGGGATTGGTGGTGTTATCGGTGGTCTGTTCCGGCGGGGTGATGATGATGACCGCACCGCTGCCGCTTTCGGTCCAGGGGATGATGGTGCCGGTGAGGCCCTCGTAGATTGCGCTGTTATCTTCATCGGGGGTGAATTTCCACGCATAGCGCGCACCCTTTACGACCGTGACATCTTCGGGGGTCTGGTTGCCCTCCAGGACCCATTCCAGCCTGCCGGGGACTACTGTGTCACCATCTTTGAATTCGCCGTTCAGGTTGACATCGGCCAGCGTTTTGCCCTCGGTGGTAACAGGGGTATAGTTGGGGGTGCCGGTGGGGGTAATTTTGGTGAGGGTGATGACAACTGTGCCCTCGGCATACTCGTAGTTATTCTTATAGTTACCTTTGTGTGCAAAAGCCTTGTACTTTATAGTGATTTTCTTTTCGGGAGCTGTATTTTCGCCCATTGTATAAGTTATAGAGCCACTGTTAACATCTATTTGCCAACCATTTAATGTTAGCCCATCCGCGGACTCATAACCATCACCTTGGAACTCCATCGTACCGCCGTTCGGGAAAGCTTCATTGAGCTTACCTATTACCTGATCGTAAATCTCAATGGTCTTGCTGGCGGTGTCATTGTAGACCTGGTTCACATTGATGGTGCCCAGCTGGGGGCCATTCGCCTTTTTGATGGTCACGGTGACATCACCGCTGGTGAGGGAGTAGGTGTCAACGGTGGCTGTGCAGCAGTAATCGTAGTCCCCCGCATTCAGGCCGGTTTCCACTGTATAGGTTTGGGCAGTAGCATTATTAATCGCGGTTTTCTTGCTGCCGTTTACCTTGTACCACTGGTAGGTAACGCCCTGAAGGTCACTTGGGGTTACTGTGGCAGTAAGGACGGGAGCATCGGCCTCGGAGTAGCCATAAACAGTATTCTCGTTATTGGATACGGATACCGTTACATTGGTGATGGGGGCCTGCTGAACGGATATTCCGTTTGCAGTCTGAACGGCATAGTAACCCGGAGCCAACAGGTCATTTACACTCTTTCCTGCTGGCGGGGTGATGGTGCCGTAGGTGCCGCCGGAGAGCTGTACGGTGCCGCCGGTGACGGTGAGGGTGTTGATGGCGCCTGAACCTTCTATTTTCAGCGTTCCGGCCGTTACGGTAAGGCTTTCTATGGTTGCTCTATTCAAATTGAGGGTAACATTTTCATTTACAGTTTCGCTGTATGTTATGCTCTCTTGTTGATCCCCAATAGGGTAAACCGTTTGCTTTACAGCAATCAAAATTTTGTTAGAACCTGCGCCATGTAATGCTTTCTGTAACGATGTGTAAAAACCGCTTTGATTAACGCGTGCCTTTAGTTGCGCATGACAAAAGCTGCAATATCCACTCGCATTATCATGCTGCATGGTAGTTCCTTGTGCTGTGCATTTCTTGCACTTACTAATGTGGTTATAGCCAGCATCTGTGGGCACCCATTCCCAATCATGCACACAGGTTTCGTCCCCGTTTGTACCTGTCTCCTCGGCCCACGCGGCGGCGGGCAGCAGGGTAAGGCACAGCGCCAGGGCCAGCAGAATGCTGAATACTCTTTTCTTCATAAGTTCCTCCAGAATTACAGTTTTTTGTTTCCACAGTTCCATTTTTTCTATTATTCTACCAGCCACAGGCGGCGGGCGGCGGTTTTGGCCTCGCTGCGGCGGCTGACATTCAACTTGGTGAGGATATGGCTGACATGGGTTTTTACCGTGGGCAGCTTGATATCCAAAATGCGGCCGATCTCGGCATTGCTTTTATCGGCGCACATCAGGCGCAGCACCTGCAGCTCGGCGGCGGTCATTTCCTCGCCGGGGGGCAGCGGCGGCTCCAAAAAGTAGGGATACCGGGCGGCCTGCACCCGGGCAAAGGCCACCACCTGCCGGTACCAGCTTTCTTCCTCCGGGCTGGGCAGGGCCTGCAGCAGGGGCAGCAGGGCGGCGCCGCAGCAGCTTACCGGGCGGATGAACCCCAACCCGGCGGCAATATGCAGGGCATCGGTAAGGCTTTGCCGCCAGGCTTCGTCCTTTAGCCGGTACTGGGCCACGGCCCGCAAAAGCAGCAGGGTGGTGTGATCCATCTTCCGCTGGCAGGTGACGCAGTAGGGCTCCAGCGGAGCCAGTGTAAGCAGGGCGGCTTCCGGCCGGCCCTGAGCAAGCTCCGCCATGGCCTGAGTAAAGTACTGGTAGCGCTTCATGATATTGATGCTGAGGGGGTCGCGCGGGGCCTTTTCCCGGTACCAGCTATCTACGGCATCGGTATCGCCAGTCCGCAGGTCAACGCGGCACAGCATGGCATCGATATTGGGCAAAAATCGGCTTTGGCCGCCTTCCGCGAAGCGCTGCCGCAGGCTTTCCAGCGTCCTGCGGGCATCCTGGGAGTGGCCGGCCGCCAACTGGCTGCGGGCCAGCAGGCCCACCGCGGCGAATTCAATATCCGGGGTGCCGTCCCGCTGGATCTCTCCCAGACGGGACATAAGGGAGAGCATGCGCGCGGTGATATCTTCGCCTTTTTCAAACTTGCTTTCGGCCACGGCGCAATCCGGCAGGCCCACGCCATCCCGGCCCAGAATGGCCTCCACCGGGGTGCGGATGGTCTGGTAAAGGAGATCATCCCGGCGGCTCCATTCGCTGAAGTCCTTGCCGCCATTCATAATGCTGGGCAGGGCGCTGGTGACCGAAAAGGCCGGCAGGGTCACTTCCTTATTGACCAGCAGGCGGTAGGCCGCGGGGATGATGGCGGTGAGATCGGTGACGCCGCGCTGCGGCAGGGAGATATCCAACCAGGCCAGCCGGCCCCGGGCCTGCCGCCCGGCCGCGTCGCTTTTGGTGCGGCTGCGGGCAAACTGAGAAAGCGCCTGGTACCAGCGCTCGCTGCCCTCATAATCGGCCGCCAGGGCGCACAGCATACTCATGCCCTGCATCAGCGCCGGGGAGGCGGCGATCTCCTGCTCCGGCAGGCTGCGGTAGTATTTTTCCATCTCGCTGTAGTGGCCCATGCCGGGGTGCAGCTCGGCATTGCGCACCAGCAGCTCGGAGACTTTGGAATGATCGCCGCCCATGGTGTAGCACTCCAGCGCGTGGCTGTAGTCTTCCTTCAGCTCGTAGTACAGGCCGCCGCGGTTAAGCACGGTGCGGCGCTTTTCATCGCTGTATTCCCGGTCCATTTCCCACAGCAAAAAGGTGCGGAACTGCGGCCAGAACCGGAACCGCTGCACATCATCGGGGCGCAGCATGGTGGTATTGTGCTGAAGCCAGGCCAGGCGTTCCCCGGCGTGGGGATCGCCGCTGACCATACGGGCCAGCTCGACATCGAAGCTCTCGAAAGGCGCCAGCTCCAGCAAAAAGCGGCGGATGGGCAGATCGAACCGGCGGTAGACCGCCGCCTCGAAGTAGAAAAAGACCTCGTGGTAGCACTGGGCCACCAGTTCCGGGCTGTAGGGGCGGCCATCGGCCATGCAGTGGGCTGTTACCGCCACCCCCAGCGGGTAGCCGCTGGTCTCCCGCAGGATCTCGGTGATCACCGATTCCCCGACCGGGGTGCCCTGCCGATGAAACAGTGTCCGGATATCCTCCCGATCCCAGAGCAGGGCATTGGTATCCAGCACCGCCATGAGGCCGGCATACTGGAAGGCCATGAGCCAGCCCGGCACCGCCCCGCGGGAAAGCAGCACAAAGCGGCGCCCGGCATATTCCCGGATGAGCTGGCACAAGGCCTGCCGGTCCGCTTCTTCGGTCATCTGCTGCAGGTCGTCTATCAGCAGTACCTCCCAGCCCTCGTCATCGGCAGGCAGAGCAAAGCCGGGCTCTCCGGCATGGAGAGAAAGGACCTGACAGCCGGAAAGCAGCGCGCGGGCCAGGGTGCTTTTTCCGCAGCCGCAGGGCGCACTGAAAAACAGCACCCTGCCCCGTGCCATGAATTTATCGTACTGTTCCCGGGCCAAAGGCCGGATGAGCACATTTTTTGCCATGCCGTCCCTCCCTGTGCAGCGGCCTGCTCCCGCGGGGCCCCGCGGGAGCCGAAAAGGGGCACGCCCCTTTTGGAAATAATAAATATGATGCATCGGCGGAATTTCCTGCCTTAGTGATATTTTATCAGCCATTGCCGCCGGTGTAAATCATCCTAAAGTATGAGAAAATACATTTTTTGCGGGGGATGAGGCACTCCCACAGGGGAGAGCCATGCCGCCAATCAGGTCAGCGGGGGCGGCGGGAGGACCTTCCATATAGGGACGGAAGCGAATTCCATGCCAAAGTTGCAACAGTGCGTGCGGATTGTGCAATTGACTTTATACACAAGGCTTTCTAAAATAAAAAGTGTAGATTGTGCACAATTTATTATGGAATCCGTTTTCGGATCGCGACCGAAGGCGGCAGATCACCGTTCACCTGAGAATAAAAATTACAGAAGGGAGGATCGCATGCAAAGCTCCGTGCTTAGCCTTGCATGTGAACTACTATGACAAAGTCAGCTGTCCAAAAGCGTGAATGGCCGATCATTTTGATCGCGTTCCTCTTTATGTTCTTTTTCGGCCGGATTCTGGGCCCGTTCTCCGTGGTTACACAGGTCGGCTCCAATGCCCTGGGCGTATTTATCGGCGTTATTCTGCTTACAGTATTCACTTCCCAGTCCACCCTAGCTGCTATCCTGGGTATTATCGCCATGGTATATAGCGGCTTTTTGACATCCTCCGCCGCTGTTTCCAGTTGGATGGGCGGTTCTACCGTCCCCCAGCTGATCTTTGTATCTGCGCTGTGCGTGGCGCTCAAGGAAGCCGGCGTGATCGATGTGCTGGTGCGCAAGCTGCTTAGCATCAAGGCGCTTCGAGGACGCCCGGTCGCGCTGCTGTTCTCGCTGTTCTTCTCCAGCTTTATCGTTTCCATGTTCATCGGGTTTATCCCCACCGCGCTGCTGTACTTCGGCATTTATGAGTCCATCCGGGATGTGTGCGGCTATGATAAGCAGGACAGATTCTGCAAATTCATGCTGCTGGGCATCTACCTGGGCTGCATGGGTAATTTCTGCTTCCCCTTCAAGGGCATTGCCCTTACCATTTACACCCTTATCAATACCAGCATGCAGGGCTTTGGACTGAGCATCAATATGTTCACCTATATGTTCGTGTGCATCCTGGTCAATCTGGTATGGCTGTGCATCCTGGCCTTTATGATCCCCGGTGTATTTAAGTGCAATGTTGCCCCACTGAAGGAGCTGGATATTGAAAATGTAGAGGCGCTGCGCAACATTCCCAAGAAATTTAATAAGCGCCAGAAGCTCATTCTCACCATCTTCTGCCTGTCCTTCCTGTATATCATCGTAATCCCGCTGCTGCCGAAGGACTTCCCCGGAAGCGCTGTTCTGGCTCCTATCGGCACTACCCTCATTTTCCTGCTGGCGCTGGGCATTCTGGGGCTTATCAAAGTAGACGGCAAGCCGCTGGCCAACCCCATGAAGCTGCTGAGTGAAGGCACCCTGTGGAATGTGGTGTGCATCGTTGGCTGCTTCACCTTCCTGGGCAATGCCATGGCTTCCGCTGATTTGGGCATTCGCGACTGGATCATCTCCCTGCTTAAACCCGTATTCGGCAATATGCCGCTGCCGCTGCTGCTGCTTCTCCTTACTATTGTTATCACCATCATCACCAACATCTGCAACGGCACCCCCCTTACCCTGTTGGGCAACGCGGCCATCATGCCTTTTGTATGCCAGATGCAGCTGGACACCGGGATCAGCGCATCTGTTACCGCCGCGACGCTGAGCCTGTGCGCCAACATGGCCTTCTTGACCTATGCAGGTACCATCTACGCCGCGCTGCTGCTGGACCGTGAGGAGATAGACAACCGCTTTATTTGGCACGATGCCATCAAGGTGATTCCTGTTTATATCATTGTGGTTTATGTGATTGCCCTTGGCTGCAGCTACATTCTGCCCTAACCGGCTTTTCCGGGACGATATGGCCTGTTCCCTTCTTCCCGCGCATCTGCTATAATACACTAAGAAACGAGGCATACCATCAATGGAAAAACCAAAGCAAATCACTGAGAAATCCCATTCCATCCCCGTTGCGGGGGAAGCGGATGTAATCGTAGTAGGCGGCGGCGTAGCCGGTGTAGCCGCCGCGGTTTCGGCCGCACGCAATGGCTCCCGGGTCATTCTGCTGGAGAAAAGCATCATCCTGGGCGGTCTGGCTACCCTGGGCCATGTCTGCATCTATCTGCCTCTGGATGACGGTTTGGGGCACAAGGTATATGGCGGCCTGGCGGAGGAGCTGCTGCATGTCTGCATCCGCTACGGCTACGATAACCTGCCAGATTGCTGGCGGAACGGGCCCGATACCGTGGACACCCCCACCGGCCGCTACCGCACCAATTTTAATATCCCGGCTGCCGTGTGCGCACTGGATGAGCTGATGGAACAGGAAGGTATTCAGGTCGTTTTTGATACCAACTTCTGCGCGCCCATCATGGAGGGTAAAACCTGCAAGGGCGTCATTGTCGAAAACAAATCCGGACGCACCGCCTACCTGGCCAAGGCCTTTGTGGATGCCAGCGGCGACCTGGACCTGATGTTCCGGGCCGGCGCTCCCACCGAAACACAGCGGAGCATTGTTTCCCACTGGGCACATGAAATAGACCTGGATACCATGAAAAAAGGCCTGGAGACCGGGCAGGCCCTGCAGGCACTGCCGCTGCGCTGGCTGGGGCTTCGCCCCGATGCCGATAACAGCGAGGCGGAGATCCCCATGTACTATGGCACCACCAGTGAGGGCGTCAACGGATATATCCGTACCAGCCGCAAGCTGGCGCTGGACTACTTAAAGCAGCACCAGAGCCCCTCCTACGCGCAGATGACCCTGCCGCTTATGCCGCAGTTCCGTATGACCCGCCGGCTGGTTGGCAAGGAGCAGCTGGAGGTAGTGCCTGACCGGTATGTGGAAAGCTCAATCGGCTGCATGATCCACTCGCTGGAAATCCCTGCCGAAGTATACGAGTTCCCATACGGCGGCCTCATCGATACCGAGATCACCAACATTGCCGCAGCCGGAAGGATCGTTTCCGCCACCGGCCGCGGCTGGGAAGTCGCACGGTTTATTCCCGCCTGTGTTCTCACCGGTGAAGCTGCCGGCTTGGCTGTTTCCATGGCTGCCAAGGAGAATATCAGCCTGCAGGCGCTGGATGTGCCCGCCCTGCAGCACACTTTGGCCAGCCGCGGCGTCAAGATCCACATGGATGAAGCCCTGCGCCGGAACCGCCGCCCCCAGCCCGGAGAAAAGAAGGACCCCAAAAAGACGGATGCCACATCCGTTGTTCGGGCGGATTCCCTTTCCTACCGTCACTGAGACACTGAGGAAGCCCCGCTGCATTGCCTACCCGCTGCCATAACCAAAAGGAGGGCGCACTATGGAGATCCAATACCTGAAGACTGTACTGCTGGTGGCCACCCACCTGAATTTCAGCAAGGTCGCTGAGGAGATCCCCTGTGCGCCCTCCTCGGTCTCCCGGCAGGTGAAGTGTGTGGAGGAGGCCCTGGGCATCACCTTATTTGACCGTCCCGCCCGGGGCGAGCGCCTGAAGCTGACAGGGCCGGGCACCAGCGTTCTTCCCTATATCGCACAGGTGGTGGGACAATATGAATCGCTGGAGTTTCACATCAGCCGGCTGAAGGGCCAGGATGAGAAGCCCTATACCATCGGTCTTCCTCTGGGGCGCATCAGCATAAAAACCGAGTGCCTGCTGATGGAAAAATTCTATCTGTATGCCCCCGGGCACAATATTCAGTTTCTATTTTACCAATCCTCGGAGGTCGAAGCCTGCCTGCGCAGTCGGGAATTTGACGCGCTGCTGGTCACTCGTGTCTTTTGGCAGGAGGACCGTAATAAAACGCCTGCCTTCTGCACCATACCGGGTACCCGCTGTACCCTGCTGCACAATCAGCCGCTATGTATTGTCATGCGGGCGGACCACCCCTTGGCTGGACAAGCGGATGTAGATGTGGGCGACCTGCGGGAGCAGAGCTTTATCCTGTACTATGATCCCATCCGGGAAGGGATCCGTACCGGAGATATTCAAACAGACGGTTTTCTCCGTCACTGCCAGCAAGCCGGATTTGTGCCCAAGCTGGAGATCATCTCCAAGAACATCTCCGAGCTGCGCAATGTATGCGTAGAAAACTTCAACTGGGTCTACCCCACCTTCCAGCCGAACTGGATGCTTCCCTCTTCCCAGGTTCGGGCTGTCCCACTGAAGGATCCCCTGTATGGCTCTGAATACTATCTGATTACCGCCGAGGACCACACTGATGACACCACTGAAATAGTCCGGCGGTTCTTCCAACAAACCTTCTCTGCGGATTAAATCGCCCTCCGTAAATAAACAAACTGAAGTCCTCCGCATGGGATCCCACGCGGAGGACTTCAGCATATATATTCGGTTTAGAATTCCGCAAAGCCGGTGGTGCGGGGGAAGGGCAGTACATCACGGATATTCGGGATGCCGGTGACATACATGATGAGCCGCTCGAAGCCCAGGCCGAAACCGGCGTGGCGCGCGCCGCCGAAGCGCCGCAGGTCGAGGTACCACCAGTAGTCCTCCTCATTCAGCCCCAGCTTGTGGATGCGATCCAGCAGGATGTCCAGACGCTCCTCACGCTGGCTGCCGCCGATGATCTCGCCGATGCCGGGCACCAGCAGGTCCACGGCCGCCACCGTCTTACCATCATCGTTCAGGCGCATATAGAAGGCCTTGATCTCCTTGGGATAATTGGTAACAAAGACCGGCTTGCCGAAAATCTTTTCGGTGAGGTAGCGCTCATGCTCAGTCTGCAGGTCCACACCCCAGCTTACGGGGTACTCAAACTCCACATCGGCCTTTTGCAGCCGCTCGATGGCCTCGGTATAGGTGCAGACGGCAAAGTCGCTGTTTACCACATGGTTCAGGCGCTCCAGCAGGCCCTTATCCACAAAGTTATTGAAGAATTCCAGCTCGCGGGGGCACTGCTCCATCACATAGCGCAGCACATATTTTATCATATCCTCCGCCAGCACCATATTGTCTTCCAGGTCGGCAAAGGCGATCTCCGGTTCGATCATCCAGAACTCGGCGGCATGGCGGCCGGTGTAGGATTTTTCGGCGCGGAAGGTGGGGCCGAAGGTGTAGATCTTGCCAAAGGCCATAGCCATACACTCACCCTCCAGCTGACCGCTGACGGTGAGATTGGTGGCTTTGCCGAAGAAATCCTGGCTGTAATCGATCTTGCCGTCCTCGGTCAGGGGGGGATCAGCGGGATCGATGGTGGTGACGCGGAACATCTCGCCGGCACCCTCGCAGTCGCTGCCGGTGATGAGCGGGGTGTGCGCGTACACAAAGCCGCGCTCGGTAAAGAACCTATGGATGCCCTGGGCCGCAACAGAACGCACTCTAAACGCCGCGCTAAAGGTATTGGTGCGGGGGCGCAGGTGCTGGATGGTGCGCAGAAACTCCATGCTGTGGCGCTTTTTCTGCAGGGGATAATCGGGGGTGGAGGCGCCCTCCACGGTGATCTTCTCCGCATGGATTTCAAAGGGCTGCTTGGCCTCGGGGGTCAGCAGCAGACGGCCGGTGACAATAAGCGCCGCGCCGACATTCTGGCGGGAGATCTCATCGTAATTGGCCAGTTTATTTTCCTCAAACACCACCTGCAGATTGCTGAAGTAGCTGCCATCGTTCAGCTCGATGAAGCCAAGGGCCTTGCTGGAGCGCAGGGTGCGCACCCAGCCGCAGATAGTGACCGGCTCCGCGGTGTAGCGCTCCGGCTCCGCAAACAGTGCTTTGATCTCTACTCGTTTCATGGGTCTTATCCTTCCTTTTTTCCGAAAGTGATTTATAATATTATAGTACGCCAAAGGGCCGGGCGCAATCCTTTCTTTGCCCGTAATGCGAAAAAATGTCTTTTAGGGCAACTTTTTTGCAAAAAGGGGGTTGCTTTTATGCCGGTAATACGGTATAATAAATTCTCGTCAGGACTTTTACTTGACCCATCCTGATAACGACATGGAGATGTCGCCTAGTTGGTCGAGGGCGCACGACTGGAAATCGTGTAACCGTCAAAAGCGGTTCGAGAGTTCGAATCTCTCCATCTCCGCCAAGGAAAAACCCGCAGAAATGCGGGTTTTTCCTTTGTTTATGCGGGTTTTTAGGCTTTTTGCACTTTGCGCTTATTGCTTATTTTTTGCGTTTTTTTGCGTTTCAAGGGCACAGAAAAAGCACAGGAAAATATCGAAAAATGCCCCCTCCGGTGATGGAGGGGGTATTGCTGCGTTTAGGCCTTGATGAAGTATTTATACACCGGGTTACCGCCCTTAGCGTATGCCTCTGCTTCCACACAGCGGCTATATGTGCTGGATGCAGCATACTTATCTCCAAGGAGGTTCTTCTGCGCTTTGTATATGGAGTACTTACCTTCGCTTAACAAGAGCACATACGGTTTTTGCGGGTATAAATACCGCCCGACATTGCGCGTCGCGTTGACAGGCGCCAGCCTGCCTACCGC
>OIZE01001958.1_pt1 | contig 11646 bp, 7 predicted proteins | sample 1588421 | NCBI WGS metagenome assembly OIZE01 (sample SAMN03283251) | human gut metagenome | biome: human-associated habitat; material: feces | host: Homo sapiens | place: USA | collected 2013
GAGGTGATCAGATGTTTTTTTCCAGAGACCAGAAACAGGTCTGGAAGAATAATAAAGTGAGGAAAGGGAAAAAGTCTGGGAAAAAACGCAGAGGAAAGAAAAGGATATCAAATAGAAAGATATCAACTAGAAAGACGTCAAATAAAAAGCAATTGATCATTACAGTTTTTCTTTTGGCATTATTTATTTCTGTTCTACATAATAGCTTACTTTGGATGCCGGCGAAAGTAGCAGGAACATCACAGGAGCAGGAAAAGGGAGAAGCATCCGGTAATCGAGTGCTTCCTGCAGAGGATGGACCTTGTGGGAGACCGGAGATCACAGAAGACTTTTTAGATATGAATCCATACAGCAGAAGTGGAATTACCCTTAAAAAAGTAAAAGGTGTAGTGATTCATTATGTTGCGAATCCAGGTAGTACGGCAAAGGAGAATCGGGATTATTTTAATAATCTCCAAAATACGCATATTACAAAGGCAAGCAGTCATTATATTGTCGGCTTAGATGGAGAGATTATTCAGTGTATTCCACAAAATGAGATTTCTTATGCATCGAATAACAGAAATAAAGATACGATTTCTATTGAGTGCTGTCACCCAGGGAAAGATGGAAAGTTTAATGAGAAAACTTATGATTCTGTCGTGCGTCTGACAGCATGGATTTGCAAGATGTATGGATTATCTTCCCAAAATGTGATTCGCCATTATGACGTTACAGGAAAAATGTGTCCTAAATATTATGTGAAACATGAGCAGGCATGGAGAGAATTTTGCAATAAAGTACAGGAATGTCTGGAAAAAGATTGATTATAATAGAAAAATGAGATATGATATTTAACTGTGAGTATCTATACCCATGAACACTTAGATTGTTAATTTGCAGGAAATGATAAGAGGTAATTCATAAAGGGTATAAACGATAGAAGAAAAAGGAAAGGGATGAAACAATGAGTTATAAAGTAGGTGTAATCCGAGGAGACGGAATTGGTCCGGAAATCGTGGCAGAAGCACTTAAGGTGCTCGATAAAGTGGCAGAGAAATATAATGAGAAGTTCGATTATACAGATATTCTTCTTGGTGGTGCATCTATTGATGCAACGGGAAAGCCTCTTACAGAAGAAGCTTTAGAAACAGCAAAAAGCTGTGATGCTGTGCTGATGGGGTCTATCGGTGGCAACACAACAACTTCTCCATGGTATAAGCTTGAGCCGTCCAAACGCCCGGAAGCAGGACTTCTTGCAATCCGTAAGGCATTAAATCTTTTTGCAAACTTAAGACCGGCTTACCTTTACAATGAGCTGAGAAAAGCCTGCCCTCTCCGCGATGAGATCATCGGAGACGGATTTGACATGATCATTGTACGTGAGCTTACAGGTGGCCTGTATTTCGGAGAACGTCAGACTATTGAAGAGAATGGTGTGAAGAAAGCGATTGATACACTTTCCTATAATGAAAACGAAATCCGCCGTATTGCTATCAAAGCATTTGAGATCGCACGTAAGAGAAGAAATAAAGTAACAAGCGTAGATAAGGCAAATGTTCTGGATTCTTCCAGACTCTGGAGAAAAGTGGTAGAGGAAGTTGCCAAAGACTATCCGGATGTTACCTTAGAGCATATGCTGGTTGACAACTGCGCAATGCAGCTTGTACGTGATCCAAAACAGTTCGATGTTATCCTTACAGAGAACATGTTCGGAGATATCCTTTCAGATGAGGCAAGTATGGTAACAGGTTCCATCGGAATGCTTTCATCTGCAAGTTTAAATGAGACAAAATTCGGTCTCTATGAGCCAAGCCATGGTTCTGCACCTGATATTGCAGGACAGGATAAGGCAAACCCTATCGCAACTATCCTTTCCGCAGCAATGATGCTTCGCTTCTCCCTTGATATGGACAAGGAAGCAGATGCAGTGGAAGCAGCAGTGCAGAAAGTTCTGACAGAGGGATACCGCACAGGTGATATCATGTCAGAGGGATGCAAGCTTGTAGGAACAAAGGAAATGGGCGATCTGATCGCAGCAGCTCTGTAAGAATTGATATTAAGAGGATTCAGCCGGCGCAGGCAGATTACGGAGTCAGGAATTTCGGTTGAATCATTAAAAATAAATAAAACAGTAAGAAAAGAGGAAATAAAACAATGAGAAGTGATGCAGTAAAAACAGGCACACAGCAGGCACCTCACCGTTCCCTGTTTAATGCTCTTGGAATGACAAAAGAAGAAATGGACAGACCTCTGGTAGGTATCGTAAGTTCTTACAATGAAATTGTACCGGGTCATATGAACCTTGACAAGATCACACAGGCAGTTAAGCTTGGTGTGGCAATGGCAGGCGGTACACCTGTTATGTTCCCGGCAATCGCAGTCTGCGACGGTATTGCAATGGGACACGTTGGAATGAAATATTCTCTGGTTACCAGAGACCTGATCGCAGATTCCACAGAAGCCATGGCAATGGCACATCAGTTTGATGCACTGGTTATGATTCCAAACTGTGACAAGAACGTACCCGGACTTCTGATGGCAGCAGCCAGACTGAATGTTCCTACTGTATTTGTAAGCGGCGGCCCAATGCTTGCCGGACATCTGAACGGACACAAGACAAGTCTTTCCAGTATGTTCGAGGCAGTAGGTGCTTACGCAGCAGGCAAGCTTGATGAGGACGGCCTGACAGAATGTGAAATGAAAACATGTCCTACATGCGGATCCTGTTCCGGTATGTACACAGCAAACTCCATGAACTGTCTGACAGAGGTTCTTGGTATGGGACTGAAAGGAAACGGAACTATTCCTGCTGTATATTCCGAACGTATCCGTCTTGCAAAACATGCAGGTATGCAGGTTATGGAAATGTACAGAAAGAACATCCGTCCAAGAGATATCATGACAAAAGAAGCAATCCTCAATGCCCTGACAGTAGACATGGCACTCGGATGCTCCACAAACAGTATGCTTCACCTTCCGGCTATCGCTCATGAGATCGGAATGGACTTTGATATCAGCTTTGCAAACGAGATTAGCGCAAAGACTCCAAACCTCTGTCACCTTGCACCTGCAGGCCCTACATACATAGAAGACCTGAACGAAGCAGGCGGTGTATACGCAGTTATGAACGAACTGAATAAGAAGGGACTTCTTCATACTGAGTGCATGACAGTTACAGGCAAGACAGTAGGCGAGAACATCAAAGATTGTGTAAATTTAAATCCTGAAGTTATCAGACCGATAGACAATCCATACAGCCAGACAGGCGGACTTGCAGTACTTAAAGGTAACCTTGCTCCGGACGGTGGTGTTGTAAAACGTTCTGCAGTTGTAGAAGAGATGATGGTCCATGAAGGACCTGCAAGAGTCTTTGACTGCGAGGAAGACGCAATCGCAGCTATCAAAGGCGGCAAGATCGTAGAGGGTGACGTAGTAGTTATCCGTTACGAAGGACCGAAAGGCGGCCCTGGTATGAGAGAAATGCTGAATCCTACATCTGCAATCGCAGGTATGGGACTGGGATCTTCCGTAGCCCTGATCACAGACGGACGTTTCAGCGGTGCATCCAGAGGAGCATCCATCGGACACGTATCACCGGAAGCAGCAGTCGGCGGACCGATCGCACTTGTTGAAGAGGGCGATATCATCAGCATCAACATTCCGGAACTGAAACTGGAGATCAAGGTTTCCGATGAAGAAATGCAGGCAAGAAAAGCAAAATGGCAGCCTCGTGAGCCAAAGGTAACAACAGGATATCTTGCAAGATATGCTGCCATGGTAACCTCCGGAAACAGAGGAGCGATCCTTGAGGTACCAAAAGCAAAATAAAGATGAACAAGTACCCGGCGGGAATTGCAGCATAACCTGTGATTCCTGCCTGAAAAGTTAGGAGGATATGTAAAGATGCAGCTTACAGGTGCTGAAATCATCGTTGAATGTTTAAAAGAACAGGGCGTTGACACTGTATTCGGATATCCGGGCGGTGCCATCCTGAATGTATATGACGCCCTCTATGAATATAAAGACCAGATCACACATGTACTGACCTCCCATGAGCAGGGAGCATCCCATGCAGCAGACGGATACGCAAGAGCTACCGGTAAAGTCGGCGTGTGTCTTGCAACTTCCGGCCCCGGAGCTACCAATCTGGTAACAGGAATCGCTACCGCATACATGGATTCCGTACCAATGGTGGCAATCACATGTAATGTAGGAACACCGCTGCTCGGAAAGGATTCTTTCCAGGAGGTTGATATTACAGGAATTGTAATGCCTATTACAAAGCACAGCTTTATCGTAAAAGACATTACTACTCTGGCAGACACTGTACGCAGAGCATTCTATATTGCAAAGAGCGGACGTCCCGGTCCTGTGCTTGTAGATGTGACCAAGGATGTGACAGGTGCGAAATATGAATATACTGCCTGCGCTCCTGCTGAGATCACACCGAAAACAGACACCATTAAAGACGAAGACATTGCAACTGCAGTACAGATGATCAAAGAAGCGAAGAGACCATTTATTTTTACAGGCGGCGGTACGATTATCTCAGAGGCATCCAGAGAAGTGACAGAACTTGCTCACAGAATCAACGCTCCTGTATGTGACAGTCTTATGGGTAAGGGAGGATTTTCCGGAGAAGATCCTCTGTACACAGGAATGCTTGGAATGCATGGGACAAAAACTTCCAATCTTGGTGTCTCAGGCTGCGATCTCCTGATCGTGCTGGGAGCCAGATTCAGTGATCGTGTCACAGGAAACACAAAGACCTTTGCAAAGAATGCGAAGATTCTCCAGATTGACGTAGATGCTGCAGAGATTAACAAAAACATCGTAGTAGATGCAAGTGTGGTAGGAGATGAGAAAGAAGTTCTCAAACGTATTCTGGCAGAGGTTCCAGAAATGAGACATTCGGAATGGACTGCACATATCAGTGAACTGAAGGAAAAATATCCGTTAAGATATGATCACTCCCAACTTACAGGCCCATACATTATTGAAAAGCTGTACGAACTGACAAAAGGAGATGCCATCATCACAACAGAGGTTGGACAGAACCAGATGTGGGCAGCTCAGTATTTCAAATACAAAGAGCCAAGAACCTTCCTTTCTTCCGGTGGCCTGGGAACTATGGGATATGGTCTTGGAGCAGCCATCGGAGCCAAGATGGGAAGACCGGACAAGACTGTGGTAAATATCGCAGGTGACGGATGCTTCCGTATGAATATGAATGAAATTGCAACAGCAGTCCGCTGTGGCAGACCTTTAATTGAAATTGTATTGAACAATCATGTACTGGGAATGGTGCGTCAGTGGCAGACCTTGTTCTATGACCACAGATATTCCCATACAATTTTAAATGATGCAGTAGATTTTGTGAAGCTGGCAGAAGCCATGGGAGCAAAAGCAATCCGTATCACAAAGATGGAAGAGGTAGAGCCTGCATTAAAAGAGGCTCTGGCATGTCCGGGACCTATCGTACTTGACTGTATGATCGATCAGGATCTCAGCGTATTCCCGATGGTACCGGCAGGCGCAAGCATTGATGATATTTTTGATGAGGAGGATATGAAAAACAATGAGCAGAGTGTATAATTTTTCCGCAGGACCGGCTGTACTGCCGGAAGAGGTACTGAAAGAAGTTGCAGAGGAGATGATGGACTATCAGGGAACTGGTATGTCTGTAATGGAAATGAGCCACAGAAGCGCTGATTTCCAGAAGATTATCGACGAGGCAGAGCAGGATCTTCGTGATCTGATGAAGATTCCGGATAACTATAAAGTATTATTCCTTCAGGGCGGAGCTTCCCAGCAGTTTGCAGCAATCCCCATGAACCTTATGAAGAACAAGGTTGCTGATTACATTGTAACAGGACAGTGGGCAAAGAAAGCATACCAGGAAGCACAGAAATATGGAAAAGCAAACAAGATCGCTTCTTCCGAGGATAAGACTTTCTCCTATATTCCTGACTGCAGTGACCTTCCGATCAGCCCGGATGCAGACTATGTATACATTTGTGAAAACAACACAATTTACGGAACAAAATTCAAGAAACTTCCCAACACAAAAGGAAAAACTCTGGTAGCAGATGTTTCCTCCTGCTTCTTATCCGAGCCTGTTGATGTATCCAAATATGGCATCATCTATGGCGGTGTACAGAAGAATATCGGACCTGCAGGTATGGTAATCTCCATCATCCGCGAAGATCTGATCACAGATGATGTTCTGGAAGGAACACCTACTATGCTGAAATTCAAAACACAGGCAGATGCAGGTTCTCTTTACAATACTCCAAATTGCTACTGCATCTATGTATGCGGTAAGGTCTTCAAATGGCTGAAGAAAATGGGCGGTCTGGAAGAAATGCAGAGACGTAACATTGAGAAAGCGAAAATCCTCTATGATTTCCTTGATCAGAGCAAGCTTTTCAAAGGAACTGTTGTACCGGAAGACCGTTCTCTCATGAATGTACCATTCGTAACAGGTGACAAGGACATGGATGCCAAATTTGTAAAAGAAGCAAAAGAGGCAGGACTTGTAAACTTAAAGGGACACCGTACAGTGGGCGGTATGCGTGCAAGTATCTACAATGCTATGCCAAAAGAAGGTGTGGAAGCACTGGTTGCTTTCATGAAGAAGTTTGAGGAGGAGAATGCATAATGTTTCAGTATCATTGCCTGAATCCCATTGCAGAAAAAGGTCTGGGATTATTTGATGAAGAATATAAGAAAAGCGAAGATCTGCAGGAGTGTGATGCAGTCCTTGTAAGAAGTGCAAAGATGCATGACATGGAGCTTCCTGAGAGCGTAAAGGTAATCGCACGTGCAGGTGCAGGTGTCAACAATATTCCTGTAAAGGACTGTGCAGAAAAAGGCGTGGTAGTATTCAATACACCGGGCGCCAATGCAAACGGTGTGAAGGAGCTTGTACTTGCAGGTATGCTCCTTGCTTCCCGTGATATCGTAGGTGGTATCGAATGGGTTGCCAAAGAGAAAGACCAGGAAGACATCGATAAACTTGCTGAGAAACAGAAAAAACAGTTTGCAGGATGTGAGATCATGGGCAAAAAGCTGGGTATCATCGGTCTTGGTGCCATCGGAGCAATGGTGGCAAATGCTGCTTCCGCACTTGGAATGGAAGTATACGGATATGACCCGTACATCTCCATTGATGCTGCATGGAATCTTTCCCGCACCATCAAACATATCAAGAGCCTGGATGAGATTTATTCCCAGTGTGATTACATCACTATCCATGTACCTCTTCTTGACAGCACAAAACAGATGATCAACAAAGAAGCGTTAGACAAGATGAAAGACGGCGTAGTACTTCTGAACTTTGCCCGGGATCTTCTGGTTGATGAGGATGCTCTGATCGAAGCATTAGACAACGGAAAAGTAAAGAAATATGTGACAGACTTTGCAAACCATACAGTAGCAGGACATAAGGGAATCCTGGTAACTCCACATCTTGGAGCTTCCACAGAGGAATCCGAAGAAAACTGTGCAGTAATGGCAGTGAAAGAAGTGAGAGATTTCCTTGAGAACGGAAATATCAAAAACTCTGTAAACTTCCCCAACTGTGATATGGGAACCTGCGTGGCAGTAGGACGTATTGCCATCTGCCACAAAAACATCCCGAACATGATCAGCCAGTTCACCAAGATCCTTGGTGCAGAAGGCCTGAACATCGCAGATATGACAAACAAGAGTAAAGGCGAATATGCTTATACTCTCATTGATCTGGAAAGCGCAGCATCCAGAGAAGCACTGGATGAACTGAAAGCAATTGAAGGTGTTTCCAGAGTACGTGTGGTAAAATAGTAAGATACAAGTTAACGGTTTAGTATTTTTATAATGACTGACTGTTGATTTGTAATAGAGATTTATATATTTAAAATATCTCCTGTCTGATTGAGATTTTCAATCGCCAGGAGATATTTTTTGATTTTTATGATAAAAAAAGGAAGCCCAGTCTGGCGGTGCCAGAGGGCTTCCTTAAAAAATTATGATGTTAAATCAGCATCCTCTTGATTTCATAAAGTCAAGAACCTCTTCTTTGGTGGACATAACGCGAAGAGCACCCTTGCGTGTGGTGATCAGAGAAGCTGCCGCATTTGCGAATGTGAGCAGTTCTTTTAAGTTCTCTTCTGTCAGATTGTCCAGACCATGTTCCAGAACATAGTTTAAGGAACTTGCGCAGAAGGTATCGCCTGCACCTGTTGTCTCGATAGTCTTTTCCTGAAGGAAAGGAGCAGCCTCCACTTTCATGTCTTTGTAGTAAGCGCGGCTTCCGTCTTTTCCCAGTGTGATAAGGATAAGCGGAATGTTGTATTTCTCTTTCAGAAGTGCGGCACCCTTGTCATAGTCTGTAGTTCCGAACAGGAATTCAACTTCGTTATCTGAGATTTTCAGAATATCGCATTTGCCAAGGCCGTATTCGATCTCTGCCTTTGCGTCATCCAGAGATTTCCATAATGGCGGACGAAGATTCGGGTCAAAGCTGATGATACATCCGGCTTCTTTTGCAACATCGATGGCATAGCGGGTTGCTTCGCGTACTCCTTCGTGAGTGGAAGAAAGAGTTCCGAAGTGGAAGATTCTGGAATCTCTGATCAGGTCTTCCTGGATTTCATCCTTGGTGAGCATCATATCTGCACCCGGGTTACGGTAGAAGGAGAAATCTCTGTCTCCGTCAGGATAGGTATGTACGAATGCAAGTGTTGTATGTACTTCGTTATCAATTACAAGATTGCGGGTGTCGATTCCTACTTCCTCTACGGCATTCTTAAGCTGGGTTCCGAACATGTCGTTTCCGACTTTGCCGATGAATGCAGTTTTTTTGCCAAGCTTCTCAAGCATTGCAAGCACGTTGCATGGAGCACCGCCCGGATTGGCTTCCAGCATTGGATTCCCCTGTGCGCTGCTTCCGTTTTCAGTAAAGTCAATCAATAATTCGCCTAATGCGGTTACGTCAAAGGCTTTGTTTCCCATTTTGTATCCTCCTTGTTGTGATGGAAAGAAGCATAGTATCCGGAACAAGATTCTTTCCATAGTTAATAACATAAATTTAGCGCAGGAAAGGGAATTTGTCAAACAATTTTCTTTATTTTTTTGTGCAAAGATGCTAAAATAAACATAACTTGATTTGTTATTGTTTACAGGTGACGTTTAATGTACCATAAATACGCTGCCGGTAAGGGTAACCGATCATCGTATTTCTGACAATCGGGGAGGTAACGCAGCTATGGACGAAAAAGTATACGGCTATATGGACTGGCCGAGGATTGAAGCTATTGTGTATGGAGAGGAAACTGCTCCCAGAGATGTGATGGGACCAAGGATCACACAGGACGGAGTTCTTATTCAGGGATTTTTTCCTGATGCAGAAGAAGTCAGTGTGATCAGCGGAAAGAAAACCTATGTCTGCGAGAAAGAGGACGAGGCCGGATATTTTGCAGTATTGCTTCCTGTACGCAAGGTGCCGGAATACAGATTTCTTATAAAAATGGGAGAGACAGAGACAGAATGTTATGATCCCTATGCTTTTCCATGCCAGATCACAGAGGAAGAGGAGAAGGCTTTCTGCGCAGGTGTTTATTATGAGGCATATAAGAAGCTGGGCGCTCATCCAATGGAGATTAAAGGAGTGAAAGGTACTCTTTTTGCTGTCTGGGCTCCGAACGCAGTGAGTGTAAATATTGCAGGTGATTTTAATGGATGGATCGGACGTGCGACTATTATGCATCGTATGCCTATGTCCGGTATCTTTGAGCTGTTTGTACCCGGGGTAGAGGCAGGGACACATTATAAATATGAAATTAAAGTCAAAGGCGGCGAAGTTCTGTTAAAGGCTGATCCTTATGGGAACAGTGCAGACCATGATCCTGAGGGAGCATCTGTTGTAGCAGATGTAAGTGCTTTTCAGTGGAATGACGGAGACTGGATGAAAGAGCGTCACAGATTTGATGACAGGAAACAGCCGGTTTCTATATATGAAACATCTCTGGAGGAATGGAAATCCGCTGAGGAACTGGTGGAATTTCTGGCAGAGGAAGATTTTACCCATGTGGAACTCCATCCTGTGATGGAATATCTGGATGATATTACAGGTGGTTATTCTACATATGCATATTATGCACCTACTTCCAGATTTGGAAGCGTGGCGGATTTTCAGAAGCTGGTAGATGAGCTGCATCAGGCGGGGGTCGGTGTGATTCTGGACTGGACACCTGCACAGTTCCCGCGTTATGCCTCCGGTCTGGAGAAATTTGACGGAACACCTCTTTATGAGAGACAGAATCCGGCAGAGGCCATTCATCCGTTCTGGGGAACATTGCTCTATAATTACGGAAGCCCGATGGTGAAAGATTTCCTGATCTCCAATGCCTGCTTCTGGGCTGAGGTCTACCATGCTGACGGTCTGCGTATGGACGATGTGGATGCCATGCTGTATCTGGATTATGGCAGAAATCCGGGAGAGTGGACACCTAATATTTACGGAACCAATGAAAATCTGGATGCTCTGGAATTTCTGAAGCATCTGAATTCTGTGATAAAGGAGAGAAATCCCGGATTGCTTTTAGTTGCTCAGGAGAACGGACTCTGGCCGGAGCTGACAGACAGTGTGGAGAATGACCATCTGGGATTTGACTATAAGTGGAGTGGCGGATGGACAAAAGATCTGCTTGAATATTTGAGCAAGGATCCTATTGAGAGAAAGAATTACCATGATCAGCTGACTATGTCCATGCTCTATGCACACTGCGAACATTATATTCTGACGCTTGGCAGCAGGGATGTTGGTACATTGAAGGATTTCGCGGATAAGCTGCCGGGAAGTGAAGAACAGAAGAATGCGCAGATCAGAGAGGCTTATGCTTATATGATGCTTCATCCGGGATGCAAGATGATGGCACCGGATAAAGATATGCCAAAGGAACTGGAAGTATTTGTCAAAGACCTCAATAATATGTATCTTGCTCATCCTGCACTTTATCAGCTGGATGATGAATATGATGGATTTGAATGGGTTCAGCTGATGAAGTATGAGGAGAATGTGATCGCATTCATGAGAAAGACAGAGAAACCGGAAGAAACTGTTCTGGCTGTCTGCAATTTCGCGGCAATCCCATATGAAAACTACAATGTGGGAGTTCCTTTTGCCGGCAAATATAAAGAAATCTTTAACAGTGATGATAAAAAGTACGGTGGTAATGGTGTAGTAAATACGAGAGTTAAAGCAGCGAAGAAGGCTGAGTGTGATGAGAGAGAGTATTCCATCACAGTAAAGCTTCCGGCACTTGGCGTGGCAGTCTTTACCTGCACTCCGGAAGAAATTGAGAAAAAGCCTGCTGCCGAGCACAGCCAGATCAAGAAATCCATCACCAAGACAAGAACTGTACGAAAGGCTGCCGGGAAAACAAAAGCAGCTGTAAAAACTGCAGTGAAACCGGTGACGAAAAAGGTGACAAAAGAAGCACCCCAAATAGTGAATAAAACGGAGGAGAAAATACCGGTCAAAAAGGACTTGACAGAGAAGAAATAATATTATAAACTAAATGCTGTGGCTGTCAGAATTATCAATTTCTGACAGATTACAGCATAAGCTGAAATAGCTCAGTCGGTAGAGCACTTCACTCGTAATGAAGGGGTCGTGAGTTC
>OIZE01001960.1_pt1 | contig 11644 bp, 9 predicted proteins | sample 1588421 | NCBI WGS metagenome assembly OIZE01 (sample SAMN03283251) | human gut metagenome | biome: human-associated habitat; material: feces | host: Homo sapiens | place: USA | collected 2013
AGAAGGGCATCGAGGTTGATCGCAAGATCATCACTATGAAGGATGCTAAGAAGGTTGGTGAGTACGAGGCTACTGTACACTACCACAAGGAGGTTGAGGTTAAGGTTCCAGTTAATGTTGTTGCTGAGAACGCTCCTGTTGCAGCTCCTGCTGCTGAGGAGGCTCCAGTTGAGGCACCTGCTGAGGCTGCAGCTGAGGAAGAGGCTCCAGCAGCTGAATAATCCTAGCTCAATCAATTTGTATGAAGTACGATATTTTTCGCACTGTAAAGCAAATTAATATAAAGATCCCTTTTGCCGCAAGGCATTAGGGATTTTTTTGTATCTTTTCCCTGTTCTGAATGGAAAGTTTTTACCATTCTTGTAGTAATTTAGAATATATAACTTTATTTTTTAATATTCTCTGCTGATTCTCAGAATTTTATTGTACCTTTGCAGTCGGATTCAAAGAATTCATGTATATTGCAGGAATATTTATTATAAACTTAAAAAATAATAGGATAAAATGAAAGCATTTGTTTTCCCTGGACAGGGTTCTCAGTTCGTAGGTATGGGTAAGGATCTCTACGATAACAACGCATTGGCAAAAGAACTTTTCGATAAGGCCGACGAGATTCTCGGCTTCAAGATTACTGATATCATGTTCGCCGGAACCGACGATCAGTTGAAGGAAACCAAGGTTACCCAGCCTGCTGTATTCCTCCATTCTGTTATCTCTGCTCTTTGCCTGGGTGAGGAATTCAAGCCAGCTATGGTTGCTGGTCACTCTCTCGGTGAGTTCTCTGCATTGGTTGCTGCCGGTGCTATGGCTTTCGAGGATGGTTTGAAACTCGTTGCTGCCCGTGCCAATGCTATGCAGAAGGCATGCGAGGCTAACCCTGGTACTATGGCTGCCATCATCGGTTTGCCAGATGAGAAGGTTGAGGAAGTTTGCGCTGAGGTAAGCACAGAAGGCAACGTGGTAGTTGCTGCTAACTACAACTGCCCTGGTCAGCTCGTTATCTCTGGTAACGTAGATGCTATCAATGCAGCTTGCGAGAAACTGAAGGCTGCTGGTGCTAAGCGTGCATTGCCTTTGAAGGTTGGTGGTGCTTTCCACTCTCCATTGATGCAGCCAGCTAAGGATGAACTTCAGGCTGCTATCGAGAAGACTACATTCTCTGCTCCTAAGTGCCCGGTTTACCAGAATGTAGACGGTAAGCCTCATACTGATCCAGCTGAGATTCAGCAGAACCTCATCGCACAGCTTACAAGCTCTGTACGTTGGACTTCATCTGTACAGGCTATGATTGCTGATGGTGCTGATGACTTCACAGAGTGTGGTCCTGGCAAGGCATTGCAGGGTATGATTGGCCGCATCGACAAGAATGTTGCCGCTCATGGTATTGCTTAATCAACAATAACACTATTCAACGTTTTATCTTTTCAGCAAAGGCGTTGTTGGAAAGGTAAAACGTTTCATTTTTTTTAGTAAAGCCGCTAAATGAAGGAAAAAGTTATTATATACCAGGTTCTCCCACGACTCTTCGGAAACCAGAATACAACCTGTAAGGAAAATGGTACCATCGAAGAGAATGGTTGTGGAAAGCTGAATAATTTCTCAGATGAAGTTTTGGCTCGCATCCACGATATGGGATTTACACATATTTGGTATACGGGTGTGATTCGTCATGCCACTCAGACAAACTACTCTTCTTATGGAATTCCTACTCAGCATGCAGAGGTAGTGAAGGGAAAAGCAGGTTCGCCATATGCTATTACCGACTACTATGATATCGATCCAGACTTGGCTGTGAATGTCAGTATGAGAATGAAAGAGTGGGAGCAGCTGATAGAGCGTACTCACAAGGCTGGTATGAAAGTAATCATGGATTTCGTTCCGAACCATGTAGCCCGAGAGTATCATTCCATTTGCAAACCAACAGGTGTACGGGATTTGGGAGAAGATGATGATCCGAACATGCACTTCTCTACCAAGAATAATTTCTATTATGCATGGGGCGATTTGGATTTGAATGAAATCCGTCAATCCAAACCAGAGTTCAAGGCTTTTTCTGCGAAAGATGCCAAGATTTATGAACCTTATACCGAGAGCCCAGCCAGAGCTACAGGAAACGACCGGTTTGATAACCATCCTGGCTGTAACGACTGGTATGAGACCGTGAAACTCAATTACGGTGTAGATTACTGTGATGCAGGAGGCAGAAGCTATCATTATGAACCAGTGCCAAACACATGGGGCAAGATGACAGATATCCTCCTCTTCTGGGCAAGCAAGGGTGTTGATGGCTTCCGCTGTGATATGGCAGAAATGGTGCCAACGGCATTCTGGTCATACGCTACTGGAATATTGAAGGCGAAGTATCCTCACATCGTGGTTATCGGCGAGGTTTATGATCCTAACCAGTACCGCAACTATGTAAAGGCTGGTTTCGATTATCTTTATGACAAAGTAGGAATGTATGATTGCCTGCGTGGCGTGGTTCGTGGTGAGCGTCCGGCAGCCAGTATCACTCACGAGTGGCAGGTTGTGGATGATATCCGCGATCACATGCTCTATTTCCTTGAAAATCATGATGAGCAGCGCATCGCCAGCGATTTCTTCTGTGGCTCAGCCATGAAGGCGATTCCTGCTGCAGCCATGAGTCTCTTCTTCCAGAAGAATCCTTTCATGCTTTACAGCGGTCAGGAATTCGGCGAGAAGGGAATGGATGAGGAAGGATTCAGCGGCACGGATGGCCGTACTACGATATTTGACTATTGGAGTCCGGAAACTCTGACACATGCCTATCAGGATTCATCTGACTCGGCATTGAGTCAGGAGCAGAAATATCTGGCAGCCACTTATCGTCAGCTTCTTCGCTTCGCCAATGAAGAGAAAGCCATCCGCGAGGGTGAGACCTTCGATTTGATGTATGTGAATCCGGGTTCTGAGAATTTCGATCCCCGTACCAATTTTGCCTTCCTTCGCAAGAAGGATGATGAAGCCATGCTCATCGTACTTAACTTTGCTCAGGAGGCGCGCCAGTTGCAGGTTTGCATCCCTGGTCATGCTTTCGATTTCTTCCATATTGCTGAAGAGGAGGTGCTGGTAACAGAACTGTTCTCGGGTGGTAAGAAGAAGGTTGAGTTGAAGAAGGATGGCGTATTCCCGATATCAATGGATGCTAACGGAGTAAGAATCTATAAATTCAATGTCAAGATGGAGGAAAGTGATATCATATTGAATGAGCATCATAAGGAGGAGTTCCCTCCTGCTCATACGGCAGAGCATTTGCTCAACCAGCTGATGGTTCGCCTGTTTGGCTGTGAGCGCAGCCGCAATGCTCATATTGAGCGAAAGAAGAGTAAGATGACTTTCGTAGTCGATCACAAGCCTACCCGCCAGGAGGAGAAGGAGATTGAGACGGAGATGAATCGCCTGATAGAGCTTGATATGCCTGTGACTTACGAGTTTGTGGATCGCGACCACATTCCAGCAGAGGTGAAACTCGATCGTTTGCCTGATGATGCTAGTGAAACCTTGCGTCTGGTTCGTATCGGCGATTATGATGTTTGTCCATGTATTGGCAAGCACGTCCGCTCAACAGCTCAGATTGGCAAGTTTGTATTGCTTGGTACCAATTGGGATGAGCATGCGCATTCTTTGCGTATCCGCTTCAAGATTGTTCAGTAAAATATAAAAAAAGCAGCAATGGAGTAGTAGCCATTGCTGCTTTTTTCTTGTATAATTACTGCTTTCTTCTTTCCTTTTCTTTCGTGCACATAAAAGTTTTTTTTCTCGAAAAAAGTCTCAAAGTCTCATTGTTTGTGGCTAAAACCGATGTATGCGATTGATATATAATGGTTTATAAAAATGAGACTTTTCTGTTTATTTTACAAAGAAGTATCATAGAAGTATCATAAATTCAATAGAAGTATCATAAAATTCAGGTAAGTTGCTTGTAAAAAAGCCTTTTTTGAGGATTTATGTCTAGAAATACAGGCACAAAAACTAAGAAATGTCTAGTATTTCAGTTTTATAGAATTGATAATGTCTACTATTTCTGTTTTATAAAATTGATAGTGTCTACCTTTCTAGTTTATAAAGTATGCCAATATTAACCAGGAATAAGATGGGAAACACAGACAACTGTAGTTAGGAATAAGCACATAGGTTGGTCTCTTAGTGCCCGTCACACGGTCACTAAGGGATCAGGTGACGGGCATCGATAGACCAAGTGTTGGGTACTCATTGCCCGTACTGCGGGCATTGAATGCCCGTTTCATGGGGTGATTTTTGGGCACTAATTTGAGCAAGCAAATTGTTGTTTTTCTATATTTAGTTGATTATAATTTCGTGTTTTCTTTTGATGCATCATGGTGATTTAATGATACTTCTATTGAAATCATGATACTTCTATGATACTTCTTTGTAAACATATTTGGAAGTATCATTTTGTAATTCATTATGTATCAGTGATATATTTGCAAATAATGATACTTTGAGACTTTTTTCAAGAAAAACATCTATGTGCGAGGGGTAAAGGGAGGGGTGAATCTGAGGAAAAAATAAGTTGCAATTAGCTTGATACCAAATTTTTCATTAAATACTCATTTATGATATGAAAAATGTGTTGTATAGCAGAATTTGATTATTTTCTGTTTTTTTTAGTGTTAATTTTAGAGAATAATCGAACACAAATGCTCGAATATCAAGAAAATTCATTATCTTTGCGTTGAACATCATAAAAAATAGAATAAGATGAAAGATATTAATCGCATCAAAGTAGTACTTGTTGAAAAGAAGAGAACGAGTAAATGGCTTGCAGGAGAATTAGGAAAAGACCCTGCTACCATCTCAAAATGGTGTACTAATTCTTCCCAACCAGATTTGCAAACACTAACGAAGGTTGCGCAGCTGCTTGACGTAGATATTAGTGAACTTCTTAATAAAACAGAAAAACTACAATGATAGAAAAGAATAAGAGCCCATATACTTCCATCACGGGATGTACGTTCCTCTATTATGAGTTTGGACGCATACTCCCTTTGTTGATGGATGCCAATTCAGAAGCGCTGCTGAAGGATGAGATAAGGATGATCTCTTGATGGAATTTCAATGATTTGGCAGATGAGTTGTCGCCTATGGGTATCGAGTTTACATTTGATTTCAAGGCAGACCATGATCGCTTCATCCAAACAGATACAGGTTGGACAATAGCTCTTGGCCGAGGATTGGACATCTATGAGAAGTTTGGTCGTTTCTCATTGAGTCGCTGTAATCAGAGAAATCGCCGTTGTAAGGCATTTAATGTGTCGATTAACAAAACAGAAAAGTGAAGGAAATATGGGAAAAGTACAAGATATAATGAGTAGATGGCAAGCTTTACAGCCTTTGTCAGATAGAGACCGTGAACTATTGAGCCGTAGATTTACCATTGATTTTAACTACAATAGCAACCATATAGAGGGTAATACCTTGACCTATGGGCAAACAGAGATATTGTTATTGTTTGGTAAAATTGTAGGTGAGGCAGAAGTGAAGGATGTGCAGGAGATGACAGCTAGTAATGTAGGACTAAAGATGATGAGAGAGGAAGCAATGCTGAAAGACATTCCTCTAACTCAGAACTTCATCCGTCAGTTACATCAAACACTATTGCGAGAGGACTATACTGTGTATCGTAATTTGCCTGGTGGTGAAACTACAAGTTATGTTATTCATGCTGGACGATACAAAACACGTCCAAATAGTGTGATTACTCGTTATGGTGATAGATTCGAATATGCTTCTCCTGAGGAAACTCCAGCTTTGATGACAGATCTTGTAAACTGGTATAATCAAGCTGAACAATCCCAGAAGTTCACTCCTGTAGAATTAGCGGCGATATTCCATTATCGATATATCCGAATCCATCCTTTTGAAGATGGAAATGGACGCATTGCGAGAATGATGGCTAACTATATTCTTTGTAGGCATGGTTATCCTATGATTGTAGTAAGAAGTAGAAAGAAAAATGAATATTTGGAAGCTTTGCATAAGACTGACCTTACGGTGGGAGCGACTCCGTCTTTGGGTGCTCATGCTTCAAAGCGAGATATACAACAGTTTTTGACCTATTTCACCAATTTATTTGTGGAAGAAGTGTCATACAATATTCGCTTCCTAACAGAACGTGGGGATAAAGTATGGTGGTTTGATGGAGAACGAGTTGTGTTTAGAGCTGAATCAACGAGTAAGATTCTAAATTTGATGTATTCTACCCCAGAGATAACTATAGCAAAGTTGTCGGAGCTGGTTGGTATAAATATGGCAGCAGTCAATAAACAAATAAAGCAACTTGTTACAAAAGGGTATGTTCAACGTTCAGAGAAAGATGGCTCTTGGCGATTAATTATAACTCCATCAATATGAAAAAATGCAAGAAAACTCATTTAAAGGTAGATAATATATACCTTTGAAAGTGTTTTCTTGCAAATTATAAATGTATATTATGAAGACTTTATTAGTTTTAGGAAATGGATTTGATTTGGATTTAGGATGGAAGACTTCATTCAATGATTTTTATGTTGCTAAAAGGCAAAAGTTTGACCTATACAATGGACTATCATACATTGCGGATATGGTTAGCGGTGAGTATTGGTATAATCTTGAAGGATATTTGAGAAAATGCTTGGTTGATGTAAAAGAAGATAAAGTCAGCGAATTAAACTTGTTCTGGCAAATGTGTTCAAATTTCTTTTGGGAATATTTGAAAGAAAAAATCCAAGCGTTGTTGAAGAGTATTTGAAATTAGAAATAGGTAAGGCTGGTAATACTATATAACCAATTACACCGCTACGCATGATACTGATACAGCGTTATCGTCACTTTTTTTATATTATAAATGAAAAACAGCCAACTTTCCAATATGCTATTGAAGGTAGGCTGTTTTTTCTTGCTCAAAAGTTTGTATTATCAATAATTATTCGTATCTTTGCAGCGTCAGTTCCCACCAAGCCTCTCAACGATGCTCAAATGCGTGGGGCTTTTTTGTATGTATACGTTTATTCTCAAAATACTCTAATGGAAAGATTACCGCACTTCACAAAACATTATATGACAGAGACGGATTTGGTGGCTCTGTTGGAAAGTCGTGGGCTTATCATTTCTGATGAAACCAAAGCGGTACGATATTTGGAGAGTATCGGGTACTATCGTCTTTCTGCTTATATGTATCCATTCTTGAAAGTTCCAAAAGAATCCCATCAGTATAAAGAAGAAACAACTTTTCAGCAAGTGCTGAATCTTTATCGCTTCGACAAAAAGTTGCGTATGTTTCTTCTCAATGAAATTGAAAAAGTTGAGATAGCCATTCGTCGGGCTATTATGAATATTCCTGTGCAGATAACTGGGGATATTTATTGGCTGACTAATTCGGTTCATTTTGCCAACCAAAGAACTTTCCAAGATACAAAAAACACCATTGATAAGGAATACGCAAAATCAACAGAAGAGTTTGTCAAGCACTTCAAAAACAGCTATTGTGACCCATATCCTCCATCATGGATTTTGGGCGAGTTGCTGACAATGGGTAATGTGAACATAGTTTATCGTAATCTGAAAGCAGACAAGATACGTAAGCGCATCTCTCACTATTTTGGTTTGCAACCTATAGTCTTGGAATCTTGGATAACATCTTTGACATTGTTGAGAAATGCCTGTTGCCACCATTCAAGAGTGTGGAATAAGGTAAGTTCTATCATGCCTGTATCTCCAAGAAGGATTGCACTTCCTTGGATTACACAGCCCTCAAACCCTCAAAGAGTATATTTTACAATCTGCATCATCAAGTATTTCCTTGATATTATATCGCCTAACAATGATATGTTAGTCAAGATGCAAACGCTATTTTCCAATTATCCGGAGATAAATCTGGCAGCTCTTGGATTTCCGAATGAATGGGAGAGCGAACCTTTATGGACGCAAGGGATGTAAGTGCTCTTACCCAAAGAATTCAAGGATTGGAAAAAGAAAATGCCAGACTTAAAGAGATTCTTGAAAAGAATGGGATAGAATATGAAAGTTTTGAATCAAAGACCTGCAACTTTAATCATATAGAAGCAACATCTGTTTCTATATGCCAATTCACTTTACAGGAAAAGGTTACCATATTTCAAAGTGTATTCCGAGGGCGTGATGATGTTTTTGCTAAGCGTTGGTATAGTAGTACAACCCAAAAGTCTGGCTATCAACCTGTATGCACGAGAGAATGGAATCAAGAATTTTGCGATAAACGAAAATATAAGTGTGCAGATTGTCCCAACAGGCAGTTCGATCCTTTGACATACAATGATGTTTTCAATCATCTTGCTGGAAAAGATGTGTGGGGACGTGATGTTATTGGACTTTATCCAATACGAAAGGACAACACTTGCTGTTTCCTTTGCACAGACTTTGATGACAAGAGCTGTGAACATGGCTATAAGAATGATGTGCTTTCCTTTGTAAATGTTTGCAAAACTTGGAATGTGCCTTGTTACATCGAACGCTCACGTTCTGGCAATGGAGCTCATGCGTGGATATTTTTTGATACGCCAATAACAGCTTTCAAGGCACGAAAGTTAGGAAATGTCATTCTTACAGAGGCGATGAATAGTGATGTCCATCTTTCTTTCAAGTCATACGACCGGTTCTTTCCTAACCAAGACACCTTGCCCGAAGGTGGTCTTGGCAATCTTGTAGCCTTACCATTGCAGGGGATGGCTCGACGCAAAGGAAACAGTGTATTCGTTGATGAAGATTTCAATGCGTATGCTGACCAATGGGAATTGTTATCACAAATCCGTAAGTTGTCGGAGGTAGAACTTGATATGTTGTTACGGCAGCATATAGAGCCAACATTGGGCGAACTCTCGAAGACCAGTGAGGAAAAGCCTTGGGAAACACCTAAAATGGATATGGTGCAAACAGACTGTTATCCAAAGGAAATTGTGCTGACAAGAGCTAACATGCTATATATACCTTTGACAAGTCTGTCTGCCAAATGCGTGAACGTTTTCAAGCGCATGGCTGCTTTCCGTAATCCTGAATTTTATGAGAAGCAAGGGATGCGCTTGTCTACGTATAATATTCCACGTATCATTTCGTGTTCGGAAATAACAGACGACTATCTTGTTCTTCCTCGTGGTTGTGAGGATGCGGTTCGAGACATCCTAACCCAGCATAATGTTAAGGTAATGATTTCAGACAAGACTAACCATGGGCATAGTATAAAGGTTACATTCAGAGGAGGTCTTCGAGAAGAACAGCAAAAGGCAATGGAAGCTTTTGCTGGGCATAATGTCGGAACGCTATCAGCAGCAACAGCGTTTGGAAAGACCGTGTTTGCCATCGGAGTGATAGCAAAGAGAAAGGTCAATACACTAATACTTGTTCACAACAAGGCATTGCTTGCGCAATGGAAGGAGCGGTTGGAATCGTTTCTTAATATTGATGAAACAATAGAAGTGCCTGAAACAAAACGAGGCAGGAAAAAGAAAACTTCCGCCATTGGTTGCTTATATGCAGGCAAGAACTCACTGCATGGCATAATTGATATTGCTTTGATACAATCTTGTTTGAGTGAAGGCGAAGTAAAGCCTTTTGTCAAGGATTACGGTATGGTGATAGTTGATGAATGTCACTATGTGTCTTCAGTCAGCTTCGAGCTGGTTCTTCGACAAGTGACTGCTACTTTTGTTTATGGTTTGACCGCAACTCCAATCAGAAAAGATGGGCATCAACCTATTATCTTTATGCAATGCGGAAAGATAAGATTCACATCTGATGCCAAGAGCCAAATGGAAAATCAAGGATTCAAACGCCTGCTGATTCCAAGGTTTACCTCGTTCCGAAGCATTATATCAGACCGTAAGACTTATGTTCAAATAACGCAAGAGTTATCCGAGGATAAGGTTAGAAATGAGTTTGTTATGGAGGATGTCAAGGCTGCGATTCAAAAAGGACGAACACCTTTAGTGCTGACAACTCGTACAGCTCATGTCAAGGTGTTGGCACAAATGCTAATGCCTTTTGCTGATCATGTTATACAACTCATTGGTGCGGATTCTGCTAAAGAAAAACGTCTTGCATTACAAAAACTACAGTCAATACCTATATCAGAATCACTTGTGATTGTGGCTACAGGAAAGTATGTAGGGGAGGGCTTCGATTATCCTCGCCTTGATACCCTGTTCCTTACTATGCCTATAGCCTGGAAAGGAAACGTGGAGCAATATGCAGGGCGTTTACATAGAGAATATGAAGGAAAGAGCGAAGTGTGCATATATGATTATGTGGATATTCGTGTTCCACTTTGCGACTCTATGTATCGTAAACGACTGAAAGGGTATATTAAAGCTGGATATGGAAAGAATGTGACATCACCAGCACCAGATAAAAAATCCCAAGAATTGATATATGAGCAAAACAATTACGAAGCGGCATTCCGAAATGATTTGGCAAAAGCCAAACATTCTGTTGTTATCGCAGTGCCAAAAGTGAAGTTCAAATATAAACCCTCTATCATGTCTGCACTCGCAAACCTTCTTCATAATGGGGTTTCTGTAGTTGTACATGTTAAAGAGGAAGGGGCTAATGAGATAGAACTGTCAAATGCTGGAATGGATGTGGTTTGCAACAAGGAACAAACGCTACAATGTGCTGTCATAGACAAGGCTATTGTCTGGTATGGAAATATCAACTTCTTTGGCTATAACTCGGAAACAAATAATGTCATGCGAATAGCTGACTACAAAATAGCTAACGAAATGATGGAAATACTATACTCAGCCACGGAAAACAAGGCAAATGAAACAAGGTAAATGAAAAAAGTTATACTTTACCTATATAATTAGCAAAGTAAAATATTTGTAGAATGCATTATAAATGAAAAACAGCTAACTTTCAAATATGCTATTGAAGGTTGGCTGTTTTTTTCTTGCTCAAAAAGTTTGTTTTATCAATAATTATTCGTATCTTTGCAGCACGAGAACCTGCCAAGCCTCTCAACGATGCTCAAATGTGCGGGTCGTTTTTGTATATATACGTTTCTTCTCAAAATACGCTAATGGAAAGATACATCTCTCCGGCTATAGAGTCTGAAGAATATGTTCCCATTCATCAAGTTCTTCCTCCTTAGTTGCCCAACTCGTTACAAATCGGCAGATGATTTCGGTATCGCTCTTTCTTTCCCATATTTCGAATGCAACTTTCTTGGAAAGAGCATCGTAGAGGGAAGGTGAAAGTACGACAAACTGCTGATTGGTAGGAGAATCGTAGGCGATAGCTATGCCATGCTTCTGGAAGATGCTGCGGATACGGGTAGCCATGGCGATGGCGTGGCGCGATATCTTGAAATAGAGGTTATCCGTAAACAGCGTGTCAAACTGGATGCCTAGCATTCTGCCTTTGGCAAGCAAAGCTCCATGACGCTTTATATTAGTGAAGAAATACTTAGGTGCCTTCATGCCTGAGAATACTACAGCTTCGCCCATCATGGCGCCCACCTTGGTTCCACCTATATAAAATACATCACAATGCTTAGCAAGGAATGGCAAGTCATAGTCGCATGCCTCTGAAACCAGACCGTATCCCAGTCGTGCACCATCGATGAAGAGGCGGAGGTTATATTTCTGGCAGG
>OIZE01001965.1_pt1 | contig 11620 bp, 7 predicted proteins | sample 1588421 | NCBI WGS metagenome assembly OIZE01 (sample SAMN03283251) | human gut metagenome | biome: human-associated habitat; material: feces | host: Homo sapiens | place: USA | collected 2013
ACCAGGACAGGTGAACAACCTCATCCCTTCACCTGAGAACGGACTTTTCTCCCGCTTTCTCTTCATGAAGGTGGATATTCCTGCCAAATGGCACAACGTGTTCAGCAAGGCTAAGCGCACCATCGACGAGGAAATGGAAGCCATCGGCAAGCGTGTGTTCCGCATCCATCAGCATTTGGTTGCTAGCAAGAGTATGAAGCCAAAGACTGGTCAGTCCTACTCGAATGACATCCTGTTTGAACTGACTGATGCACAAGGTGAGCAATTCAACAAATACTTCGAGAGCCTAGTGGAGGAATACAAGAACATGTTGGGCAGAGACTTTGTGGCAAGCATCTACCGACTGGGACTGAGCACCTTCCGCATCGCCATGGTTTTGAGTATCGCAAGATTGGAGGAAACGCTTTCCGAAAGTTCCACAACCTCCATCTCTGAGAATGCAACAACCTCCATTATTTGCCGAGACGAAGACTTGGACAATGCCATAACCATCGCCGACACACTGATGCAGCACGCCGCAAAAATCTTTGCCACGCTTATGCCAAACAAGGAGGAAGACGGAACATTGGGAATCAAACTAAGCCCTAAGAGCGAAAGACTCTTCGAGAACCTTCCCGACAAGTTCAATCGCCAAACGGTTCTTTCTATCGGAAAAAAGCTTGGCATTCCTCAGCGCACAGCCGAGAAATATGTAGGCGAATATGTCAACAAGCACGGTCTATGCAAACGAACAGGAAACGGAGAATATGAGAAGGTTAAGCAACAAAACGCAGACGAGCGCAGCCTCCTACCGATGCTTGGAAAGTGCTGAAAAAAGTAGTATCTTTGCAATGTGGTTAGGAAACGAGGGCTACGGACCATGATTTAGCTCAACGGCGACAAGACTTGCTCCGTACCCTCTCCGTACCTGCTCCGTACCAAGTCTATACATGCTCCGAGAAACTTAGTTTTGAGGGGATAAAGATAGAATTCATTTAGTGTTTAACAATTTAATATTAAAGAAAGGAACAAGATTATGGGAAAAATTAAACAAGGTATCCTTGGTGGATTCAATGGAACCGTAGGAACAGTAGTTGGTGGTAGTTGGAAGGGCATGGCTTACATGCGTGGCAAGGCCCAGAGTATCAAGAACCCTCGTACCGAGAAACAGATGTCACAGCGCATCAAGTTTGGTATGGCACAGAAGTTTGTCAAGGTGATGACAGCCTACTTGCAAGTGGGTTTCCGCAACTACACCCAGCACCAGACAGCCACCAATGCGGCCATGAGCCACACCGTGCGCAACTGCATGGCAGGCAAGTATCCCGCCTTTGGTATCGACCCTAGCAAGGTATTGGTGAGTAGCGGTTCCTTGATGCCTGGCCGTTTCTGCACGGTGAAAGTGGCAAGCAACGTGGCGACCTTTTCCTGGGAGGACAACTCTGACGAGAGCCACGCCAGCATCGACGATTTCGCCATGCCTCTCGTCTACAATTTTACAAAGGGCGAGGCAGTATTCACCACCGAAGATGCGAGTCGTATAGATTGCAAAACTGTGTTGAAACTCCCTGCCGATTGGTCTGACGACCTTCTCTCCTGCTACATCGCCTTTGCCTCTGTGCAAAACTCAAGCGTGAGCAACTCTGTGTATGTAGGCGACGTGAAGAGCGATGGCAGTGTGGAGCAAGGTGCCAACGGCATCCTCTACAACGACGGTGTCATCGACAAGAACAAGCCAAACGAGGGTTCTAACAAGGGTGACAATGGCGACAGCAGCACTACCACCCCAACAAATCCTAGCGAAGGAAGCGGTGACGAAGGCCTAGAGTAACCTCATTTCTAAACAAAGAGGGTGTGTCACAGACTTATGACGCACCCTTTTTTTGTTATCTTCATCCTTCTATCTGCGTATTTGGCCAATTCACCAGATATAGCATTTCTGTGGCTCGTGTAAATGCAGTATAGAGCCAGTGGATATAATCGGGAGTAAGCATATCATCCGTCATATAGCCCTGGTCTACATAGACATGCGACCACTGTCCACCCTGCGCTTTATGACAGGTAACGGCATAGGCAAACTTCACTTGCAGAGCATTGAAATATGGGTCTTGCCGGATTGCCTTCATACGGTCTGCCTTCAGTGGTATGTCCTGATAATCCTCCTCTATCTTATGGAAAAGCTGCTCTTGCTGATCATGGGTCAAAGCAGGAGCCTCACTCGTCAAAGTGTCCAGCAATACCGTAGCCTCCAGTTCATAATTATCATAATCGGGAAATTTCAACAGAAGGGTGGCAAAATGAAAGCCGTAGAGGTCGATGCGACGGCTCACCTTCATCACCTTCGCCCTATCGCCATTAGCCAGGAAAGCAGGAATCTCATGACTTGGAACTTCGTTACTTTGAACTGTATGATTAGCAAAAGTATTAAATTTTTCACTCTTCACTTTTCGTTCTTCACTTAATTGCCTTTCCTTTATCTTCTTTCTTTCTTCCTCCATCCAATAATAATTGTTCTTCACAATCATCAGCATGTCGCCACTCTCTAGTTCCTCTTCCCTATCAAGCACCATATTGCGGATGCCCTGGTTGAAGATGTTGGCGCGCTTGTTGCTACGAGTCACCACAATGGTATCGTCAAGTCCTACCTGATGATAGCTGTCACCAAGTGCCTCGATGAGTTCTGCACCCGGCATTTCCCTGATATCCGAGAAACCGGAGAAACGGATTTTAGGCAGTTGGGTAATGTTATCGTGGGTAATCATCTGACGGATGCGGGTAGCATTAAAGAGGATGCCCGACTGCTGACTCTGGCGGACTACCTCGTTCAAATCGCACTCATAAACCGACAGTCCATATCCCTGGAGCATCGCAGCAGAAAGGGCTGGTGATTCTTCCTCACCAACAGGAGGCAACTGTGCCTTATCGCCTATCAGCAAGAGGCGGTCGTTACGTCCCTGATACACAAAATGAATCAGATCATCCAGCAGACAACCGCTGCCAAAGGTGGTTCCGCCCAATCCCAGATTGGCAATCATCGAAGCCTCATCTACCATAAAAAGCGTATCAGTATAGAGATTATCATTGAGATTGAACTGGCCATCCACTCCGGCAAACGCCTTTTCGCGATAGATGCGGCGATGAATGGTATAGGCAGGCATCCCGCTGTTCAGAGAGAAGACCTTAGCCGCCCTACCCGTAGGAGCAAGGAGCATCACCTTCTGGCGAACGGCACGGAGTGTACGGACGATAGCACCCGAGAGCGATGTCTTACCGGTACCCGCACTACCCCGGAGAATCATCACAGCATGAGGATTACTATCCGTCATAAACTGCACGAAAACATCGAGCGCTTGAGCCTGTTCTGGGGTTGGCGGAAAGCCAAATTGCTGTAATATCTGATATTTTAACTCTTCAATGTTCATATTTCGAAAACTTTTAGTATCTTTGCAGAAAATTTACTGCACCTATTTGCTGTGCAAAAGTAATAATACTTTTTGAAATGAGAAAAAGAATAAAGAATAATTATATTTTGGGAGCATGCGTCATCATCATGATGCTACTCTGTATTCTGAGTGTGAGCCAGCCCATCCGCTTCCAGAAAGCCATGGCTAGCAGAGAAGCAGAGGTGAAGGAGAAACTGATGCAGATACGTCAGGCTGAAGAGAAATACAAGGCGAAACACGGCGTATATACAGGCGATTTCCCGACACTGATAAAAGGCAAGTTCTTACAGGAAGATGCCCAATACATTCCCTATGCCGATGGTAAGAAGTTTACACTTGCTGCCACGGTTATCGTAGGAAAAAGCGGTAAGCAGATTCCTGTAATGGAATGTGGGGCCGGTTATGAAACCTTCCTCGACGGACTCGATGAAGGTTCCATCCAGCAGAAGATAGAGGAGGCCAACTATGCCGGCAGCTATCCCGGACTCAAGATAGGCGATTTAACGACAGACAATAACAACGCAGGTAATTGGTAACAGATATGCAAATAAAAGGTAACAACATTCAGCAAGCACGACTCACCATCCGCGTGAGCAGAAACACCCTCAGTTTTTCGGTAGTTGACCGTGAAGCTGAGCATCAGCTCATCTATGAACCTTATACAGTAAAGAGTGGTGTTTCGATGGCAGCCAACTTGCGTCAGGCTTTCAAGGAGAGTACTCTCCTGCAGCGGGGATACCAGAAGGTACGCGTATATCTCGATTCGCCTATCCTGCTGGTTCCTATCGAAGAATTTCATGAAGAGGATATCGATGTACTCTATCAGCATGCCTTCAACAGTCATAACAGCGATGCCATTCTCTACAGAGTGCAGCCGGAACTGAATGCGGTAGCGGTATTCCCTATCAACAAGGATTTGAAAATGGTGGTAGAAGACAACTTCAAGGATGTCCGCTTCACACCTATCATGCAACCGATGTGGCACTATCTGCATCATCGCAGTTTCACCGGCATTCACCGCAAGCTCTATGTTTATTTTCACGACAAGAAGCTGGACGTTTTCGGTTTCGAGAAGAACCGTTTCAAATTCTTCAACTCGTTCAATGCCGAGCATGCCAAGGATGCCCTCTATTTCATTCTCTATGTATGGAAGCAGTTAGGATTCAACCAGATGCAGGATGAGTTGCATGTAGCAGGCAATGTTCCTGATAAGGATTGGTTCCTCTACAACACGAAACTCTACATCAAGAAGACCTTCATTCTGAATCCTGCCGCCGAATTCAACCGTGCGCCCATCACAGAGATTAAAGGTCTGCCATTCGATTTAATGGCACTGTACCTAAGTAAGTAAGACAAGAGTTGATAGTTAAAAGTTGATAGTTAAGAATTCAACAGAATAGCTTATCATAAAGTTCAATGTTCAACATTCAAAGTTCAAAGTAAATATGAGAATCATAACAGGACAATATAAGGGACGCCATTTCGACATTCCACGTTCGTTTAAGGCGCGTCCGACAACAGATTTTGCAAAGGAGAACATCTTTAATGTGCTGCAGGGATATATTGATTTCGAAGATACCTCTGCCCTCGACCTTTTTGCCGGTACGGGCAGCATTTCGCTCGAACTGGTATCACGAGGCTGCAGCCGGGTAATCAGCGTAGAGGCAGACCGCGACCATGCCAACTTCATACGCCAATGTTTTCAGAAGTTGGGCGAAGACAAGGATATTCTGATTCGTGGTGATGTATTCCGTTTTCTGAAGACCTGCAAGCAGAAGTTTGACTTTATCTTTGCCGATCCTCCATACGCCCTGAAGGAGTTGCCGCAGATTCCAGACCTCGTTCTGAATGGCGACTATCTCAACGAAGGAGGCATCTTCGTCTTTGAGCATGGCAAAGACTATGATTTCTCCGAGCATCCACGATTCCTGGAACACAGAAGTTACGGAAGCGTAAACTTCTCAATATTCAGATAAAAAAAATCCCCGTTTGCACCAGACAAGATGCAAACGGGGATTTATTCGTTACAACAGCGGCGAGAGTAATCTTACCGTACTCTCGAAAAGACGCTGCAGGAACGGACGTTTTACGAAATAAGATACATCATCTACCAGGATGCTCTTCGCCTCATCCCGCAGATAGACAGCCTTCACGCGTTGCGCCATCCCCTCATCAAAGAAGAACGCATTCGCTTCGAAATTATTCTCAAAACTTCGGAAGTCAATATTCGTACTGCCTATCGTACAGAGATTATCATCACTCACCAGCAATTTACTATGATTAAAGCCTGCCGTATAGAGATAAACCTTTACGCCAGCCTCTATCGCCTCCATCACATACGAACGTGATGCCCACTCTACCAGTTTGGCATCAGCATGACGGGGCAACATCAGACGGATATCCACACCCGCCAAAGCTGCTGTTCGCATGGCAAACAATACAGGTTCGGTTGGCAAGAAATAAGGCGTTTCCATATACACATACTTCCGGGCCTGAAGCAGGATGCGGACATAGCCCTGCATGATATCAGGCCAAGGACTGATAGGACTGCCCGTAACTATCTGTACGAGACAATTGTTGTGGATATGCGCACTGACCGGCGGATAATACTGGCGATTGGTAACCAACGTACGGTCTACGAAATACCAGTCTACCAGAAAGGCTCTCTGAATGGCGTAAACGCCACCGCCCTCAATACGGAGATGCGTATCGCGCCAAGCCTGTTTCTTATCACCCTTCACATAGCGCAGAGCTATATTCATGCCGCCGATAAAGCCCACTTTACCATCTATGACACAGAGTTTGCGGTGGTTACGATAGTTTACCTTACTCGTAAAAGCCGGAAAGCGGACTGGCATGAACGAATGTACATCAATGCCTGCATCACGCATACGTTCAAAGAATTCATCCTTCACCTTCCAGCAGCCTACATCATCATAAATCAGTCGCACCTCTACTCCCTGCTCCGCCTTATCAATCAAGGCATCAGCTATCAGATATCCCAAGGCATCGGCTTCGAAGATATAGGTATCGAGATGAATATGATGCTTTGCCTGTCCTATATTATATAATAAGGTAAGGAAGAAATCGTAGCCATCGGTATAAATATCCACCTGATTATCTTTAAAAGGCAGCGCCCAACTCTGGTTGGCAAAGAGATTCATCAGCGGTTTATTGCTGTCTGGCAGGTGAAGATTCTCCTGCTCTACGAACTCGAGCATGGAGCGCTTGGTGAGCTGGTCCATGCTGCGGTCGCTGATAAGCCGTTCCTTGCGGGTATTCTGTCCGAAGAAGAAATAGAAGATGATACCCACAAAGGGGATGAAGAAGAAGACCAATATCCATGCCATCGTCTTGGCGGGCTGACGATTGTCCATCAAGACGGTAATGATAGCCGGAACGGTTATCACGACATAAAGCAACAGATATATCCAGTGAAAATAAATCATATAGCGTTTCTCCTTTTTTATCTCTAATACTTCTTTACAGAGTTTCTCCCCCACAGGACAGGGGCTCCAGTTAATTGAAGATATTGTTTGCCTGGCTCGCCAGAAGCGTGTTCATCTGCTTGAGTTTCATAAACTCCTGCAGCAGTTCACGATTGGTCGGATTCTTGGCAAACTCCTGCTGTACCTCAATAATACGCTGAGCAATATAATGAGTACGGAAGCTCAATATGTCTTTAAAGACAAACTGACGGAGCTTATCGGCACTCATCTTCATCTGCAGACTGGCCGTAGATACCTCCTGGTCACCTGTAGGCAAACCTGCCAACCTGCTGATTTCCGGATTCGGATGATTGGCAAAATAAGTTTCGGCGACAAAATCATCTTCTTTTTCGAGATGCTCCACAGCCTCCTGCATAATCTGATTATATAAATCATTATGAAACTTAAAGCCATCTCCACCCAAATCAAGACTGATATACTGGGCCACAGCTACCTCCACATCATTTCCGTCTACATCCTGTACCGTGATGAGCTGGTCGCCATGATGAATAATCAACTGTACCAGAAGGCCTTCTACTTCCAGAAGTTTATCCAGTGGGGTAACCGCTCTCATCGCTGATTGCGCCTGCTGCGCTGCCGCTACAGGCGAATCTTTCAATCCCGCTGCACGTCGTTCTGCCTTTACCTGCTCACTCATACCGTTGCGCACAAAATTATTCAAGGCATTCACGATAATTGCCTCGTTCACGCCCAAACGGTGAGAACAGTCAGTGATATAAGAAGCGCGCGTTATCTGATTCTTGATTTTCGAGATGCTCTCTACAATCGAATTGATAGCCTGGCTTCTCTTTACAGGGTCTGTCACACCGCGTAGCAGAATATCGGTCTTAAACTGTATGAAGTCGGTCTGATTCTCCTGAATATATCTTCTGAATTCCTCTGCCGAATGACTGCGGGCGAAACTGTCAGGGTCATTGCCGTCAGGAAGAAAGAGCACCTTTACGTTCATCTCTTCTTCGAGCAGCATATCGGTACCTCTCAGCGCAGCATGAATACCCGCATTATCGCCGTCATAGAGAAGAACGATGTTACTGGTAAAGCGGTGCAGCAATCTGATCTGATGCACGCTCAGCGCTGTACCCGAGTTGGCCACTACATTTTCGATGCCACACTGATGCATCGAGATAACATCGGTATATCCTTCCACCATAAAGACACAATCCTCCTTGGCTATCGCCTTCTTGGCCTGATAGAGTCCATAGAGTTCGCGCTCCTTATGATAGATAACGCTATCAGGCGAGTTGACATATTTCTGGCTGATGCCCTTGGTTCTGCTGTCGAGAACTCGTCCGCCAAAAGCTACCACCTTGCCGCTCACGCTGAACCAAGGGAAGATGGCTCTGCCCGAGAAACGGTCAAGAATCTTATCCTCACCCGACTTATTGCCGGCTTCGTCCTTATCCACCTTGAAGCAGAGTCCCGTATCAACCAGATATTTCGGATTATAGCCAGCCGCCTTAGCCGCTTCAGCAAGAGCAGTACGCTTAGGGAGCGCAAAACCCAACTGGAATTTTCTGATGATATCATCTCTGAAACCTCTTCCTCTGAAATAGGCCATACCGATAGCGATACCATCCACATCATGCAGGAGAATATCCTGAAAATATTTCGCCGCCCAATCGTTGACGATAAACATGGATTCTCTTTCGCTCTCGCGCTGTTTTTCTTCATTGGTCAGTTCCCGTTCCTGAATCTCTATTTTATATTTCTTGGCGAGCCAGCGAAGAGCATCGGGATAGGTCATCTGTTCCAGTTCCATCAGAAAGTTGATTGCATTGCCTCCCTTTCCACAGGTAAAGCAATGACAGATACCTCTTGTTGGAGATACAGAGAAAGATGGATTGGAATCGTTATGAAAAGGACACAAGCCGACATAATTGATGCCACGCTTCTTGAGCGTAACAAATTCAGATACCACCTCTTCTATCTTGGTGGCATCCATAATTTTTGCTATCGTCGGTCTGTCTATCATTATATATATTCTTTTTTCTGTTTTTACTATGCAAAATTACTATTTTTCTTTGAAAACACAAAGAGAAACGGACAGAAAAGTAAAAATGAAACATATTAAAAACTAAAGATTACATAAAATAAAGTATATCCGGATAGTTTTGGCTACCTTTGCAACCGGCAAAAACACATTGCTGACAATCGGAAAATAACAACAAAATAAATAAATATGAAACTAAACAACATCAAGCAAACATTCCTGGCAAGCGCTGCCCTGCTCTCAACTATCAGCATGAGCGCAGCCGACAGATTTGTGAATTTCAAGCAAGGAGACTTGCTGCTGAATGCCAATAACCGGGTAGAAATCTACATGGACACCAACGACTGCAAGGGAGTGAGCTATGCTGCTCATGCCCTGCTGAAAGATATCAAAACCGTGAGTGGAACCACAGCCACCCTCACCTCGGATGCCGGTTTTCAGAAAAAAGCCGACACAACCCGACCAGCTATCCTCGTAGGCACCATCGGCCATTCAGCAGCCATCGACCAACTGGTGAAACAGAAGCACATCAACGGAAATCTGCTGAAGGGCAAACGTGAAAAGTTTATCATCACGCTCATAGATGGTCAGCTCGTCATTGCTGGCAGCGACCGACGAGGCACCATCTACGGCATCTACGAACTCTCGCAGCAGATGGGCGTATCGCCTTGGTATGACTGGGCAGACGTACCTGTAGAGCACCACGATTCTATTTTCGTAAACAAGGGTATCTATACAGATGGCGAACCAGCCGTACGTTATCGCGGCATCTTCCTCAACGACGAGGCGCCTTGCCTAACGTCATGGGTAAAGAACACCTACGGCACCGGATATGGCGACCACCGTTTCTATCAGCGCGTCTTCGAACTGGTATTGCGACTGAGAGGTAACATGATGTGGCCTGCCATGTGGGGCTGGGCTTTCTATGCCGATGACCCGGAGAACGAGAAGACAGCAGATGAAATGGGCGTAGTGATGAGTACTTCCCATCATGAGCCGATGGCCCGCAATCACCAGGAATACGCCCGCAACCGAAAGGGATGGGGACCATGGAACTATCAGAAGAACAAGACAAACCTGCAGAAGTTCTTCCGTGAAGGCATTGAGCGAATGAAGGGAACAGAACAGATTGTAACCATCGGAATGCGTGGCGACGGCGATGAAGCGATGAGCGACGAGGCTGATACTAAGCTGATGACCAATATCATCAACGACCAGCGTAAGATTATCGCTGACGTAACCGGCAGAAAGGCTAGCGAAACCCCACAGGTTTGGGCACTATATAAAGAGGTGTTGGATTACTACGACAAGGGCATGAAGGTGCCTGATGACGTAACCCTCCTGCTCTGCGATGACAACTGGGGTAACGTGCGCCGTGTGCCGAATGCCAAGGAACGCAAGCACAAAGGCGGTTGGGGCTTATACTATCACGTAGATTACGTAGGTGCTCCAAGAAACTCAAAGATGCTCAATGTAACTCCTGTGCAGAATCCTTGGGAGCAGTTGACGCTTGCTTACGAGAATGGCATCGACCGTCTTTGGATTCTCAATGTTGGCGACCTCAAGCCGATGGAATATCCTATCAGCCAGTTTATGGACATGGCTTGGAATCCACGTAAATACGATGTAAACAACATCACCCGTCATACCCGCGACTGGTGCGCACAGCAGTTTGGCGAATCGCAGGCCGATGAAGCTGCCCGCATTCTGAATCTCATCTGCAAGTACAACGGCCGCTGCACCCCAGAGATGCTCGACAAGAACACCTACAGTCTGGAAAACGGAGAATGGCAGGAGGTGGTAAACCAGTATCTCCAGCTCGAAGCCGATGCGCTGCGCCAGTACAACAGTCTGCCGGCATCCTATCACGACGCCTATCGCCAGATCATCCTCTTCCCTATCGAGCTGATGAGCAATCTGCACCAGATGTATTTTGCCCAGGCACAGAACCATGCCCTCTACAAGCAGGGCAATCCGAAGGCGAATGTATGGGCTGATGAATGCGAGCGCCTCTTCAAGCGCGATTCCCTCATCTGCGACTATTACAACCATAAGATGGCTGGCGGCAAGTGGAACGGAATGATGACCCAGAAGCATATCGGCTATAAGAGTTGGAATGATGATTTCGAGAAAGATACCTGTCCGGAGCTCATCCGGGTAACCTCCAAGGATGGAGTGATTATCAACGAAAACAACGGCGTGGTAGAAATCGAAGTTCCTTACTATAGCAGCAAGACGGATGCTGCCAAGGCAAAATGGACAGAGATTCCATTCATGGGCAAAAGCGTATCGGCAATGACTCTGATGCCGTATACCAAGAGTGTAAAGGGAGCCAGCATCACTTACAAATTTAAGATGCAAGTTAGCAAAACTTCGGATGGCAAGGCATTTAATGGCAAGCAGAAGGTTCGCATTCATGTGATTACCAAATCAACCTTGGATTATCTCAACAAGGGCGGTTTAACCTATGGTGTAAGTTTAGATGGTGCTTCTCCTGTAGAGGTTAACTTCAACAAAGATTTGAACGAGAAGCCGGAGAACATCTACAATATCTATTATCCAACGATAGCCACTCGCATCGTGGACAAGGTGATAGAGCTAGAGCTGCCTGCCTCATCCGATGGCATACACACCCTCACCCTCACTCCTAACGACCCAGCCATCGTCTTCGAGAAAATCGTGATTGATGGAAGAGGAGG